>Ga0209611_10000715_pt1 | contig 51874 bp, 55 predicted proteins | sample S1TSphgellanicum_3_FD_187693 | JGI IMG/M metagenome (GOLD analysis project Ga0209611, IMG submission 187693) | Host-associated microbial communities from peat moss isolated from Minnesota, USA - S1T2_Fc - Sphagnum magellanicum MG (SPAdes) (version 2) | ecosystem: Host-associated > Plants > Peat... | reverse complement strand
AGGAGCGAGGTTAGCTAGCACTTGTAGTTTGAGGCAGTGGCGCGCACGGCAATAACAACAAAGCTGACAGCCGCTCGCTGCACTGCACGCCGCACCGCATAAAGGTACGGTATAGTCTAGATGTCGCACCTTCTCCAGTCGCCCCGCCGTACTCCGCTGTCGAAGACAGCTCCGCACGACAGTGCGCCTTACGAAGTAAGGCAAGATAAAGCGAAACAGCCACTTTCTGCGAACGGGCATGGGGCCAGGCTTTGAGCACGAGCCACGCACCACCTTTAGTACCTTTGGAAACATCCAGTTACGCTGAACGCTCGTCTTATTTGACTTGGGGCACCATCCATAAGGAATATTTTTCGCATCAATTTTGGCCACCGCTAAGATCGCTTTGGTCTCAAGCACATAGCCAAAACCATGCAAGGGCCATAGCAAGATGTCGTGCGTATCGTTAATCCATCGCTATTAAAATTCCCACTCGAAAACCTCGGAGTGCGGGAGCTAGTGAATACAAAAGTCAACAGCCGAAATTCTTTTGCTGGCTTGAGATTCGAGGTTCCAATGTAGATGAGTTTGCTGTAGCGAACTACAGGGACTTATGAATATCTCCCTGTAATTTTATACGCATGTGTTATAATCTGCAGGGACTTAGTTGCAACTCCCTGTAGTTTGATACAACGATGGACGAAGAAGCCAATAAATCAGAACTTCCAGTAATCAAAACCCAACCGCTTAATGCCACCCAGCGCATGCGGGTGGACAGGCTCAACCGCGCCGGGAAACTTAATAGAATAGCAAGAGGAGTTTATGTCCCACCAAATGCCTTTTCTTCGGAATTTAGTTCATTCGTGATAGCCACGTCGGCCGTTCCGCGATCGGTAATTTGTCTTATTTCCGCGCTGCAATATTACGAACTCACAACCCAACTCGCATGGGAAGTATGGCTGGCCATTCCCACGAACAGAAGAACGCCCAAAATTGAAATACCGGTGCGCCTATTTTGGTACCCTCCGGAACTCCTGGAAATCGGTGCCGTAACAATCAAAATTGACGGTGCGCCAGTGCGCATTTTCAATCCAGCCCGCACGATAGCTGATTGTTTTAAATACCGGAATAAAATCGGACTAGATGTATGTATTGAGGCTCTAAGAGAAGGAAAGCGAAAGCGTCTTTTTACATCCGATCAACTTTGGAAATATGCTGAACTAACGAGAGTAAGGAACGTAATGCGCCCATATCTGGAGGCGTCCACGTGAGCCTTGTTGAATCTGTAAAAGCAAAACTCCTCTCCCTGTCCAGGGCGAGAAATGTTGAACTTACTTCTTTGCTCAATCGGTTCGCCACTGATAGGTTGTTGTATAGGCTTTCTAAATCAAAACATTCAGATCTGTTCACCCTGAAAGGTTCTTTGCTATTTTCTGCTTGGAATGGTGACATGCACCGACCAACCAAGGACGTAGATCTCTTAGGCAGCGGTTCGCACGATGAAGTTACTCTGAGGAATATATTCACGGACATTTGCGGGATTGAGGCGCCCGAAGATGCACTTAAATTTGATGCTGATTCCATCGAAATTGGTCAAGTTAGAGATGACGAAGAATATGATGGGAACAGGGTAACAATGAACGCTTACCTTGGTAAAGCAAAAATCCCTCTTCAAGTTGATATCGGATTTGGTGACGTTGTAACGCCTGCAGCCCAAGAGGTTGAATTGCCTGCTTTTTTAAACTTGCCAGCTGCTAAGCTCAAAGCTTATCCGCCCGAAACGGTTATTGCTGAGAAAACAGAAGCTATGGTGAAACTCAGTGTAGGCAATAGTCGAATGAAGGATTTCTATGACATCTATTGGTTGGCTGGCGAAAACGAATTTGATGGTTCTGTTTTATCCAAAGCAATCTATGCAACTTTTGAAAGACGAAAAACGGAATTAACTCAGGAGTTGCCGTTCGTACTTACAGAAGAGTTTTATCTGGATGCGGGCAAAAGCAAGCAATGGGCTGCGTTCTGCGTGAAATCAAAGTTTGCAAAACTTCCATTCTCGGAAGTTGGTAAACGGCTCCAAAGCTTCCTTATTCAACCACTGCAGCATGCCGCGACTAAAGATTTTGTGTCTAAATGGAAGTTAGAAAAAGGCTGGCACTAACGCACTAACTAACCAGCTTTCCGCTTGCACTGTCGTTTTGCTGATGTGCACTCGTCGGGCATCAGGCTTGGCCGGGATCCAGGCACCGCTCTTAGTACCTTTGGAAGGATCCACTTCCGCTGAAAGCCCGTGTCATATGACTTAGCGCAGGATCCAATAAAAAGCTTTCCGCACCAATTTTGGCCAAGTGCAGATTCTTGCTCTGCCCAAAACTGGCCCAAACGATTCAGTGGACCCGAACAGATTTGAGCTGTCCGGAGCTGCGTCGTGTGAAGATCGTCACTCCCGAAAAATGCTATTTTCGTAAAGCTCCTCGGGCTTGTGATAACTAACGTCAAGCCTCGTCGAATTCCGTCAAGGGTTGCATTGGCTGTGAGTGACTTGTGAGTGATTGATGGGGCAGACGAGGGGATTCGTCCAGTGGCAAAAGGTGTAAATCAGAGTCGACGCCGAAAAACTAGATAGATGAGGGCTTAAGCATAGACGTTCCCGACTGAAGATGCCTCGAATTGACAGTAATAGACCGGAAATTAGGGGTAGATTAGGCGACGGCTGGGTTCATGTCAAGCTGGAACTTGGCGAATTCTATTTCGACTTGACTGTACATCTGCAAGGACTGTTATTTTGATGGTCTTTTTTCGTAATTCTTCCAGGATAGTTTTTTATAAGCATCTATCCTTTCCTTGTCAGTGTGAAGGCGCCGAAATCTCTTAGTGGAATTACCGATTAAACCTATCTTCTCCGCTTGGGGATCAAGGTACTCATCTGTTAACTGGCTATAGATCCGAAAGTTGTCACAAAAAAAATTGTGGTACTCAGCGAGCCATCTGTACTTGTCCAAAACACGTCCTGATTCTGTAGCTAGCTTGTCTTGTATGAAATCTCGGTGTCTTCTCAGAGTTTGTATCGGCCCGTTCAATTCGCCAAGAAAATCTAGATAATTCACAAATAGTTTATTGTCAGCTTCATCCACTATGAGTAGCTGGTTTTGCGCCGAATGCGGGATGCCTGTCTCACCGTTTTTTAACGGTTTAGAAGAATTGATGTGGCGATCCAAAAGTGAAGGAATTAGATCGGGATCAAGGATGATGCGTGGTGCACGATAAGTTTTGCAATCGCTCTCAAGTTCGTAAGCCCTAACTAAAGAGTCTCCGAATGCTATTTCCTTACCAATGTGGAGCGATCCGCTCGCAATAGCACCGCGTACGATAAATCCCCTCAATGCGAGCGCAAGCTGATGACCGGCACATAGGTGCATTAGAAGAAGTAATTCTGATTCCCCGTCAGAAGCAGAGTCCACCCACGATGGTGCATAAACGTATGGATAGCCTATAACCAGATGATCAGTGAAGAATTTATAGTCCCAGAGGTACCTGTTGTTGGTATCCGTTCTATCTTGATACGTTTCACTCCCTTTAAGAGCATCAATAAGACTTTTGAGCAAACCCGGTTCCGTACCCGCTGCTGCCGCTTTTTTAGTTAGTTCTTTGAATCCAAGGATATCTATAAAGGCGCAAAATGACCGTTTTAATTTTCCTCGCAGATAGGCACGTTTTGCTCTCATCTATACTCAGATCCCGAAATGGAATGCAAACGGTCAGGCGAAGACATGTGAGTTAGCTGCTCTCTTCGGCTTTGGCCCTGCGGATGATCACGGAACGCAAACCTGCTTCGGCCCGCATCCCGGTTTATAATCCGCATGGACAGATGATAACACTGTCTTTGATCGAGTTCGATTTGCCTACTCCGCTGAAAGCTCGGGTTGGGCTCGCGTGCTGTTGCCAGGAGGGGTCTTTGAACGCTGACATAGCAGAAAAGTTTATCGAGCGAGCGCTCAAAGCGCACGCAAAGGGGAATCAAAAGCAAGCGGAGATCTGTCTTCGCAGTGCGCTAAAAGAATTATCCGCAGACCAGAAAGGGCGGAGAGCGAACGTGCTTGGTCTGTTGGCAAGTGCTTTGATGACCAGGCAGCGGGGTACTCAGGCGCTTCCTTTTGCTAAAGAGGCACTGCAACTCAAGGAGGAACTTGGCCTAATAAATGATGTGGAAATGGCTAATCTGCTTGCTTGCACCGCTAAGATCCATGCCGAATTGGGCCCAGCATCCGAAGCGGAAGAATACTACAGCAGGGCCATTGACCTTCAGAGGAAATTAAATCTCCCCATACTGGCGGAAACGCTCAGCGTTCTAGCGGTGCTCCTCTCTAAGAACGGTCGAGAGAATGAAGCAATACCTTTACTGGAGGAGGCTAGGCGGCTCGCCTGCAACCCCAGGAGTAAGCAGCTGATAGAAGTCTTTAGCGAAGAGATCCACAGGAACACCGGAGGGGAGTCCGCAAGAAATCTCGCGATCCAGACTCGTCTCTCGGAAGAAGTAGATAAGCTGGTAAAGCAGCCCACACAGCCATACCCCGCCTCCACTCCTACGAAAGAATGGGGCAGGGATGAGGTGACGACCTTTTTCCAGGTGAGCCACAACAATTGCATTGGATTCGCGTGTGATTCAACGAATCAAATGTTGGAGCGCGGAAAACTGCTCAATGCGAGGTTCGCCGTGAGCAGAGAGGAGATCAACCGTAAGGTTTTGACGCCTCTTGTCGCTTCGAAAAAGGCACCGCATATAGAATTCAAGGACATAGTTTTAGAAGCGGAGGACTGGCTTGAAGTCTTCTTCTTGTTGCAGGCCCAGGGTGGTATCTTGAGTGCGATGCGTTCTTGTCTGAGCGGTCAGATTCCAGAGACTTTCAAACTTCTAAGAGGGTGTCTCGAAGATGCCAGTTATGCGCTGGCGGTCTCAAAGAACTCAAAGCTGAAACGGGTGTGGGCAGAACGTCATGACGGTGAAGATCACCTCAAAAAATGCACCCGTGCCTTTTCTGGTACAGAGATGGAGAGGTTGATGACCAAAACTAACCCTTTCCTCGCGCAGAGAGCGGGGGCGCTTTACGACGAAGCCATCGACAAGGGAGGCCATCCGAATTTAAAGGTGTATCAGAAGAACGCTTTTCAATTCAACAGCAATGGAGTTCTAAATCTTCAGGTCGCACATTTGAATCCAGGCGAGGTTAGCGCCACATTTGACACTCTACTCGATGTTGGGAATTGCATTCTAGATATTTTTCGGGAGATTTATCCCGAGTGTATTGCGTGATCTGTGATGAGAAAAGACGACTAATCCATGCAAAAGATCGATAGAACATATGCTGCTACCTTGACACCGTTGGTGGTGGCGATGAATTGCCAAATCAGATGATTACCAGCCTAGTTGATAGGTTTCGCTTATTTGCGAAAGGTGAAAAGATAAAGACCATAATGAGACGGCGTGTTCAGCTAGCAATGATAACCCTGATGTTGTTCAGCCTGACGGGCTGCACTTCAGATTCTGAAGTTCCAAAAAGTGTACCGGTTAAACCTGTTGCTTCTGATTCGCCGGCACGGGTGCGTGAGGTTAAACGTATTCCGATAAAATTGAGCACAACGCCATTGACCAAAAGCTTCAGGGGTATTTCGCTCGGCATGACGTTGGTTCAACTCAAGAAGATACATCCCAAAATTGATGCTGATGATCTAATTGTCGATTCCGATTTTTGCGACTGCGCGCACAGGTTTGATCAGCCAAATGACTGCCCACATGTTTATGGGTGCGGGGAAGGTCCATGTTCCTCTTAAGAGGGATGACTATTATAAGTTCAAGGCAATATTTGTCAGTGGAAGGTTGGCTAAGTTCGAGTTTGACCTTTTGCCAATCAAGTTAGGCGCGCCGTTCCTCAACTCTTGCAAGAACCAATATGGACCGCCAGGTTGGGTTGGTAAAGACAGTGTTTCTAAGAACACCAAGCTAGTCTGGCAAGATCCGTCTACTAAAATAACCGTCACAGAGAATTTTCTGAATGGCAGGCCAGAAGAGGATGGCTCCAATTTTAATATCGCTATCAGTGACACCAGGTTGATTGAATTGTCGGAGATTAAGCGGCTTGCCAACCATGCAAAGAATTCGCACCTACAAAAAGTGGCAAACAATCCGCCCTATGAAGCGAAGATCAAAAGAAGCTTTCGGCTATCTGAATCAGCTGCTGCATACGTGGATTTTGTGACGGCAGATACGCCTACGCAATTAGCAATGGCAGAGCGGGGTTATAACTTAGACAGACCGAATGCTCTTGAGAACGAAACAGTCACCGTTCAAGAAGTGAAAACAGAAAGGAATTTCGATATGGTGAAAATAAAAACACTAGACGGTCAAACTGGGTGGCTGCCGAGAGATGCAGTAAGTTTGCCGATTCGATGACTTCAATGGAATTACTGAGATATTTGGCTAATAGGAAGAAATAGATTTATGTTTAATTGGCGTTATTTCTTGGTTGTATCACTAGCCGTTTCAACTTTTTGTTCTAGCCCAGCGGTTGCATTGACCACTAATGAGGCTTATGTGGAAGGTTATGCAACGGGCTATACAGATGGATTTTATTCAGGGTGGGGGTCAATTATGAAAGCTGCACAATCTCTACTTCTAATACATGGTGCCAAGTTGAGGGAGGAAAAGAGGAAAGAATTAAAGGAAGAAAATTCCGAACATAATCGACAAGATTTCGAAATTGGTCAGATGACATTCAAAGCGACTTTAGAAAAAGGCAGCTATACGCAGGATGAGAGCGCTGCCGAACTCAAAGGTTATGCAGCAAGTTTCATGGAAGGTTCTATTGCAGGAATGAAAGAAGGAGGCGATACCGCTGCTACTATTCAGCGAGGGGGTACTGCAACAGCAGAGCAGTTCAAAGAAGATCTGTCTCATGGTCTCAAGGTGTCTTTATTCCAAGAGGCCAATCGTTTAGGTGTCTCACCGAGCATGGCTCTAACTATTATAGAGAACCAGATGAATCGTACAAAGTAGCAAGATCGATCGGTTGCAGGTCGTGGTTATGACTGAAAAATCAAACAAACTGCATAAACTGCTGATGTCGATTGTGGCAAAACTGTCCAGTGACTATGAACCTTACCGCCAGCGAGCTTCCGGTCCAATATTTTCAATTTTTATGGGTTTAAAGTCTGGTTCGCGATGAACTGTCACTGAGTCCCAACTACCATCTGGATGTACGCAGAAACCAACTCCGATTGCTTTTTGCGTTTTGGTTACAGGATAACGCCATCCATGTTCGCAGTATTCAACTACTGAAGTACTGAAGTGAGATCGCTTGCATATAAATCTGATTCTGGTATATCCGTCAATATACGAGTTCCTATTACGCAGCAATGCCGTATGGTCGCTCAGCTTCAGTTTTTGCTTCAGCCAAGGTGCTTAGCCAAAATGTCTGGTCCCGATGATGCAACTACCTCGCCAGCAAGCGAATCATGACTAAAGAGAGACCAACGGTAGTTTGGGTGGCTTTGACGATAGCGGTCATACTGCCCTTAGCGAAATGCAGTTGATCATGTTGCTGAGCGATATGGTTCTATCTTTGTCCCCCCTCAATCTGACGAGGTGGCTTAAGTCGATTAGGGATCGAATGGTTTGCCATAGCCGCAGTGGCGATTGCTTACCTTAAGACAGCTACAAAGAACAGCGCAACCGAGAAAATTCATACGGACTTAGGCCGGCTTCCGCTTCTATGTATCGGAATTATGATCGGCTTTGCAGCGGTCGGATACATTTGGGATTTAAAAGCGATAGAGAGGGAGAAAAAGGCAGCAGCGAAAAGGGCAGCAGCGAAAAGGGCAGCCGCGAAAAGGGCAGCAGCGAAAAGGGCAGCCGCGAAAAGGGCAGCCGCGAAAAGGGCAGCCGCGAAAAGGGCAGCCGCGAAAAGGGCAGCCGCGAAAAGGGCAGCCGCGTCTCAGAGCAACAATCCCTACGCTATACCCCTGCTGAAAAATATGCCTTGAAGGTTTTAATTTCCGAGCAAGTCACTGTGCCCAGAACTGAAGCCCATTAGAATATCTGTCGTATTTGTCGAGCATGAAGAGAGCGTTCTCATATTTCGATGCCATCTTCTCAATTTGATCTTCATCCCATTTGTTTTGGGCTCGAAACCACTTTCTCAGAATATCTGGTGTGAGTTTTTCATCAGCGCCCTCTTTATGCGACGCGAACAGAAAGGTGTACCAGCGCTCTTGATCACAGGGGTGGGTAGTTCCGTAACTTGCACCACTAAATGTTTCCAGTTTTTGAGCGGTTTCTTCACTCAAGAAATTAGTTAGAAGCACTTTGGCGCTATCCAATGCGATTTTGACATTAGTCCGCTTAGCTACTGGTTCGAATACTTCTGTGTAGAGCTGTTCGATAACCCGATTCCAGTCTTTGTCCTTTCTCAGAGACTCACTAAAGCTCATTGGAATCAAATTTTGCACATAGATCTGATAGCTCTCTCTGAACAAAACGATCTTAAGTCCCTCTTTGCCATAATCTGATTTCATATATACATGTGTATCCGCCGAACTTCCATCTATCTGACGTTCTAGCTTGGTCCAGTTTGGAGGTAGAGTTTTGTCAAACTCCTCTATGAATGCCGCGAGCTGCGGACCTTCGCCGCTTATTTTCAGTTCTCTTTTGATTGTTAGTGTTGTCATCTCTTAAATCCCCTAATGCTGGGCTATTCCAGACGCCTGAATTTGCCAAGAGATCAATAACACGCGCGACATGCTTAGGCAAGCCTGCAAAGGATTCACGTTCGGCACCGATCAGATAGCTGCTAGAAATCCTCAGGGTGCTATAGAGGTAACGAAAACATATTCAAGACATCGTTGTTGAACGAGATGTGAGTTCTCTTAACAAGAGAATAAACCTAGCACCCCAACTAGGTACTGGGATTTTTGGTTAGAGTGAATTGAAGGCACCATGTTTAGTATCTAATTTCCTTTCAACAGTGCCGAGTTACTATGTATTTTTGCGAACTGGATATTAGGTCAATGAATAAATTTGAGCCATATGCACCATGTATTTGTGACAGCGGTGACAAAGCAAAATTCTGTTGTCTCAAGAGTGGTAAATGGAATAAAGCTCCGGCGAATATAAATCCCCTGCCACCATGCACCATGTTCGCCAATGACCAATGTTATGCCTCAATTACAAATGATTGCAATTCCAAAATATCAAAAGAGCATTACTTGTCACGCTCCGTTTTGCAGCAGCTCGGACAAAACAACGAAGTAAAGATCTCTGGGCTCCACTGGCAAAAAGCTGAAACGTTTTCGAAGATGGCCATAGACAGGCTTATCGCCAAAATTCTCTGCGAACGTCACAACAATGCGCTTAGTCCCCTTGATGCGGAGTTTTCACGCCTTCAGGCTTCTACGAAGGTATCGCGCAACGAACAGAATAGTCGCCTATCAAACGATAGGTCTTTCTTATTTAGCGGTGAAGATATTGAGAGATGGCTTATGAAGTCGCTCATTGGCTTAGTATTTGCTCGCAATCTTGATGCTAGTTCGCTCCGCAAGGGAGCAATTGCAATGCTTTATGGTCTAGAGAAGTTACCACCAGGAGCCGGACTTTATGTGACTTCAGCAGCAATCTACCAGAATGATAGTTTGGAAATATCGATGCTGGAAAACCCCTCCACAGGACAAATACTCGCTATGCGTTGCGATGTTGGTAGTCTCGTGCTGGAGCTTGCTCTAGGAGAAGTGAAGAGTGATAGTGGTTACGGCTTATACATTCCGGCTAGATTTCACCGCCCTTCATGCGTCTCCTTCAATGCCGCCGGTGCAGAACACCGTTTAGAGCTTACATGGAACGACGGGCTCCAACATGTACCGCTTTCTTTCGAGAGAACTGGAGAATTTAGCGGTCCGCCACCGCACTGGCAGGAATGGCAGAAAAATGGATGACGTTCGGGTGGAAACAAATGCCTAGCTTATTAGAAAAGATGTCTGCAAATCCCAAAATAGTGGATAAAAACCCGCGGGACTCTTCATTGAGACTCAGTCAGGAGAAGCGCTGGAGCAAATCATTCGACCGTAGATGGTGGATGAAACGGCTAATGTTGTTGGGCGGAATTGTGTTATTCACAGCAATTGGTTCTTTCGCAATGGCTTACTTTTGGTCTGATTGCACATGGTCTTCACTGTTATGGCTTTCAATACAATGGACTGGTTTACTATCCTTGGCACTGTTTCCAATGTTCGAAATGAATCGTGCGTGGTCTAAGGAAGCAGAGAAGGAGAGTCTGATTCGTTCCGCAGTAATTTGGAAATGTCGAGGCGATGCATTCTACGAACTAGGCCAATATCAAAAAGCAATTGAGGACTATAACAGGGCCCTCAATCTGGACTTGAAATATGTAGGGGCATATATTCAGCGTGGTAGCGCTTTTCATAAATTGCGCCAGTATCAAGATGCAATTGCCGATCTCACAACGGCTATTAAGCTAAGGAAAGGAGCCACTTACAAAGAGCGTGACTCAGAATGCGATTCAGCTCGTTTACGATTGGGAGACGCGTACCAAGAGATAGGACAGTACGATAAAGCTATCGAGGAATATGGGAAGGCGATCTTCGATAGGGAATTTGCAGCAGTCAATCTCGAACCCTCTGGATTGGATACCGGGGGCGAGCATGTTTATTTACATCGGGGCGATGCATTTGCAAATTTAGGTTTATATCAAAAGGCAATTTCTGATTACAGTACCGCTATTGAACAGTATCGCGAGCGGATTGAGAACATTGGCTTAGAAGTAGATCCAGATGAAGCTGAATTAGATTTGGCAATTTCATACCACGCAATGTGTTATGCAAGGCGCGCCAGTATTCACACGGCCCTAAAGCAATATCAGAACGCAATCGAAGATTATTCGAACGCGATTGAAATCGACTCGCACTCAGAAGATGGGTCCGATTGGATGCATTACCTCAGACGTGCTGAATTACACGAGCGATTGGGGCAACTACAAAATATGTTGCAAGATTGCGAATCTGCTGTTGAGATGAACCCGCGAGTACCAAAATGCTATTTCATGCGTGGTTATGCTCACAGTAAATGCGGATACTTTCAGAAAGCTGTTGATGATTACACTGTAGCCCTAGAATCAGGTGATTATTATTCTGATCCTATCGTATATCTTTATCGCGGAGATGCTTATTTACAGCTCGGTCAAATAGAGTACGCGGAAAGCGATCACGAAAAAGCGAAGCAATTCAAACCAAGGGCTGAAGGAAAGAAGGCAATAGTTTATGAATTGCGTGAAGGCCCTTATCAAGATAGCGGCGAACATCCTGAATCAATAAATCTCTCACCCGAGACTGTAGAAGCTTATGAGCGTCGGGCAGCTCTTGAACGGCATAGAGAATCAATCGGAAAATATAGCCAAAAAATTGCGCGTCATCCAAAGAACCCGTGGAGTTATTTCATGCGTGGGGATGCTTATCGTGAACTCGGCGAACATCAAAAGGCAATTAACGATTACTCCGCAGCAATCAAAATGGGATACCTATTGGGTTTCTGCGACGACCAAGCGGTAAAACTGTCGAGAGGGAAAAGGGCTATTGAAGAATATGACAAATCCATTTGTCTAAGCTTTTGCTACGCAAATACAATAAACGCCGCTTTCCTTAGGCGTGGCGATGCATATCATGCCACGGGGGAAGTCTCAGACGCCATCAGTGACTATAGCTATGCTACCGGCTCAGATATGCAAACTGCAAGTGAATTTGCAGAACGAAGATGGCACACCGCTGACTTGAATCGGACCAAGGTAGCTATTTGATAAGGTATCAATTATGCCAGGTTACTCAAGCAAACAAATTTACGAGAAACTTGGTCCTTTGTGGGTTTTCCTAACCCTGTCTTTCTTGGTTGTCTGCTTTTATTCCTTACCTCTGTTTCGTCGCTTTTGGGCACCAATTCTTTCCGATATATGTCCGCCACTTTTCCCAATCATCGTGCAAGTAGTCTTTATCTGTTGTCTGGCAGAAAAAATTTTACGCAAGGTAGTGTTCCCTCCGTTATTAAGACATGAGGGGGCTCGGGCATCACTTAGGAGGCTTCTCGGGACTGTAGACCCAGAAGACATCGTCGCCTGCGTGTGTGTAGTTCTTCTTTTTGTTCCAACACAATCAGATATGAGAATCGCCGCTGAAGATATTGCCAAACAGCAGAACATATTGATCCCTAAACGAGAAGTCGAAGCTTTAAGCACCGCTGATCAGAAAACCTTGAACGAGTTGGTGCAAAAGGCCGAACACATGTACGAGCAACAATGGAATGTGCTTGATGCCATCTGCGGTGAGGGGAAGGCTTCTGATCTAAACCCGTATGATAAGAAGTTATTTGAACAAGTCAAAGCTCAGACAGTAAGTCCAGAAGAAATGAAGCACTGGGACAAACTGATCAAAGACAAACAAATTAAGGACAAAGAAGCCGAAGAGAACGCACGGAGTCGCGATTGATTGATGACAAATGATCCCAAGCTGATATTAGATTTGCGCGGACCACGCCTTCTGAAACTATCATGCATCTCTTGCACTTTTCTTGTCCCGCTTCTTTGGCCGTTCGTCAAATGGATCTGTGGAAAAACGAACTGGTTTTTGCCTTCAACTGAGGATGGAGAACCAATGTTATGGGTGCAGAGATTGATCTTTGCGGCGATTCCGGCCACATTTATTGCGTTCTTCTGGGGGCGGCTGGATCGTCTAAGAGTATCAAAGCTAAACGAAGATTTTAACGCCGCAGCAGGAGAAGCTGCATTTAATACGATTGTTATCTGTATTTTTGCAGGAGCAATTGCAATTCCGATATTTTCAATTCCCGGAGTTGTATGGGGAAACCTTGTTGATGTTTTGCCGCTACCAAAAGATTTGCAAGATGCGTTACGCCTATGGCTTCAATTAGTTAGTGTATTCGCCTGCTGTTTTTATCAGGGTGCAACTTCCCTATTCGGGTTACGCGATACGGCTGGTGAACTTAAAGCAGGTGCAGAAATAAAGAAAGGCTCTTGGTATAACTCGCCGCCATCATTTAAGGCGTTGGGCAGATGGGGTGCCACGACATTCTATGTATGGCTGGGTTGTTTTGCGGCAATGTTCGCCCTTGGGTTACTTGCATTGTGGCAACCCAAGCTAGCTACAAGCGACAATGTATTTGGTGAAATAGCATCCCAATTGCAAGTTGCAGTCATGCTGGGATCATCACTTGCCTATGCGTTGATTTGTGTGCCTCTGATCAAAGATTCTCGGACAGAAGGGTTGCTTGATGATCCTGGTTTTCTCATTATCTTGTCCTTCGGCATAATTCCGCTCTTTCCGATTACGTTGGCAAAGATTTGGTGGGGTAAGCCAATTGGCTTCTATTTGGGAGCCTTTATAATTTGCGCCATCCAAATATTCCATTGGAAGTTTCAACGAAGACGAATCGAGAAAGAATCAGTTTCCGGTAACAGTGGGACGTAGACTGTTAGGATATTCCTCACAACAAAGGTGTTTCTATGACGCAGATCATCATCATTGTGGTTGCTTTGATAACTATCACTGTTACGGCTTTGATTTCGGGTGAAGAAAAAGCCACCAGCGAGGCAGCGCTAGTGATTGCTGCGTGGCTTCTTTACCCAATCTCATACTGGATTCTAATGCCATCGACTGAAGGTGAACACGAATCAAGCCCACAGGAAGTTGGAGCAAAGCTAGGAGCGCTGTTCTCACATTCCTTGTCGGTAGGACTGTTCCCACTAGGAGTGCTTGCTTGGGCTGTCGTTGCGAACAAGCTCCTGTCGCCTGGTGTCGATCAGCCTCAGATGTATATCTTGCGTTTCGTTGAAAAATGCTGGGACAAAACATTCAACGTTATGGTTTTATCCGCTCTAATTGTTAGTTTCTTTATGTTCGTAAAAAGAGACGGTTTAGCCTCGACAATCATCAAAGCTCTAATGAATGGATTGAAAAAGGACAAAGAATAATGTTGCCTCTCGCATCAATGTAGTTCTAGTCCACCTCCGATACAAAACCCTGACGAGCGGAATTACTTTATTGCTTGATCGCTCGTTTCCGCCAAGTAAGCTTGCGTCACCAAGACCACCGTGGTCGATAATTTACTGACCCAGAGCCACCCGCTTTCAGAGGAATGTTCACCTCGAAAAGCCCGGAGTTTCCCAAATATCCTGGCTCAACCCTCAGTGTCAGGGAGGAAGCTGACCCGAGAAGTTTCGATTTGATATAAATAATCGCTTTCTCGGAGTCGTGAGGTGACAGAGCTTTCGATGCCAGGTTCGGGTCGACAACGTAGTCGCTCAATTCATTTCCGAAGTTGTCTTTGATTCGGAATATGTTCTGTACCCAACCCGTTGGAACATCGGTCCCATTAACCAGATAAGTCTCGGTGGCATAGTGATGCGTCTGCGCATAAACCATTCTGCTCCGACTTATGTTTTTTATCGTTATGATCAATGTGTTTCTGCTGATCGGGTTTGATGGATTCAAAATTCCGACCATGAAGCGATGCGATAGATCCGCTTTCGCGCTTTTCAACCATCCGCTTTCATAGACGAAATCAATAGAAACTGAATCATCCTTGTACCGCGCGCCAGCCTCTACAAAATTCGGTTGCTGTTTCGCGACAGTCTTAAGTTGTGCACCGTTCAGCGGCACGACAATCTCTAACGGGCGCTTTGTATTGAAACCCTCTTGAGTGACTGAGACAACCAGATTCGTCGCGTTAGGCAATATATGCTGTTGTATCAGGCAGTCCCATTCTTCAGTCTTGCCTGGTTCTGTAGGGTCCAAACGAATCGAGTCTCTGACTGGTCCTCCAGTTCTGTAGAAATTCCCGAAATTGTCTTGGAGCGAGAGTTTACCAGTAGGTTCGAATTGAATGATTTTCGTCGCGCTCTTATTCGTTGCCCTTATAACCAAACGCTGGTGATTTTTTCGATCAATGGTTTCGTCAACGAGATCCATAGAACCTGGAACGAACTCGAAAGAGACTTTTACATTTTCGTCTTCGTAATAGTTGGTGGGGCTGGTCTTCCCAGTGAGTTCGACCGAACGCTCCCAATGTCCGTCTGACTTTAGAATAACTTTTTGGCCACTTGGCAGGACAGCTTGTTGATCCTCCGCTTGGCAAAAACCAGTAGCAAGATTGAAGGTGTAGCCGAAATAGATTGCAACAATTGAGGATGGAAATATGCGCATGGAGGAAATCATCTCCAGCAAAGCTCTTCCTGGCAAGACCACTTCGCTCACAGTGGGGCTAAACTTGGCAGGGTCGGCTGCTTTGGTGAAGTTCGCACGATAAAGTCCAACAAACTGCAAGATAGCTTTTCAGGAAACGTTAAGCAAGAGCGAACTATCGTCTCTCGGGCTCTTTGACCTTCTAAAATTCCGCCAAAGGATATCTCGGTCCTGCTCAAAACTAGCCTCAGCTCACACGGCCCGATTACCTTGCTAAAACAGTTCATATCAGACCCAAATATACTCACAGCATTGGAACCGGAAGCACTAGCCGGATACCTCTTGTTGTCGCTGCAGGGAATATCAGGACAATTCAGTTACCTAAACTGTTGGCTTGCTGAGGAAAAGGATAAACTGTTACAACGAAACCCTACCTTGCCCAAATGGATCTACTCACTTGACTATAATTCTTACACAATTGACTTTGGGGCAAACCGTTCATGCTACTGACTCTTTGCTAACCAAACGCTCTAGCCGCCGCTTGGCAAAAGGTTCAGGGCAAGCCAAATTCCTAGGGTGCCCTCAGTTTCGCGGAGGTTTTTCTTGGTTCGGCCAGATTACTGCCGGTAGGCATTGGAACGCAAAAACGTTCTTAGAGCAAAGGATAAAGGATTTGCCTAATCCGCCTATGATTTCTTCTGATCAATTCGCATCTGAAATCGCAAAAGAACTTACTTACAGGTTGACTTTCACTCACATCAGCAAGAGCATGGGGCTCGGTCTGCACTTCACCACTTATGATTTAGGGGATGGCGAATGGATACCAGAATTGTTCCTTATCACTAACTACACTGGGTTGGAATATCGTGGTGGTCTGGGCTTTGTCGCGCAAAGGCAAACTTATCATTGGCTTTCTAACAATACTGACACAAACTTTGCTGATCACTTCAAAGACGAGTTTAGAATCAAGGTAAAGCAACAGCTACAGAAAACCCCGATTCATTTCAGTAACGGGCAGCCCACTGTTTTTGCTCGATTTATACCTCAGATTTTAGAGACGGTTGCAACTCATCCTGTGTCCAATGTTCCATTCTGGACTGGCTATCCTTTGCAACTTTGTCAGGACATGACCGACTACTACTTAGCCCGGAAGGGCAAGAAAAAAGCATTAGTCGGGCATCCGTGTTTCGATCTACCCATTTCTCCATAGGCAATGTGACATGCATACTGTTGCTGCTGAATACTTCTTTGTGGCGAGAGAACGTCTGTTCACTCTATTAGAGTCAATGACTTACACGCAACTTAAAGTTGCTGATCCTGAGAGCGCCAGAAGTATGCTCATTCTTTTATTTGTTCAAAATCCAACAGATAGAGCTAATGCGAGAAAGCGATCGATGAAGCATTGCAAAAAGCGTTTGCAGGACAACTGGAGGTATTCTGCGATTTTTTGTTCTGTCGAATAATAGATGCTTTCGAAATTTTTCTGAGTGATCTTTTGATTTCAGCATTTAAAAGCGATCCCAAGTTGTTTGAAGGATCGGAGAAAAAATTGGAGTTTGCGGAAATCGCTGAATTCAAAGCGAGAAATGAAAGTTTGGAAGACCTGATCGAATCAATGGCGGAGAAAACGGCACTTGATTTTGCTTATGCTAATTGGAAGAAGAGAAGGGCTCAATATGCATCTAAATTGCGCCTTGGAAGTTTTCTTAATGATGAAGGGTTCAAGGATCTAGTCATTATGTCCGCCGACAGAAACATAACAGGAGCATATTAAATGACAAATACTTACGTGATGTCGACGGTCTGCAAAGCCCAACCGCAGGTGCTCAAATTACAATCTCTCCAGTAAGATTTTACGAGGCTTTTGAAAAAACAAAAGCATGGGCTATCGATATTGATGGAAAAGTCATTGAACGCTTTTCCGATATTGCAAAAACTGATGGTGCCCTTAACGGCAGATTGTGAAATTACCCGTAACGACCTTGCAATCGATCTTGGGTTAGGCAGTTCTCGTTTGCAAACCTGAAGTTCCTGAGCGATACTCGGTTCGATATTCGGAGAGCGTCCAATGCAATGCAGTGAACGCCACAATTAGCTTGCTTTTGCATAGTGCAAATGCCACCAAGTGCGGTTTTGACTAAATTCGAATGCGGTGGTAATTGTTGGGATTCAAATCACTTCGCAAGCGCCCTATTCAGGCGTGAAGGTTCAAATTTTATGCAAGCACTATCAACACCACAAGATCCGACATTGTTTAACGCAGATGAAGCATACAGCTTTATCGTGAAATTAGTTTATGAGTTAGTTAAGCGAAATAGACTCGGAGAGCTCAAGCCCATGAACTACTGTTTCGATATCCATTTGCCCCATATTATCGATAAATACATAAATCCGAATGCCGTTATCGGTCATCCAAAGCCAGCTTGGGCCACTCCAGACGCTGAGAAGAGAGTGTATCGGGCGTTTCAAGATGCGGCATGGGAACTGTGTCTTGCTGGTAAATGGCGAATGTCCGTTGCCGATGGAAGATTAAGTGGTATGGCTGGTGCTGGTGGTGATGGCTATTCAATCACTGCTGCTGGTTTCGAATGGTTCAAAAATGGCGATCTCGAAGCCTTAGTGCTCTCGCCAAATGCGATAGCAAGAATGCTGGACCAATATTCAAATCGCTTCGGTGACACGTATCGAAGAAAGACTCAGGAAGCGGTCAAAAACTTTCGCGCCGGTACGTACATGTCTTGTTGCACCATGTGTGGAGCCGCCGCTGAGGCCATTCTTGTAGCCCTTGCAATTGCGAAAACTAAAGACAGGGATAAAGTTCTTAAGGGATACAAGACAACCTCCGGCAGAGCCACACTTATTAGGACCGTTCTTAACGGCGTAAAAGAAGAAGCCCGAATCCATTATCAAGCAGGACTTACACTAATAAACGCCTACCGTGATGAGAGCGCGCATGGCGACGATACAGAAATCGACAGGGACGGCGATGCGGCAAAAACAATGCTTGAAACGCTGCTGAGGTTCGCTAAGCTTAGCGAACAAAATTGGGAACTACTAACAAAATAAAAAACGAAGCTGTAGATCCTTCCGATATAGGTTTCCAACCACGATAGTGCAACATTCAATTCTTATATCGATTTCGACGCACTCAAAGAGGCCGAGTTGTAGTTTTTGCATCCGGCTCAAGGACAAGCCATCGCGTTGAGTCTTGCCACTAGTGGCGGTGTCTAGTCCAATGCAAAAGTTCCAAAAATTCTTTCTCAAAAATGTATTGAAATTGTCTACACCCAAACAAGGATTTTCGCCCGCAAAAATGTCCTTATGCAGACCCCAAGAGAAAACCGCCCTCATGGTGTTGTAGTTTCGATTTGCCGTATGCACGCCATGTTCTTTCGCGAGGTCGTTTACCCAAGCTTGAACCGTTAGTCTTTTGATTTGGTTGATCGGCTTGTTATGCCAGCGCTGAAAATATTTCTCGTGATTGTAAATTGCTGACTCCCAAGTGCTTGTCTGCAATTTTGCATAGTCGTCTAAATATCGCTGAAACAGCATTCCATAAGTGAGTTCAGTAGACGGCTTAGACGGATCTTTCAATTGGCCAACAATTACATTGAATTCGTTCGCTTTGATTCGCGCTTGTTCAAGAGTCATGTCGGAAAGGTCGCCCAACCTAACTCGACCAACTTTCTCGGAGATTCATTATCCTTTTGGAGCCGCCGATAGTAGACGAAGTGCTTGCTGCCCGTGGGGCATAACGCGAAGTGCCAGCCCACGACATTGAGTATCTTGATACCGTGCCTTATTTTTGGGGCAAGGTAGAGCCCTCAACTCTTTAATCGTGAAATTGAATTTTGCGTCTGCCATTAATCAATACCCGAAATTTTCTTGCCTACAATTTGCCTACCTAATCTACCTAAGGCGTGAATGTTCATGCATCCAATGAAATGATTATATACCCTGAAACCCACTCTGTATGCGGGCTTTGGGGAATATTGGTGAATGAAGAGAAAGGTCCGGAAAGCCTCAAAAATCGGCAATCATTTGGTCAGCGGTTCGACTCCGCTAGCCTCCAGTCTTTTAAAGCTCGAAAAATCTCATCCCTACGTAGTCCCTACTTTATTCCAAATTGGATAACGTGGGGGTTTCGCTTTGCACAGAGAAGATAGGCGGTTCGACTCCACTAGCCTCCAAGGTTCAAAGCTCGAAAAAAATTCTTGAACAACAACCTCTAATTTCTCGCGAACAGAGCGGATTAACTCGATCTGGAGGATTGCCAATGAAAAGTTCTAAGTCGATTCACCCGCCGCAAGAAACACCTTGGGGCAAGCTTCAATCGTTCGAAGTTTTGGCCCCTGGGATTGCCTCTTCTTCAACATCTTCGCATGGTGGCTACTTCGTTGATTCGAGGGTAAACGCTCGCATACCTTCGGCTCGGAGTTCAACGAGAAGCCTTTTAATCGATGGCTACAATTTCCACTCTCATGCCATTGAAATTGCCCGATGGATGTTCTTCAATTGGCCCGGGATGAGTTTCTGGATAATGATGCCCATCCGGTCCCACTGGCCAAGTTGTGACCGGCTTAGAAATCATTTCATAAGTATCGCACCTGACGATTTTCTTGTCACCTTCCGTGTCAACTTTTTGCGCAGAGACCGGATCTTGAAACCACTCTAATCCACCATGAGGTTTACCCCTTTTATGCCAGGTCGTGAAATAGTAAGTCTTATGAGAGCCTGATCTATTTATAGGAGATTCAAAGACTTTGGGACCCCTGTCCATGTCACTATCTCGTCCATTCCACGCCCCAAGAAAGCCCACGCGCGGCTCAGCACAGGCGGCGTCTTCAAAAATTCTTACTTCTTCTTCCCACGGACCGTTGAATGTTGCCGTGACTCTTAGTCGCTTGTTAGTAGGCACGGCGAACGATACAGACATCAGAGACCTCATCATTAGGGAGACTTAAATTGGGCGCTTCAGATGGATGAGCTTAACTCGAAAATTTTGAGAAGTCCATATTGAAAACAAACTTGGGGTATGCAGACAGCGCTATACCTTAGATGCGATCCATTTTCTAGCAATTTAGAATAACCGGGATGGCAAAGCCTCATTTATTTCGCGTTGCCGTAATCGGTCACTGATTCTTGCCCAGCTCCGCTTGATTCAATCTGCTGTTGAGTATTCTTGAAATCCATCAGGTGAATTCCGCCTTTGATTTCTTCTCTCACCTTATTGAACGCTGACTTATCCGTTATTTCGGTCGCTTGGCAGAGTGACAAATATCGCTCGTGGAGCGACTGCACTCTGCAGGAGAGCTGACTAGGAGACAGGTTTGGCGAAAAAGTTTCGTGCAGTGCACGAGCGTCGTGCCTAAGGGCGGTGAAGGCATTTCCGGCTTGCACATGACCCGCTGCTTGCCTATCTACTCCGACGAACACTGCTACGGCGGTCATTGTGCTTGATAGAACTGCAATTGCATCGCAAGTCGCCTTTAGTAGCTCGTTGTGAGCTTTTGATGGCCAAATATCCGGGTGGACAAACGCAACTAAGGCCGCGAGTGCTGCAAAACAGGCTGGTAAGACAATGACCCAGATGCGCAAGCCATCGCGACTTCGCGCGGTCTCAAAATGAGCCTGTGCCGTGTACAAGCAGTTTTCTGCAATTGTCTTGCACTCGTTAATAAGTGGCGATGTGTCTGCTACTTCAATGGTCATTGTCACTCCTACGATGGAAATGGGTATCCAATTAAGACTCGCCAGGCATCCAGACTGTCTTGTGAGTCTGGAAGGGCGCAAAGCTTGAGACATAAATCTGTGCAGGTTTTGAGTGCATAGAGCAAACGTTCTGCGTTCTCTGGAGCGATTTGTTGCGGGGGGGAGAAACTGCCAGGCAATGCCAGTGGTTGTCGAAGAACTACTGGTAATACCATCAGGAATGTCACAAAAAAATGGCGATAATCCCAGCTGAGCTGAGCTTGCTCCAGGCTCTGCAACAATTCGGTAACCATCGTGGCGCAAATAATTTCAACGTGAAAAGATTTGATCGGAAGACCGTAGTTTCTTATGAATGCTTTAACGATCTTGATTCCAGGGATCAACCTGCCGTTGAGACTTTGGTTAATGCTAGTTATGTATTGAGCGTCATACTCGTAATCTGCCAATTTCCAACCACCAAATTCGGACGCAACCAAATAGCGCGGTGGAGAAAGAAGCTTAGCTTCTAACGATGTCCAGTCTCTAAAACAAGGGATCAGTTCGATCTTGAATTCATTTGCATAAGAAAGGGTAACTGTTGGTGAGTCTATTTCGGCTTTCATCTTGTAAGTGCCGTGAGAGTCCAAGGCACGCCGCACTAGTCCCAAAATGTCGGATGGCATTATGCCTTGATATGGTGGTGCCCATGTGGTGGCATTTCCGACGCACACAAGGGCATCCATGTCAATCGGCGTATAGTCTTCATGTCCGGCGAGAAAAAGCTGCAGTCTGCTCAGGCTAGCTGGTCTAATTTTGGAGTGCCGTTGGAACGATCCAACCTGCTTAACAAGTGAGCCTGGCAGAGTAGATTCGATCCAATCTTTGACTGTCCAGTAGTGCTGAGACGCTTCCTTCACTCTGTCCGGGTTCAACTCGATACGGCGAAGAAGTTCGGCAAACGCAGCAGTTGTTGACATTGGGGCTGCATGCAAGCGTTCCAATAACAGATCTTTGAACAATCCAGGCGTTGGAAATTGTACCTGTGGCTCGTAGCCGCCGATTAGCCGCTGAGACGAGAAATTGAATGGTTCGTACATAAGTGAAACCCTTACCAGGAAGGTTAGACTCCACATGATGGTATGGTAGGCCGTCTGTTTGATAATCTAACAAACTTTGGCAAAGTATGCCAGATTGTGATATGATTGTCAACAATCCGGAAATGTGGAGATGACCGAATGGTAGATGAGCTAGAACTTGGTAAACGGTTACGGCTGGCGCGTGAAGCCTCGGGATTAACACAGGACATCGTGGCCGCAAAACTGAACCTAAATCGCAGCGCCGTCTCCCAAATCGAGTCAGGCGCAAGAGCAGTTACCAGCCTAGAGCTGGACAGGCTTGCGTTTTTATATGGCCGCGATATTCGCGAGTTTTTGCGCGGCGAGTTTCAAGAAAAAGAATCTCTTGTCGCGTTGTTTAGGGCCAATCCCGATGTAGCCGAAAGCGAAGAAGTGATGGACAGTCTTCGCCACTGTGTTGCGCTTGCTCGGGAGCAGTCCAATTTGGAGAAATTACTCGATATTCGTCGCAATGGAAGAGCCATTGCAACATACCCAGTGATCACACCGACACGCAAATGGGATGCAATTGAACAAGGTGAGATAGTCGCGAACGAGGAGAGGCAGCGCTTGGGATTGGGTTTTGCTCCGATAGAAGATATCGCCCAATTACTAGAAAGCGAGGGAATTAGGACTGCACCAATAGCTCTTTCCAATGATGTATCTGGATTTACACTAAACGCTCCAGACGTGGGTCCACTAATAGTAGTTAACCGGAAGCACCCCGCTGTGCGAAGGCGTTATTCCTATGCACATGAGTATGCACACGTTCTGTTTGACAGGGCTAAATCGGGTGTTGTGAGCCGAGAGTCGGAACGAGATAGCATGCTTGAAGTGCGAGCCAATGCATTTGCTGCCGCATTCTTGATGCCGGAAAACGGAATTAAGTACCATCTTGCCTCTCTCGGCAAGGACAAAGCTTCAAGGATGCAAGCACAACTCTTCGATGAAAGCGGTACAGCGACCGTAGAAATGCGCGGGGCTGCTGGAGCGCGGGAGCTCAAGATCTATGACATCGTACAGATCGCCCACGTTTTTGGAGTGAGTAGGACAGCAGTTTTGTATAGGTTACGAAACCTCAGACTGATTAATGATGCAGAGCATGAACTACTTTTGCACGACGACAGTGCATCTGGAAGGACACTTGCCTCTCTGCTCGGACTAACCGAGCCGGATGAGCCAGGACACAGACACTTTCTGCACAGATTCTTGGGTCTTGCACTTGAGGCGCTGCGACGCGACGAAATAACAACGGCGAAATTCTTCGAACTCGCTCGGGATGCCGGAATGACCGATAGAGTTCAAGCAAAACAATTGATAACTGACGCAGGCATTGAGGCGGATTAGAAGAGGATTCCGCAGTTGGCCGAAGAAGCGACTCGCATACTACTAGTCATCGACACGAATATCATCATCTCACTGATACAGAATGATCAGCTTGCGATATTGGCTCGGCTAAAGGGCTACAGGGCTGTGGTACCCAACGAAGTAATAAATGAGGTTACGAATGCCGATCAATCAAAGATCTTGTCACAGGCATTGGATGACGGAATTTTAGCTAGGGATTCTGTCACTGGGATAACGGAACTACAACTCTTCTCAGATTACATAAGTAGAATGGGACGCGGAGAGGCAGCGTGTCTTGCAATAGCCACCAGCCGTGGTTGCAAGCTAGCGAGTGACGAGAAGAGGCGCTTCAGGCGGCTCGCCATTGAAGCCATCGGGGAAGAAAGGATCATGACGTTGGAGATGCTACGAAACCTTGCAGAAGAATAAATACAGGTTTGGATTCGGGACGGAAACCCTTTCGTTCGTTTATTCAAGCGCTTCTTCACCTACCCCTTATTGAACCGGTCGAGATAACAATGCCACAATTCAAAAAACATGATTTCTTGAATTTTGTTGATCCCAAATTTAACCTCTACAAGTTCGTTCTTGCAGTAGCAGTGCAATATGAAGATCGCTGGTATCATGCTGGCTCATGCTGTCTTTTGGCATCCAATGTCGCTGTGACAGCTAAGCACATTCTAGAGTTCATCTACTTGCAGGTTGCGGGCAAACAGGTTGACTTCTACGATCCTGACCTTCAAAGCTCCGAACACGGATTTCTATTCACTCCACCCCCTGGCGTTGGAATTGACGTGTTCCAGTTCCTGGACGAGGGCAAGAAGTGTCGACGATTCTCGGTTACTGGCTTTTATCGCGTTGGTTTTAAAGACGTAGACTTGATACTGCTTCGTATCGAACCCCATGAGCTTTGCAATTACAAGTATGAAAGTATAGAGACGGACGTTCCTATTTTTGACCTCATTCCGCCCAGTGTCGGACTCAACGTCGAAGGATTTGGATTTCCGGATCATCCGAAATTTCAGTACTCAGAGCTGCCCAAAAAACATTACTCCGACTATTATCTATATCAGGGCTCAGGTAAAGTTGAAGCCATAAATTGGGAAAGCGGCTCTGCACAGCACGCTAGTTTTCTAACTTCCATGAGGACCAATTCGGGGATGAGCGGAGGACCGGTCTTTGTTAGCCGCGGACAAGACAAAGTATGTTGCGGCATAATAAGCCGGGGCGGGTACACCGACTATTCCTTCGTAACACCGATTTGGCGGTGGACAGATTCATCCAGTCAAAAACATGCCGGTTCGATACGGTGCAACTTGTATACTCGATCTGATACATTCCGGACAAATAAAGACGATCGGCGTAGAACGATTTTCTCTCGTTGAACACCCTAGCCAAAAGGAATTTCGGATCGTCTGTGACGACCAAGTTCTTTTGAGGAATGGATACGATGCTTTGATTAAGCCGATGACTCCTGACGATGTTGATGCTTGCATGACTATCGAGGCAGCACGGTTTGATGAAGATCAACTATGGGATAAGCCGTCTTTTCTTCAACATTTGAAGGACGGTAAGTTAGCCTATACCAAACGTTCTAACGGTAATATCGTCGGGTTTGTTATTGCGGAAATCGAACCTGAAGGGTTACACATCAGAAACATTGCAGTCGGAAAAAGTGGTATGCACTGGGGCACAGAGCTGCTCAATCAAGTGCTGCCGAAGACCGGACTCGTCTATCTCGCAGTGAAGAAGGGTAACACGGCCATAGAATTCTACAAAAGACGAGGCTTCGAAATTACGTCAGCCACACCAGGCTATATATATATATATATATATATATATATATATATATATATATATATGTCGCGAACCATGGGCGCCTCATGAAACAAACACCCAGACTCCTAAGACATAACCCGATATACAATTCTCAGCGCGCGATTATCCCGCCCCTCATGGTTGATATTAGTGATACAAGCGCGGCATTCTATGTACCTAGCCATATCTTTAGTTTCATGCACGATGATTCTTTCGCACCCCAAACGCTTGTGTGGAAAATATGATGTACCACTATATGTGGTGACAAGGGTTGTGGCAGAAAACGAAACCTACATTACGAACACTATTTTCAATTAGGTCCGTTTAGTGTGACTATCCTATCAGGAAAACTCAAGCCTCGAATTGGTCCAAATTTGCATTGATTTTGCTATAAATATGAGGCCAATCAATCTTACGGACATACTTGCGAAGTTTGTTTGATTCTAAACGGCTTGTGACTGTGGATGTACTATGGAGAATGTTTTGTGCCCTATGATCCGGACTTCTTAGCGCAATTACTGCTTAATCCACAAGAAACGTTGGATGTTGAATTTAAAAATTGGCTTGATCCTCGAAACGACGATCATAGACCTAAGATAGCTAAAGAATTACTCGCTCTGGCCAACCATGGTGGAGGCTTTTTGATTTTCGGATTTGTCGATAAATCAATGCAACCGGATCCAAATAGGCCGGTGGATTTTTCTGCTTTCACTCCGGACCTAATCAACGCCATAACCAGAAAGTTCGCCGACCCCCCATTTCAATGTGAGGTTCACACTATAGCGCACCCGGCAAGTGGCGAAAAATTCCCGATCGTTTGTGTGCCAGGAGAACATCGAGTTCCAATACGTTGCAAGGCGGGTTGTTCCAACAATGCGGTTGAAGAAGGACGCTATTACACGCGTTTGCCAGGTCCTGAGAGCGGGACGCCCAGGAGTTCAAAAGACTGGGATGACATCATGAGACGGTGCCTCTTCTCTAACAAGGAACAACTTTTAACGGAAATACGTTCTATTTTAACTGGGCATGTAGAAGGCAAGGCACCAAGCGTCGAATTGGAACAAAAACTGAGCGCTTGGTTGAATAGTTCAGAAGAAGCTTGGGCTGCTCGCCTCAGTAAAGAGACAAATGAGTCACCAGAGCATTATTATCCTTTCGGAACCTGGACAATCGCGTATAGCATCTTTGGAATGAACGAAACCATTTCGATAGAGAAGCTTGCAAATATAATGCAGGACAGCCCTGGCAAAAATATTTATCCGAGCTGGGATGTGGCTAAAGGTCCAGTTACTAAACGATATTTCGACACTAACACTACGGCAGAATGGTTGCAATACGCAGGTGAGTCTTATTGGAACCACGCATGGACTGTTTACGCAAGATTGAGCGAATCGTTGGATTTTTTTCTTAAAGGCGGCTATATAGAGGACGTCGGCGCAAGCACAGTCCATCCACAACCAGGCAAAGTTTTCTATACGTCAAACGCAATAGAGTTTTTATTGCGGACAAGTCAACATGCTGCACATATTTGCCAAAGTCTTGGCACAGAGGACCTAGAAATAATTCTAAAGATCAATTGGAGTCATGCAAGCGGCCGGCGGCTATTTGTCTTTTGGGATGCACCCGATTCAAAATTCATAAGTTCTGTTGAATTGATGCACGCTCTAACAGATAGAGAAAGGATAGAAGTTGCGGTGGGTCCAGTTCAAATTGGCAGATTAAGAGCTAATTTTGAAGAGATGGTTTTAAAACCTGTACAGACAATTTTTCGCACCTTCAATTTTAGTATGGATGATTCTAAAGCCAAGAATTATATTGCGTCAGCAGTTGAGACTATTAGGCGGGGCTCATGAGGGGCCATGTACGGGGAAGCCTACCCCAGTCAAAAACGGCGCAACATTCGGAAAGCCGCTTCCAATCTAGACAATCGATATTCCTGGCCGGGAGGAAACGAACCTCCGATCTCATGGTTCGTAGCCATTGCCAATTTTTATCACATTCGATTTGACTGGAAGAAGCTTCGCTGGTTGCCCTAACGCAGCTTGAGCATTTTCCAGTGCCTTTCTGACCGGGTCTTGAGTCAATCGGGCGTAAATCGCGGTGGATTGTGGTGACCGGTGCCCAAGCGCTTTTCCTATGATCGTCGGACTTACGCCTTGAATAGCCATATAACTACCGGCGGTGCGGCGCAGATCATGAATCCGCAAATCTTTGATTTTCGCGCGTTTGATTATGCGTTCCCAGGCTTTTCCTGGCGACACTAGGTGACCGAGTACTTTGGTTTTTCTACCTTTTCTATCCGATGGAAACACCCACCGTTCATGTTTGGAACTCGACGTAAAACGCCTCTGCAATATTTCAATCGCATTCGGTGTTAGCGGAAGCGTAAGAGAATCACCATTTTTTGTTTTACCGATGCGCCAGACCATCAAATCAAAATCAATTTGACTCCATTCCATCTCCAGTACTTTTGCCCGTCTACTGCCTGTGAATAAGCATATCCAAAAGAAGTCGCGAATCGTTTCATTTGGCTCCTGATTGAGAGCTTTGGCGAACTCTATATATTCGCTACCAGGTTGGATAAACCTTTCTCTGGCTTGCGTTTTGAAGTTGTCGACCCCTAAGCAAGGATTCTCGCCTGCGAATACATCCTTTCTCAAGCCCCAAGAAAAGACCGCCCTCATGGTATTGTAGTTTCGATTTGCCGTATGCACGCCATGTTCTTTCGCGAGATCGTTTACCCAAGCTTGCACAGCAACTCTTTTAATCTGCTCGATCGGTTTGTTGTGCCAGCGCTGAAAATATTTTCCGTGGTTGTAAATTGCAGACTCCCATGTGCTGGTTTGCAATTTGGCGTAACTGTCTAAATACTGCTGAAATAACTTTCCATATGTAAGCTCCGTGGATGGCTTAGATGGGTCCTTCAAATGGCCAACAACGGCGTTGAATTCTGTTGCCCTTGTTCGTGCCTGTTCGATCGTTATGTCAGAAATGTCGCCCAAGAATATGTCGACCACCTTGTTTGGAGATTCATTGTCTTTCTGAAGCCTCCTGTAATAGTAAAACGTTTTGCTGCCTGAAGGCTGTAAACGAATCACTAGCCCGCGAACTTGAGTGTCCTGATATCGCGTTCTTGTTTCAGGGCAAGGAAGAGCCTTTAGTTCCTTGATCGTAAAGTTCAATCTTGCATCGACCACTAACCAACTCCTAGAAATTTCCAGCCTACATACAGCCTACATAAAGCATGAATTTAAATGTATCCAATGAAATGATTATACACCCTGAAACCCACTCTGTATGCGGACTTTGGGGAATATTGGGGAATGAAGAGAAAGGTCCGGAAACCCTCAAAAATCGGCAATCATTTTCCTTTGCACGGAGAAGGTCAGCGGTTCGACTCCGCTAGCCTCCAGGGTTTCAAGGCTCGAAAAATTTCTTGCCTGCATATTGCCTGCATTGAAAAATGTGGGCAATATTATTTTGACTCTTGTGTATGTCGGATCCATAACTCAAATGGCCTTTACGCAACTGTGCAAAAGACATCAGTTCATCCTTGATTTCACCAAACCTACTGATCAAGCTACGTGATGAAGATGGGCTGGAAGCTTCGTTCGTGTTTCCGCTTCGGGATCGACTTTAAGCAATCTGTAGAGATTCGGTTCTCGCTCCATTACTCAAGCCTCCAGCAACATGCGTCGCCACAGCCGCGCAAGAACTTTTAGACAGCTTGCCTTTGACGTGAACGAATGTGCCAGATGTTCAAAATTGCGATCAACCCACCTGTGATGCAAACAAAATAGCTCGCTAAGTGTGTAGCCCATACGGCAAAAAACGCAGCATGTTTATCAACTGGTACCGCAGCGTCTGGCAAAACTAGCTGATTCGAGAGAGCGAAATAGTACACAACCGTTCCAGACAAAGCTGCACAGAAAGCGGCAACGATAAAAATCAAAAGTACACGAGAAAGCACCATTCTACCTTTCACTTTAGGGGCATCTCCATGCGTCGCTACATAAGCAAGAATCGATCCCAATAGCAGAGCAACCCACCATGTTCCAGCGACTCCCCATGCGATTCCCAGCACTAATGGTGAAGTTGTGGGAAAAATATGTGGATGCGCAACTGTAAAATATTCCACGCAGATATGCGCTGTCACCTCATCGTGGACAATTCCGTACAGAATCGCGCTGACCACACATGCCACAACAATTTGGGCGGATTCTAATAACTCGGACCGTCCAGATACTTGCATATTATTGCGACAAATATAGCCAAATATGCCATGCGGCCCGTTCTTCAAATGACCGATCAAATTTGACTTCACCTTTTGGCGGCAATAATAGATCTACCAACTTCTTCGCATCGTTTCGGGTAAGAACTTCATCTAGACGGAAGTTCCAACGCCACGAAAGCAGCACTCTATATCTCCTGGACAATTTTGCTTTGCGCAGCAACAGTCCCAGTTCTTCATGAGAAAGCGAGCACACCATGTTGCGTAGGTACAGGCTCTGAAAAGGCAGCAGTAATCTAAACCATGACGGAATATCTTTCAGTGGATATTCTGGATCATTGTCTGGCTGTTCTGTCCCGACAGCGGTTTTACCGCCAGCACCGGAACCTCCACGAATTAGCTCCAATTTGAGTTTCGGCTTATTTTCTTCTGGTTCCACAATCAACAACCCATTAAGCCTACAAAGTCATCTTAACAGTTCAGAATGGACCGCAATAGACATCTCATTTCTTTCTGTAATTGACTTGCTTAATAACTTCATTTCGAAGCTTTTCCGTAGCTACTTTAAGATTTTGAAGAATCCTGAATGCATTGAGTTCCATACGGGTGTCGCTTATGAAGCAAACGCATAGTACACTTTCGAAAAGAGCTGGAACTTCATAGCCCTAATTCCTTGAAAGCTATTGGAGGTTCTCGTGTCACAACAGCTCGCAGATAGAGATAGGCTTCTCAGTTTTTTAGTCACCCTTGTAGATAAACTTGGAGGCGAAATAAAGTTGACTCAACAAGAGATAAATGAGCTTCGCTGTAAGAACATTGCCGTTACCATTGGTCCTCATTCGGAGTATTTTGTCTTAAAGGTCATTTCGGGTGGAGCGCCAGATATCAGGCCGTTCGAGCAATTACTCGAAGGGAAAAGATCGTTATTGTAGTTGGGGTTTTGAACGGAATGAAATTGTCAAAACGGCTTACTCTAACGGCTGCTTCACTATTAGCCACCTTCGTTATTGAGCCTATTTACTCAACTGCTCTGGAAAATTCGGATCATGATCTCGCAACTTCTCTTAAGCTCAAGGTTCTTCTGGAACGGCTATGCAAGCTCAAAGACACATCCGACAATGAAAACCAGTTGGCATGCGTTCTTATACGTCTTCACCAATTTGATGAAGCGAAACAACACCTTTTGAGGGCAATGCAATTAAACAAGTCAGACCCTCAAACCTGGGAAGATTTAGGATTCCTCTATTGCGAGGAAGGAGAGTTTGCAAAAGCCGCAGATGCTTATGAACGCTTCTTAGTAATGAATCCAAGCTATTCGAATGCTGCATCTATCAAAGGTTTAATTTCTCAACTGAAGCAAGAATCAAAAGCTGCTCAATCTAAAAATAGTCCAGACTACTTTGATTTTCTTGTAAATAAGCAGATCTGGCGAGCCGAGCGCATGCCGATAAGAGTTGCTATAGAAGATGGAGCCGGATTGAAGAACTACAAAGAGGAGTATCAAACATTCGCGCATGACGCCTTTCTTCAATGGTCAAAGGCATCAACTGAGAAAGTAAATTTCGAATTTGTGAATAGCAAAGATACTACCGACATCACGCTGAAATTCATTGACGATCCAAACAAGCTAGTGAACGCGAGTGAGAATGGAGACAATGAAATCTCTGCTAGCGGAACGAATCTCGAACACGTAGATATCACAATTTTGACTGTAGCAAGTGGGAATAGAATGTTGAATTCCAACGCGATCAAGTCAGTGATTTTACATGAGATCGGTCATGCTATCGGGCTTGATCACAGCGCAAATCCGAAAGACGTTATGTTTGGCTTTGCTTCATCTAATCGTTTATTTTTAGCGTCTATCTCAGAAAGAGACGCGAGTACCTTACAAAGGCTATACGCACGCTGACTAATAAGCCCAAGGTTCTGATTGCACCGCTATGAAAGCTCAAAGAAGTGCTTATACATCTTCACCAATTCGATAAAGCTCAACAACTTACGGCGGTGCAGGAGTAAATTCTTGCCATGTAACTGGCTGCCATCCTGTGATTATGGAACCATTTGGCCCCAGTTGGTATTGCAACCCAGCTTTGGAATTGGAACTAAATGCTTGACTAATATCGGACGAACTCCAACTCCCATTCGAGCCGGTGCCAGAACCTGGAAAGCTAGCACTATTGATCGCTAAATCAGTATATAAATTCATTGTCCCGTTCATAGTAACCGAGACTGAACCGCCCACGATGCCGCCATTGTAAGTTGGACTGCCACCGCCACTGCTACTGATCGTTACCGGCGCATTTGGAGCATATATAAGGCCGGTAAAGGAACCGCCGTTGCTAATGTTCACGTTTACTGCGTTTGAGCCTTCGTAGAAAATTTGTAAGTTGCGGGCATCTGTATTCTGTGGCGCGAGAAAACTTGTATCAATGTTCACGGCTTGCGGGGATCCTGCATCATTGACATAGAGTGAAATTGGTTGCGAACTATTCTGAAGTACCACTGGGGAACTAACATTTTGAGTACTTAGCCCTTCTGTCGTGTAGCTACCGAATGCTACAGGGGTCGGATTTTGCGGCGATCCTAAGGACGAGAGAGAGGGCAAAGGTTGAGCCGATACAGCCTCCGGCACTGGTGCCAATTGATTCTGCGCAAGACCAGCATTGAGGGCGTCTGGGGCTGTGTTATTTATGTATTGACGGGGGAGAGGAGGACTCGTTGGTGGGGTATCAGCGTTTGCCAGGACATTGTTTGCGCCGGTGGGCTGAAGCCCGGGAGTAGCACTCACAGTTGTGTCAGGAATGCCGTTTATTGTAAGTCTTCCATCGATAGTTCCACCGCCTGGAACTGAGGCAACCGGTGTGGATCCGGAATTATTGCTAAGAACTGACACATCACCAGCTACCGTGACACCCTGTCCTATGCTCGCTGAAGTATTTGTGACGACGTTCAAATTGTATGAATTGTATTGGCTACCACCGCCGCCTGGAATAGGTGTTGGGTAGGTGGTTAACGCTGCAGAATCCGCTGAATTAATTCCATTAACTACAAGAGTGCCTACAGAGGGGGCAAATGACAATGCGCCATTGGAAAATAGTGGGGAGTTGAAGTAATTCTGAGTCGTTGAGGAGACTGTGGTTACAGGCTTTCCGTTCGGTGGCATGTCGAAACGAGCTTTAATAATTACGCGAATGGTTCTTGAGAAAATGCCGTTAGTCGCAGTGCTTTCAATGATCCTATAGCCGCCACCCGTCGTCTGGGTGATATTCGTTGCCGTAGGCAAAGCAAAGCCTTTACTCATACTTCTGGTTGGATCGAGTTGCGGGGAATAGATGGAGGAAACCGATTGCAAGTTTGTCCAATTGGCGTTAGCTATCAATTGCGAGACCTTGATCGAAACGCTAATTCCTGCAACACCTGGGTTTGCAGTGCCAGATTGAAAATAAGCTGTGGGGACTGTTGTTGTAATGCTTGCTACTCCAGGTCCAGGGTCCAATGGACATGGGTATGCGGAGTTGTACTGACTTAATGCATATTCGACACCAGCTTCGGCAGCTGTTCGAAGCGATTCGACCCACTTGTTTGCAGAGACAACTCGAACCGCGGAAGTTACTATCCCAGCAAGCGCGATCAAGAACAACATAGAACAGGCTCCTATGACGATCGTTGTCAAAAGAGCATATCCTTGAGGTTGTCTGGTTTTTCTCATGGAATTGGATTTGTGACTTGATTGGTTAGTTTTATGTGTTGACTGCATTTCAGATAACTTTCCACATGTGTTCCTACATAGCGGATGTTGGCTCCGACACCGTTTGGAGGAGTTTGCACTTCCAAATTAATGGAAACTCCCAATGGAGGAGCGGTTGGATATGAGATTGGTTCGATGGTCTGCATGCCGGCCGGGATAGTTCCGTTTCCTGTTAGGTATTGGAAGACACACGGGATGCCTGTGCCATCGGTCGGGTTGATTGGTCCAATAATGCCCGTAAGAACTGTTTGTGGCGGATTGAGAGGCTGTCTTAGAGTTGGATTCGTACTATTGGGATTTCCTGGAAAGCGCGCGACTTGAAGTTCGTAAGTTCCCGTGTTAACAGTACTTTTTACAAGTTGATAAACGACCGTGTCAACATATAGGGTGTCAACGCTAGGGACACCACCTGTAATACTACCTGCTAATAATATAAGTGGAAAGCCAGTAAGCGGGTCTTGAGGCGGATTCTGTGGATTTTGAAAATCAGACAGACTCAAATAATATGCTGGTTGTTGCAATATCAAAGTCTGCGGGCCCAAAGCGTACGGAATGGTAGTCCAGGGTGATCCTGGCCACCCAGCGGTAGGTGTCGAACTAGCGGCTGGATCGTTTGGGTTCCCGACGTCGGGGAAGGTCATTTGATCGCGAGCGAAAATATTACCGATGATCTGCGCTGCTCGAATATCTTCTGCTATTCGGCGTGTTGCCCTGGAGCATCCGACTTGACCATCTACGCTGTTAGTTAGCTTGGTAGAGGCATAGGTATTCATGTAAACCAATTCTCCGATCACAGCTAAAACCGTACCCATAAGCACGGTGCTAACCAGTAATTCGGTTAGGGTCATTCCATTTGTATTTCGCTTCACGGCCAATAGTTAATTCCCTGTTCTTCAGTGACAGTGCATGTTTGGATAACTTTATCGACCGCTTGTCCGTCCGACCAAGTCACCGTGACAACGGCGATATAGGAAGTCAGATCTGGCCCTTGCGAGATAGTAAGATTGACTGTTCCCGGAAACTTCGGCACAGGGAATTGAGTTGTATTTGGCATCCATTGAAGATCACCGAAGTTGAGACCTACTGGAAGCGGGTGTCCTCCGGAAGCCATTTGTCCTGGGGTAGTGCTGTATGGAAGTAGATCAAATGATCCAGTCGGAATGCTAATCCAGTTGTAGGTGGGAAGACTTTTGAAAGCATCTAAAACAGTCTGGGCAATTAAGTCGGCTTCTTGCTTATTCGTGTTTGTTGTTGTGACCCGCATGGTTTCAGCAAAGATCTGTAAAAGCGCAAGAGAAAACATGGTGCTTAAAATAATCGCGACCAAAGTTTCGATAAGGTAAATCCCGCGTTCCTTGCGGGTCCTGCTTCCTTGTCTTTTTCTTATCTGAGTAATCGCTCTATTTCCTTTCACCAGCCCATGCGACCTCTTGTAGCCAATCAGCTATAACTACTACTTATGACAATATCTTTGGTATTTCAGAGGGAGTGCAAAAAAGTTCGGAAGCTCACAAGTAGATCATACACAAGAAGCTGAGCGGACATAAGAAGCGCGCTCGAAAAGATTGAGGATGGTCCAACGGGGAGGAAATAGGGGGTTAGGGTCAGGACTCATGACTGTCAGGGCCGATCAGTCACACTGAACATGCTTGCTCAATCATTCACATGGTTGATCCTCCTCGAATGACCGGACAGCGAAAGAGAGAAGAAGGATTTCGCTAAAGGCGAAATCCTTCTTCTCTCTTTTTTGCCAGAATGGCCTGTCGCAAAGGCGACATCGTATGTAGTATCATTCAAAGTTTCAATTTAGGCTGCCGCATCATCAGCCCAATAGTCCTCCTGTATGAACAGCTCTATCACAACGCCGAATTCCTTGGAGATGAATGGCTCGATAGAGTCCCAACTCATAGGATCTCGAATATCCCTTTGGCAAACCCCGACCACTTGAAAGCACAATACGTCGGCGTATTTGGCTTTCTTTCGATTTACAAACTGCACCGCAACCGTGCGGTCCAATTCTCGTTCTATTATTTGAGCTAATCTATTGATTATCTGGTTTTCTAGTTTTTTCTTGTTCTTGTTGTACATTTTGAAATCTCCTTTTTCGCTTTACGGTGTCGACGGTTTTGCTGACAGGCACCACCTCCTTTGCAGGCTTAGTTCGCTAGTCGGTGAAGGATTGCTTTTGATTGACTAATGCATTTAGCAACAAGGCGTTGTAGTAGCTACGTTCTCTATTTCCCAACCGTCCATCTGGTGGAACTAATTCTTGATATCGGAGATAGAGCTGCGCACCATCAAGAATGGATTCCCTGAGCCAGTCTTCTTTGTCATTAAACATGCCTATAAAACCCACAGATTCTTGCCTGTATTTTTCCGAATTAGAACTCCACCAGCGATCCGCCCAATCGCGAATGGTGCTGTACGAAGGATAAGAGTCATCCAATGGAACTTGGATTTCCGCACGTCTTGGATCTTGAATCTTGTCTGTCACGTGTCCTTTGATATCGACAACGTCGCTCAGAACTGGCATCCCGCCAGTGGCAAGATTCCTCGCGCTCAAGAAGTAAGAACCATACCCAGTTGTTCTTCCATTGGATATGTAATCCCCAAATTCTGCTGCCCATCGCGCTTTTTCGGCGACACCTGTTTTAAAGTTGTAGTTGGATCGGAATTGAATATTGCATCCTAAAGGATAAAATCCGGCAGGACGCACTTTACCGTTTAGATAGGAGTATGTTGTCGGGTCCATTTGCATGGAAGCCAGTTGGCTAACAATGCCTTGATCGATCGCGAAACTTGGCGCAATCGTGAAGACCAAACTGCCGAAGCTTGTAAGAAGTAAATTTGTTATTTTTATGTTTTTCATGATTTTGTTCTCCTGTTGTTTGTGAAGTTAGTGAGTTCCGAAGCAACCTTTCACGGTTGTGACTAAAAACGAAAGGACAAAAAGTCCTGCAAAAATATTTCCGGCAATGCCGCTTACGCCCCAGCGAAGAGAATCGTTAGCTTTGGCTTTCGCTTCCCACTCCGCTTGCGCCTTTTCTTGAGCGGCCGCGCGACGCCGCTCTTCATCAGAGTCAGTTCGGCCACTGTCTTCCGTAAATTGCGTTTTCTTGCGAGTGCGACCGGAGCTGTACGTAGTGTCTTGTGATGTCGCCGCCTTATCGACTAACGGCTCACATTCGCAATTGCTGCCAGGTTTATGACTACCGTTTCCGAAATGTGCTTCTAAGAGATCTTTTGCAATATTGATCTTTCTAAGTTCTTCGTCAGCGTCTTCTTTGCCTTTACCGGTCGGCATTCTGTCGGGATGCCAAACCATTACGAGACGCTTGTATCTAGTTCTAATTCTTTCGATGCCGGCGCCCGGTGACAAACCAAGCGAGCCATATGCATTGTGTAACTCGTTCATTGTCCTGCTCCAAAAATGTTTTTGATAACGTCGCCTGCAAAGCAAAAAACCATGTAGCCTGTGAGTCCAATCAGCCACCACGGTGGGCCGGGAAGTTTGCATGAAATGCCAGCAGAAACAGGCGTGCCTTTTCCGGCTCTCGATTCAAAATTGTCCATCACTGTATTGATCAGCTCATCGCAAACTTCCTCGCCGGATGTTCCTTCGGCTCTTGGTTCAAAATCGAATTGGACTTCAGTTTTCTGACCGTCTGTGTCTTTGAATTGCGCTTGCAGCCTGATTAATCTGCGAACACGCTCAGTCCTGGTGCTGATGCTGTTTCCTGCAGGCTGAATTCGAAACTCCTCATCGAAATATTGGAGGTCTGCTACGAGCTTGTTCGCTTGAGTATCAGCAACTATGATGTGCCAGCGATCTCCGAGCCTATACACTGCCTGGCGCAGTTCGTCGTGAAGATGTTCGAATACTTCTGGACTTGTGCCGTTATATGCTTTTGCTGGTGGATGCAGAAAATTGAGTCTTTGAATTTCTCCTTTGTGGAAAAAAGGCCACGCTACCCAGATGGCTGCAACCAACCCGGGTAAACCTCCAGCTTGTGCGTTGTGCGTGGCTAGTTCTCCAACGAATGCGCCAACCAGAAAAAATGCAAAAATTCCAAGTACCAATCCAATAAATTTCATGATAAATACCTCCTTAAAATGGTGATTCGCCTAAATCACTTGATCTATCGCTTTCATCTCTCTCGTCTAATGTTTGTTCTTCGCGTGATGCGTGTTCTTCAGAATGTCTATGCGAGTCGCTTCCTGCACGCTCTTTACTCGCGTCACTACTTTTGGTGTGTTTGTTCTTTCCTTTCTCCGCTTCCCAGACCCTTTGCCAATTTGGCTTTTCACTTGCCTCGTGACAGGTTCGGGTAAGTTCTTCGCTTACCTCAAGTTTTCTTCTTTCCGGTGGGGGGATCTTTGTTGCGTATTCGAACTGCTTCCAGCTGAAGCAATCAAGCTGGATAGGTGGTGTTGATGGTGTTTGCACGATTGCTTTTGTCGTGTCGAGAGTGAGCACCTCACTCGGTTCCATGAGTGATCTTCCAAATTCGCGTTCAATGATATGACCGCTACTGTTTGTCTTTCGGTCTACAACCGTTCTGGTTCCAAGCGCCAGACTAATGTCTTTGGCGGTCATGTAATCTCTGGGTCTAAGAGAAATTGTCGTTCCCATCATGTCCATCAAAATGCTTGCTTCTTCGCGTCCATACACTTTGATCGGCTGCTTGTTGCTTTGAATGCCGATAAGGACTGGTATTTGACGATGCCTGATGATAGTCAGAGCTTCAGCAAAGCCCGGAATTCGATTGAACTGCATCAACTCATCAAGCGTCAGATGGATGCCATACTTGAAGTGGCGGCTGAGCGTCAGCTTGAGAAGAAAATTGAACATGAGAACGACTAATGGCTTGAGCCGCTCCTTATGCGCTGGGACCGCCAGATAGAAGGTGAATTTTTCATTTGCCAATGCTTCGACATCAAAGTCAGTCGTTTCGGTGAGTGCCACAACACGTGGATTGACCCAAAGATTGAGACGACTCATAAGGCCTGCTATGACGCCATTTCTGAAGCCTTCGGTTGAAACTCTGTAGAACGCCATGAACTCGTCTCTGGCTTCTTGATAAACGCTGGACATAAGCTTCATGCCTATTCCATCTGCACCCAACCTGAGTAGATTCCGGATTTTTCCCAGATGCGCTTTTTCGCCGTGCGCATAGAGGAGAAGTGCAGTCAGTAAATGTCGTTCGCTCGTTGGCCAAATCGGGTCGCCACCAAACTGTCTTTGCAAGGTCGTGTTTTCGACGATCAGATCAGCCATCTCTTGAGCATTGTTGATCGTCGAAGCCAGATCGACCGGATTGAAGCGAACGGAGGTCAAGTCATCTGGATTGAAGTAATAGATTTGATGTCCAGCCTGCGCCTTCCATCCCGCAGTCTTGCTGTAAACGTCTGGTGCTTCATCACCTGCCGTTGCTTCAGTAACGATTGCACTTGTTTCGAGTCGCAAAATTTCTTGTTGGATTATGAACCTGGACGTTTTGCCGCTTCCCGTCGGACCGCGAAGGAGGCAATGCATATTCGTATCCGCTTCGGTTGGCGAGATTATCGTGCCGTTTGGGCCCGGTCCTAAAACAAGCCTTTTAGAATCTGGTTTACCGATAATGTATCCGGCTTGCTCGATGTCCTTGATGTTTGCCCATCGTGCCGCACCATATTGGCTTGATGCCTCGCCACTGTTTTCAACCTCTTTTAGAGTTGTTGCGTCGTCATGAATTGCATTGAGCACTTCTTCGCAGCGCATTTTGCACTGGTCATATGTCCACTTGTTGACTCTTTCCGTTACTACTGCCGTAACTTCGGTGCCTTCTTTAATTTGGCGCCAGGTTACGTTGACATCAAATTCGAGCCGATAGGTAAGTCTTCCACCGCTTCGATGATCGATTTTGTTTTCGAAAGCGGTTATTTTTCGAAGCTTCTCATTTACGATTCTGATTCTGTAATTAAGAGAGGTTAGAGAAGTTGAGATGAGTTCTGCGATTCTTTCGGAAGGCGCATCTACAATTTCGCTCAATCTTGATTGTGGTACTGGCTGTTGCATGTTTATCTCTCGTTTCCGTGGAAATCTCTGTCAATGTCTTGATCACGCTCATCCTCATCAAATATCTGTCTGCGACCTCCAAGAAGATCCATTCGTACCTCTGGATCGTTTCTGCTATCGTCGTTAGATTTCTTGTCGTCTGAAGTTGTGATTTGCGTTTCGTTGCCTGCACCATCTGAGCGATCTTTTTTGTCCCGGGATGGAGTCCAGGCTTTCTCGCAGCCATACAGCAACTTATCTATCTCGGCATTGTGGTCTTTCCAATGCTCGTTATCGAACTGCTTCATTTGTTCGATCTCTCTTTTCGCCCAGTCGGATTTTTCGGGATCGTGTTCGGCAATCTCTTCTAAACGCTGTTGACGCATCGCGTTTGTATATTTGTAGTGATAATCGGAAAACCTGCCTTGCTGTTCCAGGATTCTTTGCTCACCTCGAACGCTGCGCTTTATTTCTCCGTTATCACCTCTTAGAGAGATTCTGAGATCTTCCTCAAACCTCTTGAAGTCTTCGTATGTCTGATGGTCCTTAACACCCCGAGCTTCCTTTTCATAAAAATCGTCGCCCGCTCGATTTTTAACTCCAATCCAACTCCACATTTTGTCGTATAGCTCTGGCTTTAACCAAAGCTCCGCCTCTTTTGCATACTGGTTAAGTTCAAGCAATTCTTCGCGTGTGCTGAACTTTGAATAAACGTTATCGTTGGCGTAAATTTTTTCGTTTGGCGGAAGCGCTTTGACCGCTTCATCTCTGTCCCAGTTTTCTTTGGGAATATATCTTTCTTTATCCTTTTGCCTTTGTTCCTCAAGTTTTTTAAACCGTTCTTCGTCATAGAAGATTTCCTTGAATAAGCGGTCGCCACGTCTTTGATAGCTCTCGCGTGTGGTGAGATCATGGAGTTCGCGATCTAAAAAGCGGTCGTAGTAATGTTCTCTATCTAAATATCGGTCGCCGGATTTGATGATCTCTTTGTAGTCATTTCTGTTGAAGCGAACGTCCATGCCGTCCAGGTCTTTACCCATTACACAGACATGCACGTGATGATGGTCAGTGTTTTGATGTATCAAGGCCTTCCAGTCAAGGCGTTGACCCTTTTGTTCGGAAAGCTCCTCCATGACTTCACGCGTGTACTCTTTTAGATCGACACCGTTGATTGCAGGGGAGAGAATCAATTTGTGCATAACCACTCCTGGGCCCTCGAAGTCTGCAATCTGTCTGCGGACTTCGAGCCCGAGAAGCTCGTCTCGATCCTCGTCAAAGAATGGGCGGGCGGGTGCGTTTTTATCTCTATCCTCACCTTCGCGATACTGAATGTATCGAATGTGAGCTTGAGCTTTCTCAACGCCCTTTCTTCCTTTGATATAACGATGTTTGACGATGTTGTACATAAATTTATTGCTGAATTAGTTCTTGAATCGCTTGCTCTGAGTCAGAAAGTTTTTGCTTTAGTCGCTTTACCGAATTGCCGTATGCAGCGGTGAAAATTTGCTTCCGGTTTGCTTCTGGAAGGTTGTTCCATGCCATGTTGTAGATGACGCCAATATCTATGTTTGCTCGCGCTTGCAAAGCTGCTATGCGCTCAAATCCTTTCTTGATTAGTTTTTCTAATTTTTCATCGCGTGTTTGCGCCAGATTCTGTTCTCGGGCATCAAGGTAAAAGCGCACCGCTTCGCGAATTACATCAACTTTCGTTCTTCTTTCAGCCAGGCACAGATGAACTAAGCGCGTGTTGTCTTCTCCAATAAGCCGCACCATTACTCCTTCGGTTCGCGGCACTTTTTCTACTTTCTTGTTTTTATCTCTTTTTCTTTCGTTGTTTTTGGTCTGATTGTTTGTAGATGTAGACATGAGACACCTCCAGTGAGTCAGTTGTTAAAAGCGTTGGTGAGCGCTTTTGTTGTTAGCGGTTGATGTTTCTTTTTGAAGAGCCTTGCGCGCTTCCTAAAAGATTCTTTGCGGCAGAAGCGATAGCGCTAAAGCCGACTGTGAAAAGTGCTGTTAGAGCGATTGTCATAAGAGTCATGATCGCTCCGACTACTTGACTGACAATTCCAAAGACTGGCTTGAGGACTGCATCTGAACTGCCTCCAGCCAAATTGGAAAAAAGCATTAGAACAAAAATTAGAAGCATCACTGATTGGATGCAGTCTGTAAATAGGTTCGTATGTGGTGTCATGTTCAATACCTCGGAAAAGATAGCCAAAGGCATGCCCAGCAAGCTAAGTACTTGCGGCTGGTTTTGACCTTGAGGGTATCGAGTAGTTAAACGGCGGTGGTTGTGCGGATGTTTGACGCTTTTCGGTGCGTCAGACTTTCTAGCTACGCACCTTTTAGGTTCCGGGCTATAAACGCGTCAAGATCGGACTGCCTGTACTTGACTAGGCGTCCGATCTTTACGCAGGGTAAGCTGTAACGCCCTGTGCACTTCCATATCGCTAAGGTTTGCTCGGTTACACCGAGGTAAGAGGCAGCTTCTCGACGGGACAATAGTCCCGACAGAGGGTGCAACTGACTGACATTGCTGGTTATAACCGGGAAGTAAGCCTTTTGAGCAGGCAACGCAGCGTTACCCGACTGCCCTTCTGGCTTATCCCGTTCTGGGATGTTACTTTTCATTTGAATTTCTCCTAACAACCGCATCTCTCGATGCGGGGCTTCCGAATCACCATCACGAATCGTGCTGGCAGTATTTCGAAGCGAAACTTAAGTTGTTAGTGAAATTCCTTTCGATGACTAAGACTGTCCTACCAATTAAAATGTTACCGTCTGTTTGTGGAAGATTTGTGATCAAATACCATGCTTTTTCATCGCAACTGAACATTTAAGAAATTAGTTTGTGAGTGCCGAAGTCTCATTTGTATGAATAAGGAAACTAGAGAAAAGTTGGCGATGACTTTTCGGAGTAAATCCGACGAGTCGATCCTAGCTGCTCAGGAATGTTGTCGCAATGGACGGTACCGCGCTTCATGCAATCGTGCCTGGTATTCAATCTATCAAATCGTATCGGCAGGAGCATACCTTAAACTCCAACAAGAGCCGCCGAATGAACGCACAAGCTGGAATCACAACGTTGTTGATAAATTGCTGAACCACCTTCTTAGAGCTTCGCAACTCAGACTACGCTATGGTGTTTTAATAGATTGCTTGCCCATGCTACGAGATACAAGAGTGCTTGCTGACTACTTACCAGGTGATAGTACAATCGGAAAAGATGAAGCCGAACGCGCCATAACGGTTGCTGAACGTATTCGAAGTGTAGTTTATGAGGTTGTGGGATGGTAGGAAACATTCCGACAGATACAGAAAAGACGATCCTCAAAGATCTCGTAGATCGTTCGTGTGCTGCGGTGCCTGGTTGTAAGGTGCGCTTTGTGCGAAGGGTGCAAGAACCTGGGGAGCAAGGCCTTTTGCTTGGCCTTCAATTGCCATCTGAAATCCGCACAAATACGACTGAAATATTTAAATTGCAGGATATATGTGAACTGCAAAGCCGAGATTCCAAATTGCCGATTGGTTTAACAGTTAGCCAGCAATCAAATAAAAATGGATTGCTTGACCTTGAGTTTTTGCCATCAGAAGTAGTGGCACCTCCCGATGTTCAGAATGACAAACAAGACCCGCAGACTATTATTGTCAGCGCGGCAATCATTATCCTTCTTGTTCTCGCCGGATATTTATTGTTCAAACCAAAATCCGATATTCAAATAGCAAATGAAAACAATCATGTTTCGCCAAAAGTTCAGCCAACGCAGCAAGACGTTATCGCGCAGCCTCCCGAGAGTCCGAAGAATCTCCCCTCTATTCCAACTCCACAGCAGGTGAACAGTAATAATCAGCCAATTGCAGATCTTTTTCCACCTAAGTCACATTTTCCTTCGAAAGAAGAAGCTTCTGTCCAATTGCCTGGGGCTGGTCATAAAGATCAAGATTTGTGGCTAAAGGACACTCCTTCGAAGGATCTGGTTTTGCCTGGTATTGAATCGTGGAACGCGCACTTACCTCCTAAAGTTGAAGTACTTAATGGCCCTCCCTCCTCGCAAACGACACAAGTAGTTGGGCACCAGGTATCAGCGCAAGAAGATGGTTCTTCAAGTCGCAAAAATAGTTTAGATGAGCTAACCAAATACGAGTCTTGGCTGCGATCCAATGGGCACATCGAAGAAGCTGATCGAGTGGAGAAAATGATCTTGGAATTGCCATAAGTCAACTCGATACATCTAAAGATCAACGTTTAAGGACACATGTCATTAATTCGATAGTTCGAAAGCAACTTGACTGATTAAATATGCAGGAATACGGTTGCAATATATTCTCGTCACTCAAATGAGGCGATAGAGTAGTAGCATCCCCGTCGCGAGAAGACGAACATGACCAAACGGCTTCGTAAGAAGAACGCTGCTGTCGTTCAGCCATTGCATCGGAAGCCTTCACTCAAAAGCATTTCTCTGATATCCGCGTCGATCGCTTTTACTGCCCTTGCCCTTGTAATCGGCGCCAATGCGACCGATCTTTTAAAAGGACAAGTTCAGGTTGACAAGGTTCAGCAAGTTCAAAAGGCTAAGCAAGAGCAATCAAATCCTTCGCCTTCTAGCTCCTCGAAGATCTATTCGAAACTAGACAAGAATCTCCTAGAAAATTATGGTGCCGCTGCAAAATCAACGGCCGTAAAGTCGGCAATAAAAAAGGCTGTTACTAAAGAAGCATCCGATAGAGATTGTTTACTCTCCCATGGCTACTGGCGTTCAGGCGATGATCCAATGAAAGCCATTATGTACGGTTATGTGCCTCCAGGCATGACACAGGAACAAGCCGCAATCTTCTTCAGCGCCGTTCCGCATTTGCCTAAGAAGCCTGATCGAATAACTCCAGAACAGGTCGCTGCAATGGAACCTGTTGATCCAAAGAAAGCGATATTGCAAGCGCAAGGCGTATCACTCAGCCGGATTGAAGATTCCAATCAAAAGATTTTCGAAGCGCAAACTCGCGACAAATTTGGATCCATTTCTATTCCTCTCCTGCATAGAGGACATAATTTCAAACCTCAGTCGCAAGGTGACATAGCAGCTCGGTTTGTTAGAGAAGACGCCAACAGTGGATCAATACAAGCGCAATATAGTTACGACCCTTTCGGTAATCAGACGAAGCTTCAAGGCAACACTGTTGATAGCGATTTTGGCTATGCAGGAATGTACATCCACCAGCGAAGCGGATTAAACCTGGCGGTTCACAGAGCTTATAACCCAAAGCTTGGGAGATGGATGAACCGCGATCCCATAGATGAGCCGGGATTTTTAATTATGCAGCGTTCGCCAGAACCAACAACTCCGAATGTACAATCCTATGCACCTACGGCAACGACTGTCAGTTCAGCAGGTGACAACCTTTATAGCTATGTGAGTAATGACCCGGTTGCCTTTATAGATCCATCTGGACTGAGCCCTTATTTCAGATGTTGCAGGACATATGATTGTTGTGCCGAAATGTGGCAAAAATGCCTAGATTATGGAGGTTCCCTAACTTGTTGTACGGCTGTCGAAGTGTCATGCAATATTTATATCGCCGCTAATGGTGGCAATCCGAAGAGAGGCTATGGGAATGTTGGTTGGAACTCTTGCTACCGACAAAGACCCAAATATCCAATACAACTGCCGATCAAGTTCCCATCTCCGACTCCAAGTCCATATTTCCCCTACTCTCCCTTTCCAGGTGTTCCTGCTCCAATATTCGTTCCTGCTATACCTTAGAAAAGCTAGCATTCAGTTCTGGAATCGAGGAAGTCCAATGTCAACGAAGAAACTATATGACCAGTTGTTCAATTTGCTAGGTACCGGAGACGATTCCCTGGAGTTTAAGCAAGTTTTGCAGAAGATTGGTGAACCGAATCAAGTTTACGAAATTGACGCGAACAAGTTTTATCAATTTAACCAGTCTGGCTTTGAAATAGTCTACGACAAAGATAAGAAACGCTTTTGGATGCTAGGTTGTGAGTACTCGACCAAACCAGTTAAAGACGGCACAATGGTCTCTTTTCCTGACGACCTTTATGGCGGAATTAAATCGACAGACACTCCAAAGGAGATCGAGGAGAAGCTGGGTGTAAAGCCAAATTCCTTTAGGCAATTCAAGGAAAGCGACAATTACTCTGCCAGTTATAACGTTTCAAATTATGTTTTCAAATTGCTATACGAAAATAATCACGGGCCTGTGCAGGGCATGACCGTCATGCTGGTTGATAGCCAATAAACTTCAAGACATGTTGAACGTTCAGATTTTTCCAAAATGGATCGTCGCGCAATTGCTCATAAGTCTCGCTTTTGCAACACCCTCTTGTGCTGGGGCTGATTTACAGCTGGATGGTTTTCATTGTATTCAGGCAAAAAACTATACTCAAGCACTCGTTTGTTTTAGTTCAGCTTTAAAAGAACATCCAAACAGTTGGCAGATTTTGCAAAGCATCGGAAATTGTCATTCTGAACTTGGGCACTATGATACAGCGATTTCATTCTTTCAAAAATCCATAGAGGTTGGAGGCATGCATGGCAGTCAATGTGTAAACATAGCCGCCGTATATCAAAAACTTGGTGACAACAAAAAGGCTCTTTCTTGGCTGAAGTTGGCATGTTCCGTAGATCCAAAGGAAGCTTCTGATGAATACATACAGGGAACAATCAGACGATTGGAAAATCCGTTAAGTAATCCAACTGGCTCTCCGACCTCATCTGATTACGTATCCAGTTTGTTAGGTGTTAGAAGGTGGCCCAAATCGATGATGCCGATTAAGGTCTACGTAAGGCCAAACCCGCAACTTCAAGAAATGCAAAAGATATTCAGTGAGGTAGTAACAAGTTCACTGGATCAATGGTGTAAAGCATCTGGTAGCGCCATTTCTTATAGAATCGTTGATAGGGTAGAACTAGCAAACTTGATTTGTGACTATACAGATCGCCCTGATCTTGTGAGACCAGATCATGACCTAGGCAGTGAAGGCGCAGCGGATACGCAAGTTCGATTGAAAGACAATACGCTCGAATGGGCTGACATTACATGTTTAGTATGCGATGAACCAGGAGCACCGCCAAGAGATCGAGCAATGCTCAATAAACTATGCCTGCATGAAATTGGCCATGCCTTAGGCATGCGAGGACATTCGCCTAGTAATCGAGATACAATGTTTTTCAATTCCAGCGTACCTACTGTGAGCGATAAGCTTACTCAGCGTGACAAAAATACGATCAGGAAAATCTATCAGAAGTAGTGCTAAAGCAATGATAACCGCGCGCACTTATTCCGTCGGTGATTTTTATTTTTAATCGCGGTTAGTTAGCTTAGGAATCCTATATTCACTCTAAAAATACAAGGTTGAACTAATGGAAGAGGGGCTGTTTTCAGAGGAGTTTGTAAATAAACTTCCCGAGTTAAACAAGTTTTCAAATCCGCTGGTGGTCCGAATTCTTAAAGACTCAGCGCAATCAAATAAAAGATTGGCAGAGGAACTTAGACGTTGGTTTTCGAATCTACCGCCGGAGAAACGAAGTGGGATGAGAGGACGGTTGGAAAGCCAAAACGATACCGATTTTTATTCAGCGTTCTTTGAGTTAGCGCTAAAAGACTACTTTGAAAGTGCTGGATTGACGGTGGAGTATGAACCAGAACTTGAGGACAAAACCACGCCTGACTTTCGGCTAAAGTCAGGTCTGCAAGAAGTCTATGTTGAAGTGCGCACAATAATGGAACCACCGGATGAACAGCTGCACAAGAAACGAATGAACGACGTGCTCGTTCAGATCGACAAGATAAAAACTGCATATGTGTTGTCTGTGTTTTTTGAAAGGGTGCCTGACACAAGCACCAAACCAACAGAAATGGCGCATGAAGTCAAGAAATGGTTGAACGAGCTGAAGTTAGAAAACGGAGCGCGCAAATCTAATGTTTTTGCCGCGGGCGGCTACAATCTCAGCGTGAGTGCCCGCCATGTACCAGGGTTCGTCGAGAGCACGGGGATGGTTAAGTTTGACGCACCTCCTTTAAAATTCCTAGGAGCTTCGGCGGAACTAATGAGAAGAGGGCTCAAAAACAAAGCCGGAAAATACAAAAACTTGCAAAAATTGAAGAAACCGTATGTGGTGGCAATATGCTCAACAGACGAGAATTTTATCCTGGATGATGTTTGGATCAAACTGGCTGCGTACGGAACATTAGACGGTAGCGTAGATGGCAGGGGCTTCTTTACACTTACGGGCATAAACCCTCGCAACTCAGGCGTTAGCGGTCTGCTTCATTGCAAACTGCTGCAAGATAGCAATGATTTTTCCTTCGAAATTCGCTACTACGACAATCCTGCCGCAAGAGCAAAGATACCCCGAGCATTTGGGTGGCATCCTCGTCGAGTTGTTCAAAAGCAAAATTGCTGCTGGGCCAAATTATTTGAACTGTTTTTTTCAATCAAACGATTGTTTTAAAAGCTGTTATGTTGTATATCGCGAATCTCACCGCTTTTGAAGCGATTTGAGGGGTTCAAATTGGACAAGAATGATTTGAATTCAAATGGTGGACAGTTGGTTCGCAAATATGCAGCAAGACTGCATGCGGATATCCCTGACGGCTTGACAGTTGCGATCGAAGCAGCTGACATGTCTGTCCTTGCCAAAATGAACCTTGGAGAAGGTGTCACACTGAAATCAACGCAACTTGAGTTTAAAGATCTCGGAATCAGAGACGGTCTAGCAATCGACTATTACTGCAATATGGTTAGAGAGCAAGGAATAGAGAATGATTCAGAGGCGCTTTTTAAAATACTGAGGGCGATATTCGTAGCCGAAATGCAAAGACCCAATTTGCTATGCGCCAGAGTTTTTACCTCCTTGCGCTCCCCGAATGATGCGTTTGCCGCCCTGCGAGACATGTTGGGCGGGCGAGCAGACAATCACGTGCTTTTCCGTATAGGGGAGAGCCTTCTTCGCAACAGCGAGGTGATATCTTGCCCTGAACTGTGCAAGTTTCTCAACGCGATGCCAAATTCAGTGGACCTCTACGAAGCGCTCTTAGATCGATTGCGTAGGGATATTCTACTTTGCCGAGACGTTCTGGAAACTCTAAAAACGCAATTGACTGATGCGAGCTTGCGGGCCTATAAATGCGGCTTAGTAGCGCTTGCCGAACATGATTTCGGTGAAGCTTGGAAAATCCTTTCTGTAGAGTATTCGTCTCAAAGCACTTTACACCGCGTTGCCGCAATTCTGGCGTATGGGCAAATCTGGCAGCTCGCAGAGCAGAATAAAAGTTCCGAAGACTTAGAAACGTTCTTGAAAGACTCTATTCAAATTGAGGATAGAGAGATTTCTAAAGCTGCTCGGGAAGCAATATCGGAGGCTGCCCTTCATACCGAAAAATTCGATGATCTACTTTATTCTTTAGCGAGTAAGGGAGATTCCGACATGATTCGTGAGTTCGTCCGAATTTTATATCAGCGTGGCAATCTTAGCGAAGAGGATTTGAACGTAAGAATTCCTAGCGTCACAGCGATCATCAGATCACAGAAAACGTACGTCGGCTATTTGGACGCGTTGATCGCTAAACTTTTACAGAACGAGGAAACATTCGATGCGGGCTTTCTTTGCATCGATTCTTGGATCAAGCAAGGCTCACTTAGCGAACATCGCCTTGGCGCGCTGCCTGAGACCATCCAAACTGCCTTTTCCAAATTGCTCATAGGAAAAGTGCTTACCCGTTGGTTCTTTCAAAAGGATGTGATTTGCGCAATTGTCATTTCGAAGGCGCTGGAAGATCCTGGACAGATCGAGATCGATAAGCCGGCTTTTGAAGTTTCGTATCTGCCGGCTGACTATCGCAATCAAATAAAAGAAGTTACAAAAAGGATTCTTTGTTTTTTGAATAAACCCGAGCATCAAATGTCTTTGTTACTATCGATCGGCCGTGCTGATTTATCGCAGAAAGAATTGAAGAGCTTAGCAAATCTTTTCTATGAAGAAGTGCTATATGAATTCCCACTACTGTCAAACCAAGCAAAGCAATATATTGATGAACCAAACTATCCTGTAAACGCTAAAAAGGCTTTCGCGAAAGTAATTGCGAAAATCGATGCATATGTGAAGAAGCTGCTAGCGTTGCCAAGGCTAAAAGAATTAGAGCCTCCCTCGGCGCTCGTTAAGGCGGTCCAACAAAGAACTAGTCAAAGGTTCCATAATGCTTTTAAAGAAGCAGAACGGTACTCGGTCTGGAAGCTAATAGCGACGACTATTCCTATGAAAGGTGGGAGGAAATCTTTCAATTACACAATGCAAGGGAATGTTGAATTGAAAAACTCCGAAGAGATAAATGTCAGCGCTCCAATTGCACGTAGTTTTGTAAGCGATAGAGTAGGTTTGGAATTCCGCCGCAGCTTTAAAATTAGAGAAAACGCATGAGGCTGATTGTAAAAGAGTTCATTGCTAAATTGAGAGAGCGCAACGAGCTTGACGTGCTTTTGCCCGAGTTGTTATCAGAAATGGGCATTTTACCTAAGTCAGAACCGCAAAGGGGTACACGGCAGTATGGAGTCGACATAGCAGCTGCAGGAACGGACCCAATTGATCACCAAAAGAAACTATTTTTATTTGTTGTAAAGCCGGGAAATATTGGACGAACTGAATGGAGCGCCTCCACTCCCCAGTCAGTAAAACCTTCTCTTGAACAAGTGCTCGAAACTTATTTGAACATATCGATTCCCAGTGAACATAAGCATCTTCCAAAAGTGGTCGTACTAGCCATAAACGGTCTGATGAAGGAGGAAATTAAAGTCGATTGGTCGCAATTCACGCTTAATCACCAACAAAAGGCAGAAATCAGGCTTTGGGATCTAAATGTAATTACCGACTACGTATTAGATAACCTTCTTGACGAAACCCTCTTCACAGAAATGGATAGAAGCGCTTTAAGGAAGGCTTTGGCGCTTGCAGGAGAGATCGAGTACGACAGAAGAGATTTGGAATCGCTGCTCTTCGAAAAACTAGGCTTCTCCTCTGACGGGAATACCGTCATTCAGCAAACTGAGAAACGAGCGGAACGGGCCGGAATTCAAGCAAATCTGATATCACAGATGTACAGCCGTTGGGCTGAGGGAACGGACAACTTAAAGCAATCGGTACTAGGGGCAGAACGAAATCTGTTGTGGATGCTGCACCGAGTTGTGGTCGAACAAAAGAATACCTATCGTTGCCACTTTCTTAAACAAGCTGATTATGCAAGGCAACACTATTTGGAACAGGCCGCAAAATATCTGGTGAAAATTACACCGTTTTGCTCAGTTAGAGATGGCTTGAGTGTTGGCGCAATTGACGATTCGATCTTCTCTCTAACTTTGTTCGAGCAAATCGGATTTATTGCTAGCGTTGGGTTAATACAGAGCTTTAGCAATAGTAAAGACATTGTGCAACAATCTGGAAAAACAATTGATCTGCTTCAAGACCTTGTTATGAACCATGCAGCATGTAGTTCGCCTCGTCTTGACGAACATATGATCGATGTAAACCTAGGATTCCTTTTGCTTCTGCGAGGTGGCCGACTAGCAGTTGTGGAGGAGTGGCTCAGCACAATGGTCGTTAGGGTTGCTCAGGCGTTTGCTTGGAAAAGATTCTTTCCATACGGTACTGTTGAAGAGCTTATCAGCGACTTTCCCGATCTGGATACAACCCCGGAGCAATACCAGTATCACAGTTGGGCACTACCAACAATGGCTGATTGGTGCATCCTGTTTCGAAAACAAGAGGCTTATAAGTTTCTTGCTGAAGGGCATGCGAGGATGTTTAATTGGGTATGTCCAGGACTTTGGCACCCGGTTAGCGAAGACTACCGCAGTATCTTCTACAAAAGACTGACCTACTCTACCGGAGCCAACGAGGTGCCGATCGAACTGGACATGCTTCCAGAGAAATACAAGACTCGGATGAAAATGGCGTTTTCCGATGCGCGGTTCAAACCAAGCATCAATGAGGATTTTTCTATTTCTGATTACTTGTTGGCCTGTCGGCACTTCAGGACTAACGTACCACCTGCACTTATATACAATGAAACAAACGCTATATTGGGCTTGGATCTCGCCGCATGTGTAACCACAAATTAGCCCTTCAAAGTTTTTTCTCCATCGACCATTCCTGTTATTAATAGTCGATCTCGCTAAATTTGTAGGAGGGTTCAGTTTATCTGTTCCATTGTGGTCGCTCTTTATCTGCTTTTTAAGACATTTATTCGCCGGTTCTTTCTTTCGGCAATTCCTCAATAGATCTAATGCTATTGGCCTGCCCTGCTTTATAAAACTGCGGAGCGCGGGAAGACGATAAACGGCAGTTTATTGTTTTTCCCGCGCTCACTCTGGAGTTTAGCAGGGCGTCCAAGCAGTTTTTGTATGGATTTTGTTTTATGGGAGCTTAGATCGGACCGATGCCGGCAGAGGGGTTTGCAGCTGGGCGGAGCGGCGTTTTGAATTTGTAGGTGGGTGGTGGCACTTGGTAGTTGGTTAAGTGTATCCGTCCGGCAAAGTGCATTAAGCGGCTAAATCGGCGCGCTCCTTTTGCCATTTGTCCGGCAAAAGATTTTCCAAATCAACTTGCGAATCAGCTGCCAATTGCGAGAAAACATCCTTTAAGTAA
>Ga0209611_10000714_pt1 | contig 51902 bp, 37 predicted proteins | sample S1TSphgellanicum_3_FD_187693 | JGI IMG/M metagenome (GOLD analysis project Ga0209611, IMG submission 187693) | Host-associated microbial communities from peat moss isolated from Minnesota, USA - S1T2_Fc - Sphagnum magellanicum MG (SPAdes) (version 2) | ecosystem: Host-associated > Plants > Peat... | reverse complement strand
GGCGCCCCAATTTTGTTTGTCAAGAAGAAGGATGGCTCCCTTCGACTCTGTGTGGATTATCGTGGACTCAACAAGATAACCAAAAAGAATCGATATCCCTTGCCCTTGATTTCAGGTCTCCTGGATCGACTACGTACTGGGAAGATCTTCACCAAGCTTGACCTCCGTGGAGCCTACAACTTACTCAGGATTCGTCCCGGTGATGAATGGAAGACAGCTTTCCGCACACGCTACGGCCACTTCGAATACACGGTCATGCCCTTCGGCCTCACCAATGCACCCGCAGTCTTTCAGCATCTGATGAATGATATCTTCCGGGATTACACGGACGAATTTGTCGTGGTCTATTTGGATGACATTTTAATCTTTTCCAAGGACCAGGAAATCCACGACAAACATGTACGATTGGTGCTTGCGACGCTCTGAGAGCATGGTTTATATGCCAAGTTGGAAAATTGTGAATTCGACAAATCTTCAGTGGCATTCCTCAGCTACGTGATCTCTCCAAATGGCATTTTCATGGACAAGTCAAAGGTCGAGACCATCCAGTGTTGGGCTACTCCATCCTCGGTCAAGGACGTTTAACGCTTCCTGGGGTTTGCCAACCTCTATCGTCGATTTATCAAAGGCTACTCCAAGATCGCAACACCGTTAATAACCCTGACTTGCAAAGACAAGCCCTTCTCGTGGAACCCAACAGCCCAGGCTGCTTTTGATACTCTCAAGATGGCATTCACCTCTGCACCCATCCTGATACATCCCGATCTTGCCAAGCCATTCATTGTGGAAACGGACGTTGCAGATTTTGCCTTGGGAGCTATTCTATCTCAATTTGGAATAGATGGGTTGTTGCATCCAATTGCTTTTTATTCATGGAAGTTAACTAGTGCCGAAATCAACTACCAGGTCTACGATAAGGAACTCCTGGCAATCATCACGGCATTCGAGCAATGGAAACCGTATCTTGCCGGAGCTCAACATTGAGTCCAAGTTCTAACAGATCACAGGAATCTCCTTTATTTCACAACTACTCGGACCTTAAATCGTCGCCAGGCACGCTGGTCTATCTTCCTAGCTTATTTCAACTTTGAGTTTCAGTATCAACCCGGCACCCAGCAAGGGAAAGCTGACGCGCTATGTCGTCGTTCAAAATATGAACTTCGAGCGGGGGATGAGGCCTATGGTCAGCAGAACCAAACTTTACTCAACCCCAAGCAATTTCGAGTTGCAGCAACAATTAGCACCCTCCCAAACTCATACCTTGTCAGGGACATCAAGATGGCAACTGAGGAAGACACCTGGGCTACCAACATCAAGAAGGAACTCTAGGAACGACCAAGGAACCCAAATCGTGATGACCTAGATCAGTTTGAGCAACAAGACGGACTTCTCCTTCGAAATAACCTAATTTATGTACCCGAAGGACCTATACGCCTAAAAATCCTGAGAGAATGTCACGATAACACCATGGCGGGTCACTTTGGAATAGCACGGACTCACAAATTAGTGTCAAGGACTTACTGGTGGCCCAAAATGAACAAGCTGCTACGGGAGTATGTCAAGTCTTGTGATACATATGCTCGATCCAAAGCTCCCAGACATCGCCCGTTTGTACTCCTATAGCCTCTGTCGATTCCTAGCCGACCTTGGGGATCTATTGCAATGGACTTCATCACAGACCTCCCTACTGTCAGAACCAAGAATTCAATACTGGTCGTGGTCGATCGATTCACCAAAATGGCCCATTTCACCCCTTGTTCCAAGTCAATCACGGCAGAAGAGACAGTTCAGTTAATTCTAGACGAGATCGTCAAACTGCATGGACTCCCCGAGGAAATTGTGTCCAACAGAGGTCTTCATTTTGCATCCAAGTTCTGGCATCGTCTATTCGAGCTTCTTGGAGTTGACATTCGGCTATCTTCAGCTTTCCACCTCGAGACAGATGGACAAACCGAACGGACAAACCAAACACTCGAGCAATACCTTCGCTGCACTGTGAACTACAAACAGGACGATTGGCTAGACCTACTATCTCAAGCAAAGTTTGCTTATAACAACATAGCACATGCATCGACCGAGATCAGTCCATTCTTTGCCAATTATGGTTTTCATCCCAGGTTCAGCCTTGAAATTCCTGGAGACTCCGTAAACCCCTCGACTAAAGAAAGGGCCACGAGGCTTGGATAGGTTCAACAGAACCTTATGGCAGAACTCAAGCTAACACAGGAGTGGCAAAAGAAGCAAGCAGACCACCGACGCAAGGACCATCCAAACTTCAAGGTTGGAGACAAGGTCTGGCTTTTCAAAAAGAACATTGCTACCACTCGCCCATGTGCCAAGTTGGATTACAAGCGCCTCGGACCTTTCAAAATCGCCAAATTGGTTGGTCTAGTGGCCTGCCAGTTAGAGCTTCCACCCCAATTCAAAATCCACAATGTTTTCCATGTCTCCCTGCTTGAGCCCTATCATGAAAAGCCGATCCCAGAACATCATCAAAAACCCCCAGCTCCAGTCGAAATTGAAGGCCAAGAAGAGTTTGAAGTTCAGGAGGTCTTGGACTCCAAGAAGATTCGTGGAAAGCTCCTGTACCTTGTCTTTTGGCGAGGTTATCCTCCTTCTGAAGCTACTTGGGAGCCTGCTGGAAACTTAGTTCATGCCCAAGACTTAGTTAATCGATTTCACCAATGGTATCCTAACAAACCGGCTCCATCTGGAAAATGTCGCTTGAGGAGAGGATAATGTCATGGCCTAGGATATTTTTGGATACTTTGGGCAATGTCATGTCGTAGGATATTTTGTGATACTTTGGGCAATGTCATGTCGTAGGATATTTTGGGATACTTTGGGCAATGTCATGTCGTAGGATATTTTGGGATACTTTGGGCAATGTCATGTCTTAGGATATTTTGGGATACTTTTGGCAATATCATGGCTTAAGATATTTTGGGATACTTGGGATACTTTTGGCAATGTCATGTCCTAGGATATTTTGGGATACTTTTGACAATATCATGGCCTAGGATATTTTTGGATACTTTTGGCAATATCATGGCCTAGGATATTTTGGGACTAGTATGGTTCAGGGTTATAAAAGGAGATAGTCTGGGGAACAACCTTTCAGCAGATCAACACCAGTTGATGGATCAATAAAGCTTGTCTTGTCTTGTAATTCTCCACTTGTTTGTAGTCGGTCCATAACAAAAAGGAAAGGGAACGTAAGTGAAAATCACGTGTTGCATTGTTGGAAGCAAGATCTTGCCGAAATGACCAACCTATAGCCCCCTATGCCATGTTTGAAGTAGGTAGACTTTCATCTATTGATGCACCCTATAGGATCCCCTAGGTGGAAAAAATGTTCATCACTTGCTGAGACATTTGTGAATGAGTTATTTAGCACCAAGCATAGGCTCAATGAAAATGAAAGGAAGGACACATTACATAGAGTGTTTGAACATGATTTGGTTCAATCAGACTTGCTAGAAATTACGCAAAAAGCTAAGGATGTAGAGAGGTTATTTATGGTCCTTGAAAATGTCAAATCTGCCTATGCTCACATGGCTAAAACTAGAAGTAATGACAATGCGGTCTATCGAAATGCATTAATTTTTGCTGTTGTGTCTAACAAGCATAGAGATTTCCAACGTTTTTGGTTTACAACCATTGGTGCTAGTAGGTAGTCCTTGAGGAAAGCCATTGTTAGATGGGTACATGTGGACCAAACTAGGGAGAAAATTGGGGGGGGGGGGGCTTCTTCAAAAACGGCGGTGTAATGTGCTTGATGAAAGATTACAACCTCATCAAGGATTGGTGAGATACAGCAACAACAATCTCACCAAGTAGGAAGGATGTTAAGAGGAGAAGAATCAGCACAAAAACATTTGAGCAACATGCCACCCACTATTTACAGGAATCACAGGTATTTCAATTTACAATTTCACCATTTAGTTACATGTGTGATGCTTGTTAAAGATTTCTTAATTTTCAAGCTTAGGCAATGGGGTACTTGATTTGTGAAATATTGTTTACTTGCAAGGAAATAATGTAGTAGCAAAGGCTTACTTGATAGAACATGAATGTAGCAATGGATAGTGAGGTTCCTCTAGCTACCTATTTATATCTACTATTTTATAATGACTAATACTTGTACATGCATTTAGTTCTTTGGCATGTTCAATTTCTTATTTGACATTAAGTATATCTAAGATCAAAATTGTACAAATATTTGTTTAGCATTTAAGGTAAATATGGAACCCTCATTTGTACTTGTCAGAACTTGTAATGTACTTGCATCTACTTGCATGTGTCTAATGTTATTTGTAGTATTGCGATCGTACTTACTCTTTTAGAATAGGCTAGTAGTCATAATAAGTGTCTACCTTCATTTGTGATTGGTAGAACATGTGGTCTATTTGCCTGCTATGTAAAATTAGGTAGGCAAGTACTTGTTGTGGTGGTTTTACTTGTATGGCTTTGGTGTTACTTGTTGTTTTAATAGTATGTGGTAGTCATGGTAAGTTTGTACCTTCACTTGTACTTGCCATGATATGTATTCTACTTGTGTTAATAAAAAGTAGTTAGTGGGTACTTGCTGGGGTTTTTTTACTTATTGTTTTAGCTATAGTATGGTACCCAAGTTAAGTGTACATACCTTAAGAACTTGTAGTTGACATCATATGTATTTTATTTTTGTGCTACTAAAAACTAAGTGTTGGGTACTTACTTTAGGGATTTTTTGGACTTGTATAGTTCTAATGTTATTTCCTAAATTACTAGCAACACAATTCATTTTTCATTACAAGTCAAGTGGTAAATTATGTCATTTACTTTATGTCTAAGCACTTGGTAGTTGCTAGCCAATTGCCTGTTCTACTTATAGGACCTTTGTTGCTATTTACTATTTTAATAGTGTATATTTGTCTAGTTTTTTAGGACCACTGTTTTGGAACATTGAATTTTGATTTGAACCTAGAACTTGATCCATACCTGGTCTAACCTAATGTGACTTTTATGTGTTTTGAGCAATTGGATTTTACACAAAGTTTTTGAAAGAACATCCCAACTACCAAGTTGGGCTACAGGGATTTGAGAAAATTAAACCATACTATGTGAGGAAACTAAAAGCACAAAATACCTGTGCTTGCAAATATCATGTTGAAATGGCAGAATTAAGGCATGGGTTTAACAACATGTGATATGCAATTAAAGGCATCCATGGTTGAGATTGTAACTATGATTGTGATATTTGCCATGGTAATCTTCTTAGTCAATGTAGTGTAGACCATTGCCAATTTTTTGGATTAATAGATTTGTGGACCTCAATCCTTTACCCTCTTCATGATTCACAATGGCATAATTCAACTTGTTTAACAGGGACCTACGTAGAGTGTGGAATTGACATGTTGATCACATGTGCCTTGGAGGAGTCTAGGACTTGTGCTAAGCTAGTGTAGTGCAAATGCTATGAGTTGGTATAACATGGAAAGACACGTAATGGGGATGATTGTAAGGTGCTCTGGTTGCAATATAAGGAAATTACAACACATTATTTCCTTGAATGTTTTAAGCCTAAGTTGTCCATGTTTGTTCTTCATAACCATGTGGCTTGGTTCCAAGAGGAACAATACAAAACCTGCTTGCAGACATTTCCAAAGACATTAGTTATGTCTGTTGTGGATTTTGCAAAAAAATACACATTCCAAAAGTACAATGAGGTTCAAGAAATGCATTGGCATTCCTTTTAGCTGACAATATTAGTTCATAGTTGATATAAGTAGAATCCAACCTATATTGCCAACACAAATTATGGTGAGAACAAACTACTTATTTAGTACCATTACTTTATATTAGATGATGTGGAGCATGACATGCTTTTTGTGGAACATTGTTTTGAGTAGCACTAGACCCACCTTATTACATGTGGCATGCATCCACCTTAATGAACACATAGTGTGGTGAAATGGTTATGCTGCATAGTTCAAGTCCAAACAAACGTGGTATCACGTTTCTAGATAATGCCAACCCTAGGACCATATTCCAAAATATCTCGATTTTAAGTGAATTAGGCTCTAGGTTCATATGGTTTTGAATGATTGCACCTTAGTTTTTGGTGTAAGTATCAATCCAAAACAAGGGATGTGGTACACCTACACAATGGTTATAAGATGGTCTTGTCCTATTTTGGGTTAGGACACGGCAAAGGAGTGCATGATGGTGCTAGAGTTATTCTTAAGTAGGAAATTAGAAAGGAATAACTCAATATGGATGGAAGGAAACTTCAATGTGTTGTTAATGTGGTGTGAATTTGTGAAAAGAGAAAAATGGATAAACATCTTGCATACCCTAATGCAAGGCAACAAGTTCTCGCTTCTTCTATTCAGTTAAACCTGATGTTGTGGATAAAAGTGCAATGTGGGATTACAAAAACATCACAAGAACCCACTCTTTACATTCACTAGCCTTAGTATCCCCTAGAAATGTCACTTTGTTGAAACTAAAGGACCTTGCATATTTATGTCTTAAATGCATAGATGATAACCTAAATTTCTGTGAGAACATAACACATGTGGAGCCATGGAAGCTGCATACTTTGGAGCCTATAAACCTCACACAGGTTAATTCTAATTTTAACATATTTGTTCTTGAACTTGCATTGACAACTTTACAACTTCAATGTGACCATGCATTAGGGTTAGTTAGGTTTTAGATGTCCCAAATTTAGTCACCGTCCATTGATGCTAGTGGCTTTATATATAATGTTTTGATAGGTTCTGATACATCATGCAAGACATGGATAACTCCAATCTAGACTCTGATGACTCAAACATAAATGATGAGGGTTTTGAAAGTGAAACAACAAAGGTGGAGGTGGGCGATAACTTTGTAGTTATATCTAATGAACTAAAGAATGGTGACCCATTTTATGTGATATTATGTGATCAGGCATTACATGAATGCGAAACAACATGTGAAGATGATTGGGGAAACACATGGTATGCAAGTGAGATGCTCTTACACAATGTATGGTACCACCATGTATTAGGTCAATGAGGTCGAAACACCTCTTATAGGTTAGTTCATGATGTTTTTCCAACATTTGCATATTCCCACCTAGTTCAAAAATCCAAATTTGCAATGTTGCCTACTGCCATAAGGAAGGGGAACCTGTGGTTTTCAATGCCCTTAGAAATCAAGGAAAGTCTACTAGCTACAATAGAAAGGCAACAAGATTCTGGTGAATTTTGAACTGTTAGAAAATATTTTGTATAGCTAGGATGCGTGATCAAATTTACATCCATCCTTAGTTTTTTTTGTAAGTTAATACCCATGTTTTGAATCTCAACTTTTGCGCCTTTGTGGTATGTATCAAAGGCTCAACATGGGAATACAATTTTTTTTATTGAGTTTATAAGGTGCATTTGACCTAGGTGATTATGCAACATAAATTTTGACCAAGATTCATCTAGGCTATGTTGACATGGTGAGTATGTCCTCATGTTGTTTATAGAAAGTTATTTAAAGATGCAAATTTTTACATAACTGTATTTCCCTAATTTTGTTGAATCCAAAGTATTGTAATTTTTTAATGTGAACTAATGAACTGATGAAATGAATCCAAGGCCTAATGGTAGCTAATCAAGGGGCGTCCATTTTGGATGTCTTAGGAAATTGTTAGTATGTTATAGACAAAAAAAATGTGAAAATAGTATGTTCAGTTCCAGGAGTTCAATTGGAAGACTCAAAGATTGTAAAAGGAGTCATCTTCAACAAGGAACATCTCAAGTGGTTATGAAGATCAATCCCTTACCAATGGCAATCCATGGAGCTAAACCTATCTCTCATGGCCTATCCCAATCCCTTCCAAGTTTAATATCAATGTTTTTTTAGCCTTTGTTTATTCTTTTCATTAGTTGAACGTAATTATTCTTTTTAGTTGCCTAGACATATTTGGATGTCCAAACAAGAGCGCTAGAGCAAGTACAAATGGTTTAGGTTACTCATCTCTTTTCTTGTGTTGTTCAAAAGTGATGAACATATCAAAACTAATAGTTATGACGATAGTAAATTTTTAAAAAGGCCTTGAAAGACACCATTGCCCCCAACCTAAAGGTAAGCACATTTTTGGTCCAGAGTCAAAATTCACTTTGCTACTAATCCACATATAACTTTAATGCTCTACACAAAATTAGTTACTGCCTATATAGGTTTGTCAAAAGTATAAGCAAAATTTCAAATTTGCACCATGCAAGTGCTTAATTCAAAGAGTTGGCACATAGTGCTTTATTTTGCTAATAACGTATTAAATCTTTAGGTTTTTTCAAGATTACATTTCCAATTGGGAAGGACCTAAAAGCATCAATCTTGGAGCTTATTAACCACTCAACATTGTAAGTAATATCCAACTTCTCTTAAACAAGCCTTAAAACCTTGAACCATTGACTTTTTAAATTGGATTACAATTTAACCAAGTATTCCCAAAGTCACACAAGAAACCTAGTCCCAAGGTTATTCTTCAACAATTTTTTCCACTTTTTGATATCATGTGTAGGCAATTATACAAATGTAGTTGGAATAAACAACATGGTTTTCAAAACTAATATGCACTCAAATCTTGGGATCTATCATGATTTAGGTACCATATAATGGTGTAAAAAGAATCTCAATTTAGCCCATCTAGTCCCTTACTTAGATTAATATCATTTCAAAATTATTATGTCCAATATATAAATTGTCCCAATTGAGTGTTAGGTTCTTAAGAATTTGTATACAAAAGTGTCTATTTTGGAGCGGTATAAAATTTAGTGTATAGCCAACTCACCTTCTAATTTTGTTTTACAAAAGAGCACTAAAGGTCTAGCCATTGAATTTGCCTTCAACTATCATCTAGTTTGTTGCCTAGATGATAATTGTTTGACTGGTCAAATTAGTTTTTTAAAGTGCATGAGAATTTAATCTTCAACCAATGGGATTTGGCCTTCAAATTTTGCATATTGGGTTTAATCCAAGGTTCAGTTTGGCACAACAATGCTCAATGATGCACTTGCCAATGAAGGAACAACCCTTCATAATTTAACTTCATGTGCAAGTAGATAGATGGGTAAAAACTACTTTCTTTCGAATTGTTTGAAGGTTCAAATATTTCTCATATATATAGTTGTATCTTTTATGTTGTGGTTCAAAATATTCCAACTAGGTGAGCTCTTGTTGTTAAATTTCCTAGAATTTGGAATGAATGCACAATGGGGGGGAAAAAATATTTATCTTGCCTTCACAAGATCCTTGGTAAGTTACTATGGTGTATTGTAGGTACTTGAGGATTTAGGTCCATAGGTCAATTAGACATTTTTCATATGGTAGGGTACTTGGCTAGGAGTGCATAATTTCAATAAGGTTGGTGTTTAATGGGGTTAAGGGGTTAAATTATTAAGGAATGGATCAAGTAGTAATTCTAAATTTACAATTATTACTTTTAAATACTTGACCTAATACATGTACAATAATTGATCATCTACACAAAGTTGTGTAAACAAATAAACTAGTGTGATACATCCAACCTCAATCAATGAGGGGTTAGATTGATTAATTTCACATGGTTAAGTTTAGGGTACTTCACATGGTGTTCACCTATTAGGATAGATTAGTTTAGGGTTTGTGTATTAGTCTTCAGGTTTGTTTTTAGTTTTTTTTTGCTTCTAAGTTTTCTTTGTTGGACTAGAAACCTTATTTTTTTAGTGGTATTTTGTTTTCAAATTATTTTCATTCTTTAGATTTTTTTGTAAATTTATGGAATAGGAACCAACTTTTTTTCTCAATGGGACCAAGTCTATGAAAGTTGTGTGTATTTTTTTAGATACTAAGTGTTGTGCTTACTGTCACATGTACATTCAGAAGTTCTTCAAGTAATATGGTGAAAACACCTGTTGAAGGCAGTGTGGAATGGTTCAAATAAAAAATGAAACTTCTTAACCATGGTTTGGATATCAGAAAAGAGTTGGCTAATGATAACATTGTTAATGTTGCTGACTATGAAGCCATATTTGGCAAGAGGAAAGGGTCCAATGGGTTCAAGCTTGATATATGTTGTGATCTTAATGTGGTTGCAAGAGTTCAGGAGTTATATGAGGTTGTTTATCAAAAGAAAGAAATCACTAATGGCACAATTGGGGTGACTTTTGCTAAGGCAATTGTTTTTTCAAAAGGAGGAGAGGATGTGAATTGGGCTCTGTATGTAGCTCAAGTGTAGAACATGGGAGCAAAAGGGCATATGGGCAAAGGTAATGTAGACAATGAGCGTAAAGAGAAAGCTAGGTCTACAAGAGGGATCTCTTCACCATCAATAATCTACCTGGATTCACTAGGTGCAAAAACGAAAAAGACTACTAATGCAACGATGGTGTTTTCTAGTGAAGAGAGAAATCCACGAACTCCAAAAGAAAACAAGTTGTATCACCTTATTGACGCTAAGTCCCAAAATATTGCAGCTATCCAAGCAACATTAATTGAATTGAAAGAGGAGAAAGACCGGATGTCAACTATAATCAAGAAACATTTAGAGAGTTTGGTAGATGCAACAAGGATGCACTCAGCATTATTGTCATACACAATTAGTAAACATAACAATTTGGTACTTACTATTCCTGAACTTGTTATGCACCATGAATACATGACCATAGAAACTCTAATCTAAACCTTCACCCTGCCCTATCTATAACCAAATGTTTCACCTTTGTGACATTGTTGTGGCTTCTTGCAAATGTACATACCATGCATGGTGCCTAGGTTTCCACACATAGATGTCTGACAAATATGAAAGGTCCAGTTGTAGTGTAACATTTGATATTCAATGGCAAATCAACATCGGGTACAAGATAGTAGAAGAGACTCTAAAAGCTTTTAAACATGTAAGTCTGTCAAAGGGTATATATACTAACATAAACACTATAAATACTTGATAGTTTCAATGTTTGTATGCATCTTTGTATGGGACTGTGAAGGATGTTGCTTCTAGGTTGGTTATTTAAACCCTATGTACATTGTTTTGATGATATGTTGTTAGGTTTGGATGATGGGAGTTTAGATGTTGTTCCATCTTCAAAAGTAATGATCACGAAAAAACATGGCCATGGTGAGAATAATGTAAAAGCTAAGAAAACTTGGAGATCATCCAAAAATAACTCACTGTCCCAATCTTCTAAATTCACCAAATTGGACACCTTGCACCAAAGGAATTTAAGGGTTTTTCTTACTACCCATTCCAAGGTGGTGTAGGACATGTATTGCCTTTTGAAGCCTAGGTCTTGCATTGCTTACTAGGGTTGGATTTTGAATTGGATCATTAGTATGGTTTTGGATTGATTACATTTTGCTTCACATTTTGGACTACAAGGATCTAATCATTTTGTGGTTGAAACTAGAACATGGGCTTTTTAGAACTTGTTGCAATTGTGTTAAACTATTTTAGGATTGTAATATGTGTACATGCTACCTATACTTTCACAAAATTTAGTAAAATATGCCAGTTAATGAGAGCAATTTTTGCCTACCTTCTTGAAAGTAGTGGTGATCATGATTGATAAACTACACATTTTAGGTGCATTTCATATTTTATATTTGAATAATCATATGCATTTTTTATTTTTTTTTGTAGCATCTAATAATTCCAGTTGCACAACACTTTGTGAGTGAAAATATGACTTGAAGAGCTAGTTTACATTGCCATTTACTTGAATTGTTCAGTTGTAGGATACCCTGATTGAAGCTTGTACATTTCATGGATTACAAAGTTTCACTTCATGCAATCCAATTTCATTGAATCTATTATAGATACTTTTGCTCCATATAGTAATTTCATAGTATGTTATATATTAACTTTCAATGTGTGTAAGTTTGAAACAACAAATTGGTTGTATAGACATTTGGAAGTTGGAACAACTATTTTCATTTAATTAAATGTACTTTGTAGTCCCCTTTGTTTCACAAATATAAACACACCAACCACAAGCTACCTCTTCATAATAATTAAAATGAATGAAAAAAAAAATTTCTATCTTCAATCGTCTGCATTAGTACTCTATATATAATCACAACCCATTACACTATTTTTTTATGAATAGAACAATCACAGTTTAATTTTCAAGTTAGTTCAATTAAGAAATAAAAAATGAACCAATTTCAATTGTTTTATAGTATGTGTGAATGTTGGATACCATAGAGTGGTTTAAATAATGGCTATGACACCCCACCACATTCCTTGAAAGACTCAAATGCGAGTTCAAAAGTGAAAACAATGGAAAAAGGAGTTGGGATACGTTCTTTAGCTCGCAACACTTTGGGGGTAGGAGGGGTGTGTTGGAACTCTAGGATGGGGACTACGATGAGTGACAAGCGGGTTAATTATTCACATAGACCTACACAAACTAAACAACAAGTTGGTTAATGCGTAGTTGGAGCACTTTGGTGCATGGATGAATCACGGGCATACATGGACTCACAAAATTCACCATGGCCCGGACTTGGGGGAAGCCATCACCTTCCCCCTTATAGTATTATTTGTGCCTTGCCACAGGGCTTGCACCCAAATGTCATTTTGTCCCGGGACTCCCAAGTTGGGAGTCTTGAAGCTTCCAAAATTAGGACTTTCAAAATTTTAGATGGTCATATCTTCTTGTGTAGACCTCTAATTGAGTGAGGTTTGAAGCAAAGTTGTATCCCTTGTCGAAAGCTTTCCAAAAATATGTGGCACACCACCTGAATGCACATATTTCAGGGCGATTTTGGACTTTTAGTGGTTGGGAGTCAAATTTGCATTTTGATTCTTGATCCTTCTTTCAACCATAATTTGTGTTTTAAGTATTCAAATGGGTCATGTAAGTTTAATTTAGACATCTATGTTTTAAGATATTTCTAATGGTACAAGTAATTTTTTAATCCAATGAATTTTGACCCTTAAAATACTTTTTTGAAAATTTGGGACTCCATAGGGATTCTAACTCCCAAGGTGGGAGTCCACTTGGGAGTGTGTGGATTCATTCCCTCACACTCTCTCACACTCCTGGGAATGCAAATGTGACTTTTGAATTGCACTCTCGGCCCACACCTTTCCATGCCTTTACCTTGGTTGCAAACCTAAGGCTAAAGTCATGACGAACTATTAAGTTGGACATAATAACAACATAAGGCTATTGCACTTTTTTTCCTCAATATAAGTTAAGCAACCACTAATTGACATGGGACATCCTTAAGTCTGTTCACATACATGATGTTACAGATGGGATGTTGACACAAGTCACATTGATATGTAGAGATTCACTTCTATTGTGTGGTTATTGATTTGAATTATTGATTTGATTTTGGAAAACAAATCAACAAGATTGAGCTACATTATCAAATGTTTTTATTCAAAGTCCATGGTTTTAGTCATCAACACCAAATAATGTTATGTACAAATTGGATAACAATTGTTACAAACCTAATAATACAAGTAGTAGAAATTAAGTTTATTGCTTTGGAACAAGCCATAGTTAGGGCTATCCTACTTGCAGGCATCTAGCTTTTGAGACTCCTTAATTGAATTACAAAAACCACATCCCAAGTAACAAATAGTCAATCAAAAACATTCCCAATAAAATAGTGCAATGATTTTAGTCAAAGTAAGGTGTAATTATCATACCAAAAAATGAAAACCAAACATAACTTTTAAAGACATGTGGACCTACACATGATCAAAGACACCATGTGGCAATTATCTTCAAGTTAGACATGTAGGATTTAGTGTATTTTGGTCTTCCTACAAAAATACATCCAATTTATGAAACACCTGGGAAAATAAAATTGCATGGAAGATCATGGAAATTATCAATTCATTCAAAACTTGAATAATACAAAATTATCCCAAGTTATTACAAAACTTTTATAGTAACTACAACCTCCAAATAGAGCTTAGATAAAACAAAAAAATTCATTGTGTATACACAAGTAACATCATGTAATTGCCATCATAGTGTTGTTATAAAGCCTGAAAGTCATGTTGAACCATAATAGCTACAAAATGGATTTTTTGACTACATGTAATTGTACCCAAAATATTATATACTCCCACAATTAACCATACTTAACAAAAAAATAGTTGTTGCATGAGTCCATCTTCAAATTTTTAGTTTTTGGAGTCAAATGTAGACAAAATGATTCCATCCTACAACAACCACACAATAGAAGTGAATATCCACATATCACATCCATTGAAAAAAACAATGTTGAAATGAAATAGAAGGAGGGATGGCTATCAAGGAGTTTATCTTAATTACCTTTTAGATTATGCATGTGCCATGTCACTATGGATTTGGTTGGCCTAGGTTTTTTTCACACAACCTCATGACGGTTTTGGATTGTGAGTAGGAACCATTCTTCTACCTATTGTCTTGTTTTTCTTGTGTGCATATTCTTCTAGAAGTTGATCTTGACTTGGCCTTTTTTTGATAGTCTTATCAGTTTTGGTTTGTTTTGTTATAGTCCCCATCTCTTGTGTAGGTTTACTTTGTGCACTAGATGACATGTTCCGCTTGAGATCAAGTTTCTCTTTGTGAACACAAACTTTGGATTTTGAATGCACTTTGTCAAAATTAAGATTTGTTGGGGGATTGCTTGAGTGACAAGCCTGATCCATGGTCTCCATTAATGCCTCTTGTGATACCACTGTGTTGGCAAGTGGATTATTCGACTCAGGCACCTCTTGGCCATGTTTTCCAGCTTTAGGGTTTGATGTGACTACTACCACCAAGTTCTCCTCTTAGGGTTCTTTTGTAACTTTTGGAACACCAATGTTAGGCTCAACAATAATTGGGGAAGATGGCAAGACCTTTAATTCATCCAGTTGAATTATCATGTCTTCCAAATTTGCCTTTTCATTCTCCTTCACCACTTTTCGAGATATGTTAGTAACCTCCAAGGTAGGGGGCAAGTTGTTTTCATTGGGTGATGGCAACTTTGGGGGTGGCAAAGAGGTTTTCCCAAATGCTTCAAGTCCTCCTTCAGTATCCACTTGACCAAGTGGTTTCTCAATTGACAGTGGGGTTACACAATCCTTTTTAACCAATACACCTACATGCACTCATCACATATGGTTAGCATACATAAAGACTATACACAACAACTTAGCTTAGCTACATCTAACAGTAACATATATCTTTAAATCTACATGTATGAAACATTAATAGTTAACTACTTGCACATTGTGTTGAAATTACATCACAACCAATACATGTAAACATAAAATGAAAGCTAGCATGGACAAGTACATGACTAAACCTTACTTGCACACAAAAATAACCTCTAGGTCACAATAACATTGCATAATTATTGAAACATATATCAAATAACATCTAATGTAAACAACTGACCTTTCATAAATAGCAAACTTGAAAGTAAACAACCAATTGTCATCCACAACAAGTAAATGTCTAGTACCTTAGTACCTTAGAGCCTTAGAGTGGAATCAAACTACAATCCATTAGGGAAATTTAACACCACTTGTAGGTCATGTAAATTGTATTAAAGACAACTTAATGTTACTAATAACCAGTAGATTTTGAAAGTAGCCAAATAACCACCAATAGGTATAAGGAGCCAACAAGTAACTGCTTGGACCATACAACTATGGTCCACTAGGAGAGAGGAACACCACACATAGCTCAAGTAACCTCCATGATAAACAACCAACCACCACCCACCCCAAATTAAACTTGAAAGCAAATGATTAATAGGATACCACTACAAGTAGTTGATGGAATAAACATATATAAATAACTTGGAACCTGACCATTGCTTATAGCCCCATTGAGCCTAAATGAAAACGATTAATTGTCCCTCACATCAAGTAGACTTGCATCAGTATCTTTCTAACCATAGTAAGTAAATAATTTAAACCTAATTGGAATTCTATATTACAGATATCACCACTTGCAACTCATGTAAATCACGATTTTGTAATTTCTAAAATCCTTAATGTGCAAGAAATGAATGCATTACTCCATGCAACAATTCCTAAGTATCACATTATGAATTGAAAACAACTACTAAGGCAACAATAGAAAATATAAATAATTTATATAAGAAAAGTACCGAGTTGGTTAAGAGAGCTAGTAGACTTTATCTTACTTTGGGTGCTCTGTGTGGTATATGGGTTGCACCCTCCATTGTCCAACTTCAGCTTCTGTAGTTGCACAGTGTATTGCTTGAAGCCAAAACTAGTGATTCGGTTTGTTAGGAATTGCTCACCATAAAAAGGTCTTGCACAATGAATGGCCCTTTAATCTAAATGAATGTTAAGGCAAAATGGTTGGTATGTGCACCTGTATTGTCGCAACCCTAGCCTTGGGTTCATGACTAAAGTAAGGGCTTGCAAAGGTGTGAGCCAAGAGAGAGCTTGGGACTCGCATTTCATGCTCTTGGGGGTGTAAGAGAGTGTGAGGGAATGAACCCTCACACTTCCAAATGAACTCCCACTTTGGGAGTTAGAGTCCCAATGGTCTTCCGAATTTTTAGAGGGCAATTACAAGGGTCAAAATTCATTGGATTGAGAAGTTCCTTATATTATTGAAAAACTCTTGGAACATAGATGTCTAAAATGGGCTTGCATGATGCATTTGAGTACTTAAAACTCAAGTTATGGCTAAAAGAAGGGTCGGGAGTCAAATTGTCAATTTGACTCTCGACCATTAAAAGTCAAGAATCGCCCCGATTTCCGTGTGTGAAGGAGGTGGATCACATACCATTGGAAAGTTTTCGACAAGGGCTATAACTTTGCTTTGGACCTCACCTCAATTGGAGGTCTGAACACAAAGTTATGGGTCTCCCAAGTCATGGGAGTCCTAGTTTTGGGAATTTCGGGATTCCCACTTGGGAGTCCCGGGATAAAAATGACATTTGGGTGTTGGTCCCATGGCCATGCATAGAGTATACTATAAGGGGGAAGGTGGTGGCTTCCCCCAAATCTAGGCTGTGGGTGAGTTTTGTGACTCTGTGTTTGCTCGTGGTTCGTCCATGCACCAAAAGTGCTCCAACTATGCACTAACCAACTTGTTGTTTAGTTTGTGTAGGTCCATGTGAGTAATTGAATTGCTTGTCACTCGTCCTATTCCCCATCCCAGAGCTCCAACACATCCTTCTACCCCCAAAGTGTTGCGAGCCAAGGAGCGTGCCTTATCCTTTCGTTGTTTTCACATTTAAACTTGCAATTGAGTCTATCAAGGAATCTGGGGGTGCATCACATGAATACAGTAAGCTACAAATGGGGCAAACTTGAACATGAATAACTGAACAGTTTCCAACAAGCATGTCACTTGGGTTCTCAATGGGCAAAGGAGTAGTTGTTACATTAGAATAGTTAAACATGAAATGAATTTGATGTAGCAAACCAGCTATCCAAAGTTTGCTTCAAGATGCTTGTTGGTTTAATCCATCCATTTCTCTTGCTACCACTGTCAACTTTATTAAGGCAAGGTCATGTTGCTTCTTAGAATTTGTTGCCTTAAATGACCTTTTTTTAACTTGTCTTTTAACAAAATCACATTCCACTTCACCCATCCTCAAATCAACTTTTGACTTAAAGAACAATGCCTTATATTGGTTTAAAAAGGCAAGATCATTACTAGAACCAAGGGTTTCACATTTGGCTTGGTAATTTTTAACCTTTATCTGACCCAAATCGATTTAAAAAAAAAAAAAGTGAAGGTGGCTTGTGCTTTTTGCAATGAATCCTTCAAGAAACAAAGGGTTGCAAAGTGGTCATTAGCTTGGCAAATGCAAGCTTCTTTCTTCTTCTAATGTAAAAATTTGTGAAAGGTAATCATGTTGTTGATTTTTAGCCTCCTTCAAAAGCCTTTTCACCAATGCAACTTGTTGAGGAAGAAACACACAAACCTTTTTACAATTCATAACCACCTCACAATCATCATCATATAATGTTAATTCAACTTCCAAGTAATTCTACTTTTAAGTTCGTGTCCTTTGTAGTGAAGACCCTCCATTAGAACTTCTTTTGGATGAAGAACCCGGTCGTTTTGTTCACCTCATTTGTTCTTGAGTGGTGTCATAGGCATATTGGGCCCAATTTACTTTTGATAATTACCATTGGTGGGAGCATGACCATAGACAAGTTCATATAGTTTTTGAAACCCTACACAATTTGAACAAATGATTAGTTCATTAGGTCTTGCCTTCCAACCATTCTATTCCCTCTTGCCAAATGCAGCTTCTAGCTCTTCACGAGTGAACATAAAAGAATCAAGATCCCACCAAGGGTCCCAACCTTCATTCACTAAATTCCAATTCTTGGAAAAATCTTCCAGTGTCCATTTTGAATGACCTAAGGTCTTTGTCATTCTCTGAATCCTCTCATGTTCTCTCCTTGAATACAACTCCTCTTTGGCATTTTCGATCTTGATATCTAGGGGTTCCTTTTTTATGAAAGTCATTATTTATATTAACTTACACAAAATAGGAAGTAAAACCAAGACTCAAGAATCCTGTAAAGCAAAAACAAAATGCATAATAAAACAGACCAAAAAAACACAAGAAAATGAACTTAACAAAGTTATGGAAGAATTTAACACTTGTGATTTTCACAAATACCAAATGTGATTCCAAAGCACACATCTGAAACAAACGAGTGTGAAGAAGAGAAGATGCAAGCATAATGTTGATTATTCCACTAGGAGAAAAAACGATTGCCGTGCTACAACTACTTCAATGTAGTTAGTTTCAAGAACCCTAAAGTCTATAGGTGGCCTAAATTGGCAAGAGACTGGGAGTTGGAAAGTTTTTGAAATTTCATAATAACAATTCTACTTGAAAACAACTTTTTGAAAATTTTGCAAGGAGCAATGATTATTTACTTGACCATGCTTTCACCCAAAAGCAGGTTTTGAAAAAGTTTCTTGACATAATATGCATTTCATTTACTATTGGCTTTGATTAAGCAAACCAACAACCATAGCTTGTGGTTAAAGTAGGGGACCAAGATCTTGAATATCCTTCTCAATTAATGTAGTTGCTAAATTACTAACCAATAATAATGAAAGAACATCTTTTTTGAAGCCTAGAGCTCAAGGTTGAATTCTAAATTTTGGACTATATTATTGGGTTGAATTTGTGGGCATCTTTTACAACATTTTGGACTTTTGTTTTTTTAGCATATTTTGGACCAAGGTTATGCTTCCTAAAACCTTCCTTGATTAAATCGGTATCTAATTGATTGACTAATTGAATGTCTTCAATTATATGTACCTGCAACATGATCAAGTATATGGGCTTGGTTGTATTCAAATGTCAATTATTATTATTATTATTGCATTTATTCTTGGGTGGCGTTAATCATGTTGGTTTGTGAAACTAATTCAAGACCCTACAAAATCAACACAAGTAGAAGGCCTCTTCATTTTTTGTTGTGTTTATGGTCATTGTACATTGGGTTTGGAAGGTCCCTATTGCAAAATGCATGTACTTTCAAATTGAACACCTTTTATAGGCACTGGAATTTTTTTAATTAATCAACTTTTTGGATAATAGATCATGAACTGCTTGTAAAATGTGCTCTAGAATCATTGGTAAGGTTACTTTGTTAAGTCTAATGTGATGCATTTGATCATTTTGTTTATCAAGAGTCTAATTTGAAACATAGGCTAGTAATACCAACTCATTTTGGTTCCTGATTGATTGAGATTTCAACCATGGTGTTGAAAGTTTGGGCTTTGGTGCTAACTAATTTGAAGACAAACCAAGAATGCTAGTCTATTGAGGTGGTTGTGGTATGACAAAGAAATGCACTTTTTTTTTTTTGATTATGTAATGTGTAGGAGCTATGTCTTAAAATGTGAAAATAATTATTTTTATATTATGCACATCAACTTCTCCCAAACTATTGTTTTTTGAAGCACCAAATTATTGCCAAGTACTAGACTCTAGAGCTATGGACATTCAAAGAAAGTTGTCAAAATTATCCTCTGGATAGGTTTAAACATATTGTGTGGTGTAGTCTTATTATAGATCACAAGATTATAAATAATTACCTAAGTCATTTATTGAATCTTTACATTGGCATAAACCATGCATGAATTCTATAGGTCAATTTTTATTACATGCCTTAGTATCACACAACCACATGCCATTGAAATCCAAAACATAGGAAATTCATGACTTTGAAAAGGAACAAACATTATGATGTTCCTTTTCTAGCAAGAACATCCAGTCTAGAAGATTACAAACCATGAATAGTTCATTCAAACACACTCTACTAGCAACCGAAATCAATAGTAAGAAGTGAAAAATAATCAAGGTTTGAAAAGGGCAAAAACACACTAGGGTGTCACAATTTCGGTAAATTAGAGTCTCTTTTCAAAGTCCTTTTTTAGTGTAGTTGAAAATTGGCTTAAAATATGAATAGTTAGATGATATTAAAAATAATTTTTTTTTCCATTTCCAATTTCAAATCATGATGCTATATGACATATAAAAAAGATTTCAAAAAAAAAAATTCAAAATTTTTAAAAAAAATGGTTTAAAAATGTTTTAAAATAATTACGTTTTTTGGAATTTTAAAAAGTTCATAACATAATAAATTAAAATCACATTCCATTCATTCAATGGATCTTTAGTTTTTTAAACATAATTTGTCTAATGTCCCAAAGTTTCAAACACATAAGATTAATACATTGTAAAATAAAAGTCTATATCTACGAGTTTTGTAAGTGAGACAAAAAATGTGGGAAAAAATCAAAAGTCCATTACTTATTGGCTATCCACCAATTTGATTTGATTTTTTCATTTTTGAAAGGTTGATTATGATAACTTTAGATAAGTGAGTCCCTTTTTTATTATTTTAATGGATCTTATTTTATTTATTTTCTTTTACTTAATGAATATAGGAAAAACTACCATTGTGACGTCCATATAAGGTCACCATAATGTGCAAACAACCAAAAGCAAGAAGTTGCTAACAACAAAACAATATTATACACTATTAGGGGAGATTCACTAGGTGTGATGAGGTGGGAATTATGACACATTCACCTATATATTCACACAAGGTAAATACTTAACACAAGGTGGACATGTGATGAGGTGGTCCCCATTTAACACAAGACCCTTGTAAGCATTGTGAATTATGCCATTGAATTTGTTGCATTATAAGACAGACAATTAAGCTCGACAGATCTATTCGGCTAGAAAATTGGCAATGATCTGTCGAACATGTACCAAGAATAATAAAATCATAAACATCACAACAAGTGCAATCATGCCCATGTATTCCTTTTGTTGAATCCATTTGTAGCTTAATCATTCCAACATGATGTTTGCATGCACTTGAGTATGAAAGGCTGTAATTAGGAACACTTGTTCAAAGAATGTTGATGTGCGAGAAAAACACATCACAAATGATGTTTGTTTGACAAAGATGGCAAGTTGATATAAAGGTAAGAGGTTTAGGTAATAGGTGCTTTTAGGAAGCCTAGGTAGTTTAATGAACAAATGTTCAAAATTCTGACAAAGGTAAAAAAATAATTGTTTGACCAATGAGGATAAATTGTTAATAGGGTTTCTCAATTCAAATTAAGGATGTACCCTATTGTTGCCATTTGATCACAAGATCTATAAATTTAAATCAGTAGTCCTCATTTTTTTGTTGGGCTATTTTTCTACTTGGTATCCTACTATAACATAGTTTTTACTTGTGGGCTTCAAATATATTGGTGTAATTTTATTTTATTTTCCTTCAAAACCAACTATAATAGCTCATTGCAATTATTTTCTTGTTTTTAAAACATATTTATTTTTTCAACTTGGACTTTAAAAAGTAGTTTGAAAATATGTTTGAATAGAAGTTGTGATTATGCACTTCAAACGCATTTCCTTCCAATTTGTAAATATTCTAATCATAATTCAATGCTACATAATGGTACATCATATAAATATGTATTACTCGATATAAATTTTTTGGGAGTTTCATGTTGTATGGACCCACTTGCAAGCAATTTTTTGAAATCAAACAAAAACTAGTGTTTCATTTAGTAGAATGAAAGGTCCGACCATGCTATAAGGAGCCACATTGCCCCCTTTGACCACTACTTTTTCGTTGTGTTTTTTAGAGAATACTTTTAGAATTTTTAAAACTCATCTTTCAAAAAACATTAAAAATCTTTTTTCTTGATACTATTATGTTAAGGTGTATATTAGAATATGTCCCAAAATATGTCATAGGAAAATATTTTCAAATTGTGTTTTTATCATCAAAATTGCTTTTAAGCAGTGGTTATGACTACTAATGGTACATGTTAGTATCATTGCATTCGAAAGTAGAATGAATAACCACCAATTTTAATAGGAAATGCAAACCATGTGGCTCTGTTAAACATCTACTTAATTATATCCTTGAAATTTTGTCATTAAAACCTACATTACAATTGATTTTGTAGAACACCATAGAATTGCAATGAGGTGGACTACTTTTTTTGTTTACTTTACCTTGCCAGCACCCTCCTATGACAGATTGTGAAATTGGATATGTACATGATAGAATTGATGACAATTGAAACCTGGATAATTTTGAGATGACTATTTACACATGAACCAATCAAAGAATTGGTTAATAGAGAGTTGTTGATTTTAGAAGATTTCAAGTGGATGTTAATGAGACTAAATGTCCTCTCCAATGGTAGCTTCACAAATACTAGGAATTGTTGGATCACAAATAAAAATAAAAATATATTTTTCTTTAGCCATCATACTTATCAAGTTAGGAGATGTTTACCGTTAGAAAACTCAAAAAAATTAAATATTTGTTAGCAAGAATTGGGCAATCTAGTAGATTTTATTGAAACAAATGAACATTTAGAAGAAGAGTTAGAAAAATTTGAAGATGAATTTGAATAGGATGGAATTTGAAATTTGAAATTTAAAAAACTTGGATTTATGCATTTTCATCATGCTTTTGCAATTAATTTTGATTTTCATGTTTTTTAAATTTAAAAAAATGGATTTTTTTTTTATAATCTGGTTGTGAGAAATGTCTTGAAAGACTATGGGTTCAACAATTTTTGAAAACCTGCTCGATTGAAAACCAGCTGGATTCTATTTTTTCAAAGTTTTGAAACCCTAAAAGTTTTCTAAAGTTGAAATGTTTATTTTTATTTGAGAACCTGAGAAGTTTTTAAAAACAATCCTTAGAAGCAGAGAGGACACTTCTCATGAAAAAGTGAGAACCACCCATGCATACAGTATTAATTATTTCCCCATCCAAAAACTTGACAGGACAATTGAGACTGTTTAGATGTCACTGCATGAGTCAATCATTGTGGTTAGCCAATCAAAAGCAATCACTTTCTTGTATTGACTGTTTTATGGTTACTATATCTGTTGCATATTAATATATCTACATTCTTTAGAGGTTGTCTTTCATCCAATTCTTGTGCAGAGGTCGGCTGTTTTACTACTGCAGGTGAAGATGTTCTTATTTTCATTTCAGGACCATCCCTTTCACTTTGAAGTACAAATTATGTTACCGAGCTTTTAATCATGGAAAGAAAGAAATAATTCTCCAATCTTCACATTGCTTGAATACAATTTGTAGGCCTTGACTATCCTAAATCTATACTCTATTTGGATTGAAATGTAACATTGGCTTAATCTTTCACTAAACCCCAATTTTTATTCTAGGCTTGCCTGCTAGTATACTTGACATGAAAGAAAATTCAAGTCGTCTATATTGACATGATGGGGGACTGGCAAGTGGCTGGGATTGATGATTTGATGGATTAGTGATTGTATGCCATGTCGATGACTTGTTAAGTATCTAAGTACAGAGGAAGGCCCCACATGTGGGTGTACATTAATTTGAGGCCTTGGAGCTGAGGGCAGTAGCCTAGGGCTGAAAATTGAGGAACACCCAACACAGTGGCCTTCCTCTGCGTCCAAAAACTAGATTGCTTTCTTTATTTCCCCAGCAGTTCTTTTCACATCAGACTAGGTAGTAGCTTACTGAGAGGCTGGCAGGTGGTGTTTTTGGTGTAGTTTCACAAGAATGCACTACAAGCTTTGGAATTGGCACTATGCATTCCATATTCATGCAATGCCCCTGCATTAATGAGCACTTGGCTATACTGATTTATCACAAGCAAATATTAACAAAGAGAAATCAGCCTCAGTTCTTTATTTTTGTAGAATGCTCCTACAACTAAGCTCAGGAGCTATGGAAAAAACAATACTTAGGATTGGCATATAAACTAAGCCACCACATTATGTCTTTAGTCTTTACATTCGAAAACCCAACGCAATCTGAACACATTTATAATCAAATTTGAGTATAATTTATTAGTTTTCTCCTTTCTGGTTGTAATCATTGTTTGACCCAACTGTCACCATTATTATTCCTTTGAAACCAACAAATGGTTTTGTGATTGTCATGTAATTTAGCTTTATGGCATAGCAACAATAGGCACTATTGTGTTGCAAATGCTTGTAAAATTTCAAATCCATTGATCAACACAATGTAAGCAAAACATGCATAGGACATACTTTTTCAGTATTGGGTATTGGGTAGTTCCTTGATTCTGTTAATAAGGAGCAGTTCAGAGTTTTAAAATCAAAAGCAAGGAGTCACCAGTTTTGGTGTTGGAAAAAATCAGGATCAAAGAACTGCCCGTTCTGAGTATTTGAAAAATAACAGAATCAAACAGCCTTCAGTTCTGGTTGTTTCAAAAACCTCAAGGAGCCACTAGGTTTCATGAAATAACCATGAAAGAACTAGCGGTATTTGATTTTTTCATAAAGTTGAGAACCATGCTTGTATATCAGAACTGGGTATTTCATGTTTTGATACCTTGGTTATGAACCATTAGAACTCCCCTGATACCCAAAGAAGGTTTGGTGCATTTAAAAAACCCAACACTGGTATTTTTCCAAATGTAGATTTTCAATATGAACAACATTTGCTTCTTGCACTGATTTAAGACACTGAGTATTTTTCAAAATCATTTGAGATATTGTTCATTGGTCCATTGGAATAAAATTTTCTTATTTATTTAAGTCGTTTGTATTATATTTTTCTTAACCAAATGTGAATAATAGTCAACCTACATACCCAAAGTGAACCAGCACCTACCAGCGCACCATCCACTGGATGCCCCTTATAATTTCTTGGTTGTGGGTGAACCTCAACTGAGTTAATATTTGATTTCACACTTCCAATTATTGGATTTGGTAAAAGCTAATATTTAAATTAGAAACATGGTCTTGAAGTTTTAATGTCCAACCAAACATGTACTAATGCACTATTCACATTTCATATTAGTGTTAAGGTCCAAGTATGCTAACAGTAGCCAAGGATGTGTTGAATTTCAAAAATCATGCTCTCCCATGACTTTGAAAATGAATTATATGAATTTTAAAGGTTGAAATGTAATTTGGTTTGATGGACAATGTTTTTATATTAGTGAATTTCTATTTAAATTATTTTCATAGAATTTTGAAATGTTTCATTTGTTCATTTATTGATATAAAGATTGGGTAAGTAGTTGTTGATTGGGTCTTTTTATTTCAATTGTGCTAAATTTATTATATGTGAAGCTAAACCATTTATTTTCAAAATGCATGAAAAGAAATATATTGATGATTATGAGGGTATCTAGAATTGAAAAAAATTGGCATTATGTTTTAATGTGATGATAAATTGATATACTTTGAATCTATTTTTGATTTTTCAAAACACATAATTTGATAAACTTCATTGAAGAAGAAATGTTCTTTGCTATATAAGAAAGGGCTAGGTTTCATTTTGATAAAAATCAGATTTGTTATTATGTTTTTTTATATTAATATCATGTTTTGAAAACTACATGGATATTTACCAAATTTTGATATTTAATATAAAACTTGATACCACAAAAAAATAAAATAGTAAATACATGTTATTTGTTATTTTAAAATTAGTTTTTTTGAAGGGCAAACCCATCCTTGTGTGATACCACTAGGAACCAACCATCTTAAGGAATGGTTAAGGAACTAAAATAAACCAAATAATGTTTTTGGGCCCTTTTCCTTTAAAGGTTTTCACATTTATAATTTTTTTTCATGTTTATCCATTGTATGTACAAGGATATGGTTTTAAGTTTCTATTATAATAATAAAAAGGTGGAATGGGTACAAATTTGCATTCATAATTGTCATGGTCTCTTTAAAAATCAGGCTCTTAAACTTTGAAAACTCATAAGTAAAGTATATAGGCACTCAATTAATTATCTATATTAAAAAAATACCATCAAAACCACATTTTTAAAAAAATCTCAAAAAAAATCTCAAAACATGTTTCAAAAAATTTTTTTAACCAAAAAGTTGAAAGAAAGGAGAGACCATTATATATTTTAAAGTATTTTTAATTGCCATGATTAAGAACATCAAAATAACTATTATTTTTTATATCATTAAATTTTCAAAATCTACATCACCAGTAAGCATACTTACCAAAACATCATAATAAAATCCTTCTTTAAGCATTTCTTATGATTTTTCAAAATGCCATGGGTTCATAAAAATGAAAGTGTGACATTCTTAGTTGTACCCCCCAAGAATGTCTAGGGTTTGCCCCAGAGTTTGAAACACACTATGCCAAATTAATGTTGTAAGTGAAATTACCATTGAACTACACTTTGAGACTAAAAGGGATCATATACACATTATGTAATATGTTTTTATCTGATAAATTTGTGAGAAACTATTTGGTACATGACAATTACATGAGTGCTTTGTAAAAAAAAATACCATGGCCTTGGACTAGGTGGCTCGTATTACTATGTTTGCATCCCTTATTATGATTCGAGTCATTGATGATTTGTTGTCCATGAAACTTAATATCCTATTTAACTTCTTCATATCATTAAAGCTCAAGTAGAAATTCTTAGGGTAATATAACTATTTTACCTTACAAGCAACATTATACTGAAGTAGCATACACAAAAATATGCTCAAACAAACTATATATGATTATTGAAAGATTTCATCAAAATTTGTATGCTCAAATGAAAAAAGTTTGTAAATTTTTAGAAAGTGGACTGCTGAAATTTGTGTAGGCCATCAAATTAATTCACATATTATTGAAAAGCTGATGAAAAGAAAAGTGAATAAAATCTAATTTCTATTTACAACCAAATTCAAAATTCAAACCACATGCAACGGAAACGCAAACCAAAGAAGAAATAGCAAGCACGTATCAATTTCCTAATGTGCAACTGAATCAATTTGTAGGTGACTAAAACCCAACTGAAAACAAAATAATTTGCTTGTGCATCTATAACCAAAATTTGAATGCCCGGGAGATCAAATGTGGTGAATGGAATTGTTTTGCCGTGTGTTTTTACAGTTGTAAACAGTTGTAAAAAGGAGACCACAACAATGTCAGTATATAAATGATTTTATGCACCAAACAGTTGAGGTGAGTGGAAGCAGGTGCAATGAATCGTTCAATTTCATGGCCAAGCAGCGAAGGTGAAATGGGGTAATTTGTACGCCCATACTGCTTGCACAAACACAAGTACAACCTCATGTTTAAAACGCTGCCTGGGAATACACAAGAATTCCATGAGAAAATCAACACTTTGGGCTGTGTATCAATCACAGGAGATGTTTCAACAGGGCCAAAGTGAACAAGCACCCACCAGAACACCATGCAGGATAGATGGTGTGTAGACAGGAAACGCTCTTTGGTTGTATTCCTGTCCCATGACTAACCACTGTTGTTAGCTAACCCTCAACCCTAAACCCTTAGCTAACATCCACATGTGTCTACTTACCTAATAGCCACAAGTGCCTTACCTACTCACTTATACCTACACAGTAGACCACTAATATTCCCTACCTACTTACCTATAATACTTACTCACATACACAAGTATAGTTACCTAGGTACTGTGAGGTGGAAGGAAGTGGGAGGGCTTACAGGATTCATTACCAACATACAACCTTGGCAACTCAGTTGTAGTCCATCCACATCTAATTAAGTCACAACATTTGGTTTCCAATGGATGGTGCACAAATGGGTACTGGGTCATATATTCCTTTCACCAAAAGCTTTATAATACTTCAATATCATCTGTGTGCACTCTTACATACCATCCACACTCTTGCACATCATCCAAACCCCATATATGTGTGGGTAACTTCAACTATATGGATCCATACAAGGTTGCCCAAAAATTGTTGCTGTTGGAGACAACTTAGGACACAGAAATGTCTTTAGTCAGAAACAGCAGCATACAAAAAACATTTGGCATGTGTACACATTTAAAAATTATTGTATCAAATATGTATACAAATGTTAAAAAAATTACTGGTCTGTTCCAGAGGAACCTCTCATCAGTATCTATGTCTAGGGTAGAGCCCCAAGATGAGGGCACTCCCAAAATAAGGGTGCCTAGGACAAGATGGTAAACAAGTTGCACCCCGCAGTTTACATATGTCCACCATCTGTGGACTTTACCCAGTGGAAAGCATGAGGCAAAGGTTATCACACCTACTCTTCAAGACCTAAAGTGTGAGCGTGTCAGATCCCTCCCAACTCTTTCTTTTTCTAGTTTTTTGAAACACAGCAGTAGACCCAACTAATAAGCCACTGGGCAAACCCAAATCAAATTCAGTGGCAGAGGGCCAGCAGGGCTTTCACCGGCACAGCAGTGGGTTTGAACCCAGAACCTCTCTTGAGGTCCCAGGGTCCCAGACAAGGGGCTATACCACTGAGTCATCACCCTCGGGGAGATCAGTCACACTTTTAAGGAATAGGTGAAATAATTCAGACCTATTGGCAGATACTAGGTGGCCCTCAAATACACTAGGAAATTTCTCCCCGCGCTCTATGTCTTCATGCTGAGATTGAGAACATATTAGAAACATCTTTCAACAACAAGCTCCAATATTTTTTTGTGACAAGGCTCATGTGACCATAATGGTTGTAGGGGATGGACTCAACCCTTAACCACAACACTGCAGCCTTCTTATGGTCTATTGCTCTCTCAAATGCATGTGACCAGCACATAGAAAATAGTGAGATCTAGCACATAGCATACTTGTACCTTGGCAACTTCAACACTAATCATATTGTTTTCAGAACTGTTGACATTTTTTTGTTAAGAAAATTCAAAGAATTTTTTTTGTGCAGGGAAATATTGAATCTTCAATGATATTATATTTGTAAAAATGAGAATTTCAAAATTAATTAATTGCTCAAAAAACATGTGTTGAAGTTGCCAAGGTACTACAGTCTACTAAAGATGTGGCAGAATGTATTCTGAGTCCCAATTCTGTCATAATGGCCATGGCTCAGACCTGGCTGACAAAATCACTCCTCAGGGTCCTCCCAATGGCCATTACATAATACACAAATGTGCTGCAAACAGAGTGAAAACAGCTTAGAAGTGGAAGACATTGTTCTATTAATAGGTCACTGCCGTGTTGCTTAGGTCCTTAGGCTTTGTGGTACGCTGTCCTGGGTTTACCTATTCGTCCATTACAAAAGAAATAAATGAAGAAAATAAATCTTGATGAGTTGCATGGGTAAATGAACTTACAAGTATATCAGGGACAAGCTTTGATAATTGCCAGACGCATGCTTCTTGAGCTTGCTTTCAGCCAGCTTTTCCCTTTAAATGTTCGGTCGAGATTTGCCTTGACAGGAAGAGATCCCCTATGCAATGCTCTTTGTACAACTCTTTTTTTTCAGAACCTCACAGACCTAATTGAGGCTCGTGTGAATAATGTAGTTGTCCTCGAGACCAGTATCCCCAAATACAGATCCAATGATATATGTGCATCGAGCATTGGAGAGTGTCCAATCCTGCAACCATTTCAGCTTAGTGCAGCCCTACTGTTGCTCTCCAGATTCTCAGCTCGCTCATACCGTCCAGAGTAATTTGTAGCAATTGGGGTTATCCAGGACATGCCAGACTCCAATCTATATATGAGTCAAGGACGGCCATTGCATGTTTGCCACAGATGGGTACCACCGCTTTCTCCGGCGACTGCTGGACAAGAGATAACACTCGGGAGGACTCGACCAATTGTTCAATGCGGAGATGGAAAATGTCTCTTCGACGTTCCTGGCACTGCTGCATTATACGTCGAGGGTGCTATCGAAGGTGTGGAACTGCAGTCTGTCGTGATCAAGCGATTTTGTTCAAGGGCTTATATGTCGGCAAAACTACCTCAGAGGCTGATCTATTGTGACCCCTGAGTGTAGACTTGGTAGCTTGAATGGAAGAGAGCATTTTGGCCACGACAAAATCCTTGGATTTCAGCTGAGTTTGAGTGACTGAGAATGGATGTCTACCATCTTCATGTTTTACTGCACAAGGTTTTGTGGGACCATTTGCTGGCATATCAGGCGCGAGAGCCTCCAAATCAGATGATGAAAAACGTGAAGAAACCTCGGGCTTAGGAGGAAGAACTTCTTTGCTAACATGGTTGGTACCTGCTTGGTCACAGAGGTTCTCTAAGGCAGCAGGTGTTTGGTATGCTTCTTCAAGGTTTGTGACACTTGCTATCAGGATGTGTTTGGCTGCAGGAATGCCTGCCGCACGATCGCTTGACCTGAGCTCAGAGGATCGTGCAGCTAGTATATGAGGCCAGTGTGTATGAAGACTTTCTCGGACGTTCTGTAGAACGGGACTCGAGATTTTGGAGGCAAAATTTGAGGGCAAAGTTCCCGCAATAGTTTGATGACTCGAGTGCGAACGTGAATATAAATCTTGTTCAAGTTCCTCCCAAAGACGGACCGCTTGCTTCTCGAGTGATACAACCTCCTCTTCCAGTATTGCTACTTCAAAGAGCAATTTTCTTGTCTGCAGAACATGTCCAGAATATATCGCATTTTAGCTCTTTCAAACTTCTTTTGTAGATCCAGAAACCTGACTAGAGTTTCAAGCTGCTCGATCTCTCGAGAGGTGGATCCATACATTGAGTTCTGTGTACTAACCTCATCAATATTGTTTGCAAACATAGCTGACTACTTCTAATAGGTTTCCAACTCTCTAAGAACAATGTTGAAGTATTATAGCATAGAATGTGAGAAGCGAACCTGAACCGGAAGATTGTTTGGAATACGAGGCAGCGATCCCAAAGCTCTATGGAAACCGCGATTGAGTGCATTGCGCAGGCTCAACTCCTGCGTCAGGCTTTTCCGTAGCCTGTTTACCTTATCATCCACACCAAAAACTTCCGTAAACCAAAGAATCTCAGGCTGCTGCAAGTGAAATCCCGGGGACAAATCCTGAACACTATACATCGGCGCTTCAGACATAGATCTAGATGTGTAGACACTTCAACTATCAACTGCACTATAACATTAAAGCCCGGGGCCGAATGTTCTTGATCAAGTGCGGGTCGTAAACCAGGTGTATAGCTACAATGAAGATCATCATCAATCGCGGATTCAAAACAAGAGATCTGATCGCGCGAATCTTCTTCACAAGGTGAACAAATACAAGTTTTCAATCCTGATAAAAATGTAGGAAAAAAGTATGCTCACCTCTTTCTCCAGGGCAGTGATCCGCTGATCTTGACGACATTCGGCCCGTCTTGTGTTGTTTACCGCAGAGATCCTCTTGGACGGTCTTGTTTGACTTATGTTTCCGAGAAACATAACAGATCTCAGACATAACAAATCTGTCAAGCTTCTAGTGATCTCTAGAGTTCAGATAGGCTGATCTTGGTCTATAAGACACGCTCTTCAGAAAACAAAAATGCTGTGAAGAATTCCTAAGGGAAAGAACAGGTCACCGTTCTATCAAACGAAAGGGAATGATCAAGACGCTGTCACTGCGGCTTCTGAGACAAGCGGATCAGAACGAAAGAAATCAACTTTCAAGGAAGAAAAGATGTGGAAACAGAGAACGAGATCAGGCACGTCAAGCCAATAGCCCCGGGTAGTTAGCTGTAATACTCCTACTACGCGCATGCTCGTATGGCGAAGATTTAGGAAGGGAAATACAGATCTGGAGTTTGTACGAAAAGGAGATATACAAGAAGCTAACGATGATTACAGGGAAATTGATATTCAGATTCCTTGTGCGCTCTAGCGTGTGTTCCTTCTTTGATTGAGACAGAGCCCGCCGCGTGACAAAGCCAATTGACAGTCGAATTGCATCGCTCCTGTTGACCACATCGAGTCTGTACATGCAACATCGAAACTTCATTTGAGAATTTATTTTTGCTTCAGGGAGGCTACTCGTTAAAGTCATGACGACAAGACCTGAAGCAGCAGCGTGAACGCACCCCCAAAATTGAAAAGCTCTAGATCAGAATTAGCAATCGGTTCTCAGTATTACCTGCAATGGCGCGGATTCGGTACCAAGTCTATTTTCTGTATCATCGCATTGGAGACGAAAAAGAACGAAGGAAACAAAGGCTCTCACCAGACCAAAACGAACTGCAAAAAGAAAGCTCTCTGCGGCGAGCTCACGAACGAATCTGGCAGACATCGGCGCGACCGGACTAGTATCCAAAGCATCGCATCGAACTACAGTTTTGCCACGGTCAAGAACCCCCAAAATCGTGTCACACGCTTCGATCCGGATCGCTTCGGGGATCCGTTTTCCGTTGTGCTGGGCAGCGTACGACAACGCAGACAGATGGGCAAGAGTCCAAGAGAGAGAGATCCAAAAAGCTGACAAGAAATGCGGTAATAGTCTGCCGCAATCGATATATGCTTTCTGGCAACGTAACCGGTTTTGGTGTCTTCTTCCGCTACTCTTTTAGGGTTGTAACTTGTTTCGGCCAAAGTGAACCAGCGCCCACTAGTGCATCATGATGGATGGATGATAACTGGTCATGAAATAGTTTTCTATTGGGTTCCAGTTCACTAACTAACTATGGTCGTTAGATCAGTTGCTTTTTTCACTACCTGCCTATTAACAAAACACAAGTGGGCCGTTAATAGGTAGGTAGTAAAAACAACCATTACCTATGTTTAAACTATCTAGTTATCTAGTAGTCACCTATTTTATTACCCATCTACTCATATGTAGGACCTACTTCTTACAAAATAGGTCACCAAGGTGAAATCAGATATTAACCCAGGTAAAGTTCATCCACAACTGATTGGGAATGGGCATCTAGTGGATGGTGCGTTGGTGGGTGCTGGTTCACTTCAGCAGATTTTCCCTAGGTGGCACAACTGGAACCAGCAAGTAGTTCTGTGAGTTGCACTTGTGACGTGAATCAACAACCATGGGGAGCACCTGTTGTAACAATGCTCTGGAACCGACCGCTCTTGGTCTGGAATATCCCTAGCAGTGTTGGGCAGTTCTTAGACTGAGGGATAGATACCCTTCGGTTATCAACCAATGAGAACCAATATGCAAAGAACCGATTTTGATATATAACTGCAGTTCTCAAAAGGTATGAAGAGTACCCCAAAAAAACTGCCCAGCAAATGGCAAGTTCTTTGTCAATTCTTTCATTGAAAACCATGAATTCTGTAAGCTTTTTGAAATAATCCAACTCGTGGTTATGTATTATATTCTGAATTGTTTTTCAAAGAACCGAAATCAACGGTTCTCTAATTCTAGAATATTTAAAGAACCCAAACTAGTTGTTCTTTAGAAACTCAAAGAACTGCACAACTATTGTAAATATATAGGCTTACAGTGCCTGGTATCAACACGGGTAGCAAGGAGCCAAACAGTCTGGTAAGAGCTGAGGCAATACCAGCCTTTATACCAGTAGTAGTCTGGTGGGTACTTGAGATAATACCGGAGCCTTCTACCTGTTTTATACAAGTCTCAATACCACATATATATCTGCCTGATATCAACAAAAAATCAGTCTTGGACCCCATAACAAGACGAGACTGGTATGAAAGTTGTTAAAAGTACCCCATAGCGATACCAAATACCGTACCAGCGAAATCAGCCTTGGACCCCATAACAGGAAGGGACTGGTATGAAAGTTGTTAAAAGTACCACATAGCGATACCAAATACCAGTAGCAGCCGGTACGTTCAAAAGTCAATATCTGACCAACACCTGAACAGACCCTGGTAGCACGCACCCATGGTCTCTGATGGCATGGTGCCTGACTGGGATTCACATGTTCCTAGGTGGAACAGGCCTTAAAATACAATTCCACCTCTGAATCAACAGTTTGGAACACTTGTTCCACTTTGGAACAGGCCCTTGTAGCACCCATTGCCTAATGGAATGGTGCCCTGCTGGGCTGCTGGATGCATTCTTAGGTGGAACATACATTACCAAAGTCACATGCGACCAAAGCCAACATCAGATGTCCAAATGGATTCCCAGCAAGAAGAAAAACCCTGTAATTAAAAATGAAGGATGTGAACCCATCCAGCAAAGGTACAAGGCAAATGAGAACACAAGTAGACACAACCAAAAGAAAAAACAAAAGCAAACAATCAAGAAAAATCAAGTAAAGACCCTATGCAAAGAAGATTCATGACTATGAAATGACAATTAACCATAACAAAGAAGACCTAAGAAGAAAGAGTTGTCATCTACCGCAAATGAGCTCGTGACAGAGGTGCACTAGCTATGATGTGTGGAAGAGATGAGGAACCCGACCCAGGGCAACAGAGATGCCCCAAATTTCCAGCTGGTACCTCACAAGTCAGAAAATTTATGTAACTGTCACTCATCAGAGAGATCCCGCCTTTCACTCTAAGCTTCTAAGAGTCAATTGGTCTTTACAATGAGTGCAACTGGCACATAGTTCTCTGTGAAGTGTGGCAAAATAGTCTACAAATGTTTCTCCTGGTGTGGTAGAGTCTCAATTGGGAAACCATAATAGTCATCTAATTGAGAAATGAGACATTCATAATTTTGAACTTTTTGGTGAACAGACCCTTGAAAATCTAGAAAATTCCAAACCACATTGCTTAATTTTCTTAAAATTCAGGATTTGTTGTTTGAACACAGAAAACAAATTATGCGTCCGTTTGTCACTTATAAAAGAACCCTCAATACTTGTAGTTGGATGAAAGTTCAGAAATGTGTCATGTAAAACTGGATTTGAGAAATCTGACAAGTTTGTTGGGTAATTGAGAAATTCCCAGATACATCTACTGCTTTGCTACAATGAACAGGATAGATTACCAGAATTTCACTCAGCACAAATGGTTGAAGTATTAGGAATCACCATGTGCCAAAATGTAAAATCCTTATCTTGTCAAAACAAGATATGACAAATGCTTGTGTTGTCCAAAATAAATTCATTGATTGGATTCATAAACCATCAGATGGGAAAATGGCATCTTTTCATTAGGCTACTGGGCAGTGCTTTTTTTGGTGATGAAGTTTTTAGAAGATAATATTTTTTCAAACATTCTCTTTTCAAGCAAGTAGTCAAGATATAAAAGAATTCTAATACATTTATACTTTGATAACTAGTCTATAGCCAAACGTGACTAAATCTCCTCCTTGTGGGTGATTGCCAGGGTGGCAACATCACAAAATTGAAAAACAAAAGCAAAAACTGTCACTCAGATCAGCATTGGTGATTAGACCAAATTTCCATTATGTTGTTTAAACTCATTCTGTGCAAAGTCATCTCACAACTCTACCAATCAAGAATTGACCAATCGCAGAAGCTGTGAGAGTTACAAGTCAAATTGTGACTCACCATACAGTGACTTCTGTCTTTTTTATGAGAACATGTGTTCTCAGAGTTCCTAACACAATTATTTACATATTTTCAACACACTTGCAGCTCTTCCATGGAAAGCATCTGACGTTGCAATAAGAAACAAGGCCTTATGTCAGTGGCATTTCGTTCAACTATAATGATCACAACATACTATGTGTAACTAAACAAGACCCTATGTTAGTGGCTTTCCCTTCCGAGACTATGATCACAACATAATATGATCACTACATGCTATGTGTAACTAAACAAGACCCTATGTCACTAGCTTTCCCTTATTCTACTATGATCACAACACACTAGGGTTTTTTTGTTCTAGCAAAGAATAGGGTAACTACTCATACAAAGGAAAAAAGGGGGGGAAATTATGAAAGTTCATTAGAAAACATTCGGTGCTAGATGTCATGGGCCAAATTGCACTACATCAATGCTCCCAATTTGCCAACCTAAACCCTAAACCCTTTTAGGGTGTTGCCGAATAGTGATGACGATAGTTGTCGATTTCATTGACAAGCAAGATCTCGATCGTCCAAAGACATTTGTGAAGAAGTTGTCTTTTTCCTCGTCAACTTGTTTCACACAAGAGTTGCAAAAATTCACCAAGAGTAGCTCTCATTGGTTTTTTGTTCTCACCAAGTCTTTCCCTTAATATATGCACTATCATCAAAGCTTTGTTTGTGCTCGCCAAGAAGGCGGGTCTTTCATTGTGGCGGATGAAATGTTTCTTCAATGTGCATGAAAACAACAAAGCTTCACTCGTGTTGTTTGGAGTCAACATTGATGTTTGTTTTGAAGCTTTTGCATGTGGAGGGAGTACTTCTTCCTCCAAACCCATTCTCTTTATTTGTTGAAGTCCTTTTGTGCATTGTGTATTGAATTGTCAAGGCATTTTTGTGCTTCATTGCAATGTGTAGGATAAAGGTTTGTTGCAAGCATGGTGTGCGTCATTAGTTTCAAACTGAACTTGTGTGCTTGTGTTCTTCAACGAAATTTGTTAAAGATTTTTTGCACATCACAATCCTACAAAATCTTAAGAGCATCCATGAGACCATTGTTGATATCTACATTGAATCTCCATGGGAGGTGTTTAATGAATAGGATTTTGTGTTTTAGATTTTGTAGGATTGTTCATGTGTGTTTTGTGATTTTCAATCAATTAGTGGTCTAAAATCCATGTTTGCATGTCCACCATTACAAGGGACTATGAGCCAATGAGCCTTGAAAGGACTCAGTAAGGAATTAAGATGTGCCAAATTAAGCACATTTTCATTTCTTTCAATTCAAGTAAACATTCTAAACAAACCCCCCCTTTTTTTATATGTTAATGGCTGTTGGTTTCTTGTCAACATGCTGTAGCTTCTCTTGGCTTTTACAAATGCAATTTACACACTATATTATCAACTTTTTGCAAATCGACTTTTATTTCTTTTCTTTGTTCTCCAAATTTTAAAGGTTTAAATTCCAAAAGTGCAATTTAAGGTTTCATGGAAAGTCCAAAACCTAGTTTAAGGTTAATTTAGGTTAGTATTCTATACCCCCCCCCTCTTTTCATATCCTGCTTGTCACAACCCTAATGTTGAATTCATGAATGAGTGTGAAATGCAAAGGCGCATAAGGCCAAAAGAGTGTGTTTGAGAATGAAACACACTCTCACAAGTGGGGGAGAGTACAAGAGATTGAACCCAATGACTCCCATGTGCACTGTCCCTTTGGGAGCTACATCCGTGCAAAAGTCCCAAATATTTAAAGTGTTGGTTGAAAAGGCAAACAAGCACAAAATTGACCCTCTAGGATACCATTAGAAAGGTATCAAAGTGTAAATGCTTAAAGTGCCCTTTCATTGGTCATTTAGACTTAAAATGCATGAGTTATGATCAAAAAAAAGGTTGAGAGTCAAATTGAGAATTTGACTCCTGACCACAAATCTCTTTAAATCAGGGGTCAAATGATTTATGATAGGGGCGTACAATACACCACTGCAAAGATCTTTTTGAAGGATATAAGATCTTCTCTTGCATGCTCCAAACAAGCTTGATTTAAGGAAGATATGAATGTCCAAAGTTTTGGAATAGCAAGAGTCCCAATTTTAGGGAAAAAGTGCCATTAGATGTAGCCCCTTTAGAGAGTCACAAAGTATATTATAGGGAGGGGAGTAATTCCTCCTCCCAAAAGTTACAAGTTGTGTAAAGTTTATGTTTTAAGCTGTCTTTACTAAATCCACCGTACCACTTACGTTCGATTTGCACTTACTACCCTTTTTCTTTGGGTGTGCAAGTTGATTTCATTTTGAACTCTTACTTGTGAATTTGTCCTAATCCCATTTCGAAACTCTAGCACACCTTCCTGCCTAAAAAAAGTTGTGAATTAAGGAACGTGCCTTGACTTCTTTCTTTTTCCATTATTTCATTATAGAAACCCTTTTTAGGTCTTTTAAGGAATTTGGGTGTGTCACTATTAATGTTGGTTGCTTATTAGCTCTAACTTCCATTGGCTTGTGTTAATGCAAATTGCATAGTGTAATCTCAATTTCTTTCAAATCAATTCATTCATAAAAAGTTCAAAACCCAATTTAAGGTCAGTTTGGTAGCATTCTGGAACCCCCCCTTTTTTTCATATGTTGTTGGCTATTGGTTATTTGTTAGATTGATATAACTTCTATTGGCTTATGTTTATGTAGTTTACACATTCCATTCTCAACTTCTTTCAAATCTATTCTTGAACTTCTCTTTTAAATTTTCTAAATGTAAAGTTTTAGATTCTAGAAGTGCAATTTAAGGTTCCACAAAAAGTCCACAACTTAATTTAAGGTTTGACAATGCCTCCTCAACTACCATAATTTTACATGTTCAAGTTATTATATTCTAATAGGAACCCAATTGCTATGGATGTACATCTTGACGCACTCCCAAGACCCAAATTAGCCCCAAGTTGAGGCTGAATCACACAAGTTACGGAATTTCTCGGACTCGGGGCACGCTCCCAACTTCCAGCACTAAAGGGGGTGAGAGGGGCGTGCTGAAAGCTCCGGGATAGATTAGGAAGAGGGACAAGCTTACTCAATTATGCGGTCCTACATCCAAATCTAACCAACAAGTTGGTTAAAACTCATTTTGCACCTTTTTTTGGTGTTAGGACAAGCCACGGGCTAACTTGGACTCACTTGACTCACCACAGCCCGGACTCAAAGGAAGCCACCACGTTCCCCCATATAGTATTCTCTGCAGCTCTCCGCCGCACTTGCATCCAAATGACTCTTTTACCCGGGACTCCCAAAGTGGAGTCCCGAAACTATCCCGGTTTAGACTCCCAGGACTTTGGACGCTCATAACTTCTCGCCCCAAGCTTGGATTGGGACGAGGTTTGAAGCAAAGTTGTAGCTCTCCTCGAGAGCTTTCCAACAGTGTGTCGCATTTTACATGCACGCACCGGAATTGGGTCGATTCCCAACTTTTAATGGTTGGGAGTCAAACTGCCAGTTTGACTCCCGGCCTTTCTTTTGATCATAACTTGTGCTGTAGATGTCCAAATGGCTCATGCGAGGCCATTTTGGACATCTAGACTTCAAGACCTTTCCAACAGTATAAAAAACGCCCCAATGTGAGGTGTTTTGGCCCCTGCAATCACGCTCTGAGTTTTCAAGAGTCCCGGAGGACTCCCAAGTCCCATTTTCGGGAGTGTGAGTGGCGACTTCACAACTCCCTCAAAGTGGGGTTGCGACACGTCTTATAATCAATGAAAATGGTGTTTCTTCTTCTCATGGTCTTCTTACATCATCCCCTCCACTATTTTCTCTTGGTACTTCTAATCTATCAAAACTAGATGATGATGATGTTGTTATGTTTTTCAAAAAATTTGTCACCCCCCCACCCCCCCCAAAAAGGTTTGCTTAATGTCCACCCTCCTAAAGAAAATCTACATATTGTGAAATTTAAACCAGAGTTAAGAAATGAAACTATGACATAATTAAAAAATTTAAAAACTTATAGGCTACTAACTTCCTTGGGCAAAACTATGTGTAAGGTTAGATGGTAGTTTGCATACTATCAAATGTAGAATTTGTAATGAGGTGGAAGGGAAAAATAAAATGTTATACGTTGCATGGGATTCTTTGGTTAAGCATGTAGGTTGTAAAAAGACTGCAAAGGATATTAAGAATGATGTGAAAAAAAGTGATTGGTATTACTATAAGGTTTGTAAGCATGCCAAGAACCAAAAGTTGTTTATTTCTCATGGTTGTGAATTTATTGCTACTCAAGTTGCACATGGTGTGGTTAAAGAGAATGCAAAAAAGTGGTCCAATTTGCCATTGTGTTGCATTTGTTGTAGCAAGGATGTCTTATGCTAGAATATGAAGCATTAAAACCTTTGTTTAAATTCCTATAGGTGCCAAAAAACAACAAGGAACATTAGAATGATAACTTTGGTTGGACAATGGTAGAGTTCATGTACCAAGAGGTTTCAAAGGTAACCAAAGCAACAATGCGAGTTACTTGTTATGTGGCTTTCAGCTATGATAAGTTTCTATAATGGATAACCAATCTTGATTATTTATGCATTGCTATGTAATGTAAAATTAAGTGAGGATTTCAATCCTAATTTCTTTGGATCGAGTTGTTAAAGGATTGGGGAGTGATAATCTAACTAAGGTAATTATGGAGGCTTTTATGATAGGTGGTGGTGTGCCAAGAAACCAAATTGCCTAAAAGTTAATTTGCTTTGGGGCAAATGATGTTACTGTATTTCAAGGCACCAAGAATGGTGTTGCAAAACAAATCAAAGAAAATTATGTTCTTCATTTTATTGGGGTTTGTTATATGGCCCATTACACGGATTTGGCAATGCAAACCTTATTAGGACTACCTCTAGTGATCCAACTTGAAAATCTATTACAAACCTTGCATTCATACAAGTTTGCCCACTCACCTAAAAGGCACTTGGAGTTCACAAAACTTGCAAAACTCATGCAAACAAAAGGAAATAAAATCTTTTGAAATGGGAAAACTAGATGGATTTTTATGTTGAGCCCTACCAAAATAGTGATGGAAAAATATATGACTATGTTGGTGAAGATGGTTTTGGATAATCCTACCAATCAACAAGTCAAACTAAATTACAAAAACTTATGTGACCTTCAAGTTTTGCTTGGGCTTGTTTGCATCTTGCCATTGTTGGAATTTTTCCATGCCTTCATTAAATTTGCACAAATGAGGGATCTCTATGTGTGTGATCTGGTGGCAACTATTAAAGTAAATCAAGTTGACATCTACATGATGCATTGTGATCAAACCTCCAAATTCACAAGAAACAACTTTTGGGCTTTCAAATCACTATTGGAGTTCAAGCATGAGAACATCTAGATGCAATGGGTACTTGACTTGAATTATGATGTTTAGCATTTGGCCTTTGAGGCAAATGGCCAACATCTTTAAGTAGTGCATCGAGATTTGGAAACTAGCTTTCGATCATATGTGACAAAAGATGTTTTTGCTATTGTTGAATCACTGGTGAAAAACTAATGCAAAGGTAATGCCCTAAAACATTTCCATTTTTTTGTCCTTCTTTTTGTTGATTTCTTTCATTTGTTTTTTTCCTATTTATGTAAGTCTATGGTTTTTGTGTGTTTTGCAGGAGCTACAAAAAAATTGATGGAGCTAAAAATTAAGTTTCCAACCCATGGTGTCATGAATGTTCTTGGGATTGTGTATCCCCAATATTGGCTACAACAAGACTATGATGCATTTTTTGGCAATCACCTTCAAGTTCTTAAAATAGCTTTTTGTTGTGGCAAAACAATATGCAAGGTGGATGAACAAGAGGTTCAAATGCACAAGCTTTTGTATGCTATTGATTTTGACTGCCAGCAAGGCTTGTTCAAGCTCACAATGAAATCAAATGTAGTAGCTTATATGGTGCCCCCTTTTGACACTAATCCATTAACCAGAATGTGGCGCCTAAATTGTGATAGCATCTTGGATAGTAGTTTCCAACTTCCTTGAGTATGTCAAATTGGCTAAATTGGACATGGTACAAATAATATGCAACATGGAGGATGAGAAATGCTTTTCAACTCTAGCTTTTATGAAGTGAAAACTTCGCAACAAGTTCACTATTCATTTCCCAATTGTTGTGCACATGTTTGCATAACAATTTTACACTTTGAAAAATTTCTCGTATGCTGAATGTATTGAGCAATGGAAAGCAACACAACATCGCTACTACTTTGATGGTTAAGGTGCAATTGTTTTGTGGAGTTGCTAGTAGTGTTTCCACAATAGCAAAATCTTTTGTGGTTTGTCGAGTTGCGGGCTATGTTTATGTAGAAGGCAAAAACAATTTGGCCCTTCACAATGTGATATTTTGTTTGTTGGATTTAATAGTTATTTTACAAGTCTACCAACTTTTTGGACTCTGATTGCAATTTTGTCTTCTTGTGTTAATTTGTGAAGTTGGAATTGTATGCTAACTTGATTGACACTATAGGTCACTTGTGCTGGAAAGGCCAGTTTCAGGGGTTCAATTCCCCCCCGCAAGTGCTTGTGTTCACTAATGTTAGGAGTTGCTTTTAATGCATTCAAATGAATCAATATCCTTGAAAATTCTACAGTCTGCCCCCAACCAGTTGCCAAATTCGGACAACAACATTTTACACTTCTCCATATGAGCTCCAAATGCAATTGTTTAATAACCAAAAAACTTTATGTTCATTTTAGATCTAGCCAACTTTTTTCACCCAACAATTTTGTGAAGGGGTCAAATAATTCTCCTGAAAAATTGAAGTGGCAGCCAGGTTTATATAAAAATATTCTAGTGGGGCCGTAAAGAACTATTACACCAGCTTGCTTTTAGCAAGAGCAGCACCAACTGTACATTAGAAGGTTTCAAGTGACCACACTGGCTACTTTGCAAAAATGAAAAAAAAAAACACTAGTACTGCAACACACCGTGTGTAACTGTGATCATAAAAGCCTATTGAAAACATATTTTAATTTGGTAACCTAGCCACAGTGGTAAGCATCCCAAGACAAATTTCGACTTAATTCACAACACTTTTTTACAGGACGACTAAAATAGTGATTAGTAAACAAGACACAATCCCCAAAAAAGTAAAAGTTGGGGGCAGACTTCTCCCCTCACTGTTTTTTTCTTCATAAAAAATTCACCAAATTTTGGAATTAGTTTGACCTTGTGACAATTTTTTCCCCAAAAAAACACTGAAATTCGATATACTTCGTACAATCCCAAGAATTTCAGGAGTTTCATAACCAGTTTTGAGGTCTTTTATTCAAGTCTGTTTGTAAGTTTTTTCTTATGTATATAACATGGGCACTGGTGGTCTAATATTTCCAATATTCAAGATTACTACTAATAAGCACCCTTGTCTCTTCCATAGTACATTACTTGATCAAATAGCATTTAAAAACTTATTATCTTCTCACAAGAAGAATTTTAATTGTTAAGGTCTCTTTTTTCAATTTTGTAACAATGTAGCTGAAGTGGCAATTATCTATAAGCCAATTTAGCTATCCTAGATAACCCTTTTGTATTTTGAGCTAGCTATTGAAACCTAATATATAATCTGGTCAATTTTTTAATTTAAAAATTATTTTCGAAATTTTCCAACCTAAAAATCAATTTTTCAAAAAAAATTACCATTTTGAAAAAAAAAAACTCATTGTCTTTTTAAGGTCACAAAATCTGGAACTCTACACCTATTATTAACAAAATAGTGTAAATTAAATAGTGGTTCTCTTCATTGGTAGATAGATATCTTCTCTACATTTAAGCATTGTGGACAATGAACAACAAAAAAATAAACAGAGCATGTGACTCCTTTCATCCTTGATAAGGCTAGAGTGAAATGCACCCATTTGGATGGCTGTTGGTAGGGTTTTCTTTTTGCCATTGGGCTCCTGTCTCCCAACTCACCACCCGTGGTCAGAACTTAGGTTAGGTAGTCTATTCAATGTTCTACCTACTTGCACTTGCTATTTTATAAAAAAGTTGGTGCTTTTCTTTTCTTTCTTTTACTAACATGCATTCATGCTAGCCTGCCACCTACAGACTACCAACTTATCACATATTGACTACAAACCCAACTTTTGGGCATTTGCAAATTAAAGTGTTCATAAATGAATGTCACTATGTCAATTTGTTTTTGCATTCTTAGGGACTGGAATGTGTCTCATGTCAAATGTTTTTATTAACCTTATGAAAAAGGACTTGTTCATATGATTCTTATGTAATTTAGTGTGATATAAAAATGAAACCATTTGAAACTGAAAGTCTTACATCAAATGGAGGGGATTTTTTAAAACAAACAACTTATTGTGTTACTATCATTATAAAAGTTTTAAATGTACTCACTATAATCATGCATTGTAATGAAATAACATCAATTTTTTTCAAAAATCAACAAAATGGGCATAGTTCTTGATGTCATGATTTTGTGACACTAGAAAAAAAATTCACAAACATTGTAACATAGGCTATATTACATGGTCACTAATCATTGTTTTCTGACAAATATCAATATTTTTACAAAATCCATGACTTTTCATGATTTTAAAAAAAAATACAATATGAAAAGTATTATTAAAAACTCAAAATTTTGCCAAATTTATTGGTCCATATTAGCTTGTAAACACCCTTTTACCCACTAACTTGGCCCTACCTATATGAGCCCATGACCTACCTCCCTACTATTACCTCCTGGAGATTAGTGACAAACTAAACTAATAGACACAAATTTAATGCCATCATCGCAAGATGAAGGTGTTTCAAAAATATGGTCGTCCTTCACAATGATGATTTTAAATTAATCTAACACCACAATTTGTGAGGAACTCAACTATGGTGTCATGGTTCTATAAGTTCTTGCAAACTTTTAAAAATGAAAAACATTGAAAGTTAAACTCTTTGCAAAACAGTAAAATTATTATTTTTATATAAAACAATTCAACCCTTTTGCATTTCATAGTGTTTGGTTCCTCACAATATGTAATTATGCTACTTGAAAAAATTCTAAGAAAAAGGGGGTAAGAAGAAATATCTTAAAAGCTTGTTTGATCATTTGTTTCCTTCATAGCTCAAGGAGCTTTCCCTTCAAACTACCTTGAAGCAAATTTTCAAATAGAACTTGGCAACGGGTAACACAACTTAGAAGGCAACTTGTTGATGGCAATGGAAGGAATGCAACAAAAAAATGAGGAATAACATCATGGTTGTGACAACAATTTTTTTTTAAGGTGGCTAAAGGTGGGTTGATAGGTAGGAGGGAGGTAGTCAAGTAGGTAGGTAGTCCAAGGTGGACTAACCTAGCTGGGGTTGCAATTAGGGTTCATCCATGTGAGCTCAAAAAGAGGCAAAATGGGATGGTGTGTTTTGTCAATGTTGTGTTACATGGGACCATTTACAACTTTGGGTAATGTTTTGTAATAAATCTAGATAATGCAACTTGCAATCCTCAAGTCTTAGGTTATCATTTTGACTAGTTTAAATTTTTGGTGATGTAATTTTGCATACCAATTGTGATAGGTACATCATTCATTTAATGTAAAGGCCAATGTTATGTAATTATTAAAAACAATGACGAACCTCCAATGGTTATGTACTCAAGCACATATCCACTTAACTATTGGCAATCTAAGAAAATCAAAAGGTCAAAAATATTTAAAGAATCAAAAGGTATAGGAGTTCTTTTGGAGGCATAGGTGTGCAACATATTCTCACAACTCAAATAATTGTTGGCATGAAAAGTTCCACACTTTTGTGAACTCCAATAATTAAGGTTTCATAAAAGTGTGGCTAGTTTTTTGAGGTGGATATTCATGAATGGTGAATGGCAAATGTGGCACAACATACACATCGCATGGTCATGGAATTATCTATAAAAAATTTTGTGCATTACTATTATGGCTACAAGTCCATAATTGCTAAGCTCCTATGCCACATTGGAAACTTTTAGGTTCAAATCATGATGTTAGATTTTAAGGGTTTTGTATCATCACTTTCAAGTTGAATGAGACTTATTTAAGAATGAAGAGAGAATGGAAAGTGATGGAGATTGGAATTTCATGGGTGTCATGAAAGGAAACCCTCAACTTTTCAACTAATTTAATGTGTTTAAGAAACTTGGGGGAGGGGGAGGGATAGACATTTGCGAAATTTACAAGGGATGATGGAAGGTTAATGTGCAAATTATGGCTAGGAGATGTGAAAGTTGAAATGTTCCAATTGTGAGGTGGAAGCAGTGATAGTGTTAATGCATCTAAATGTGTTAAAAACACACCAAGTATTTTATGCAAGGTCTCAATCTCATTTTTATATTGGAGTATAGATGAAAGTGAGAAATAGTTGTGAGAGATAGAGATTAATGGTTAGATTTTGCAAATTCTAGCTAAGGTTGTAGCTTGTCATGGGGTGTTGAATATTCGCCAAGACTTGAAGTTGTCAAATATGCTAGTGGGTGTACATGGAAAGGTCAAGATTGTTGCCTTCAACTAAGCCAGGACAATATATATGAAGATGGAATCAATTGGTCGTTTGACCAATGCATGGTTGGAGCTTTTGAATGAACCTCATGCAAATGCATTAGATGTTCACATTAGGTAGAATAGTAATTTTGTGTTCATTTCATCCTTGTAAGCATTTTTAAACTCAACTTCAATGGACCATAAAATAGAAGATAAAAATATAATTTGTGAAAAATAACTTTTTGGATTGCAACATGTGCCACAAATTCGGGGTAAATTTTGTTATAGGTCATGCTTCGACTCACACTAAGAAATATTTTGTTCTAGGTCACGTAAGGGACTTTTTCAAAATAAAAATGATAAATAATTCAAGTTCCACATGAACTACTATGATGAAGGGAACAACCGCAAAAACACATGGATGCAGGGCATTAATTCACATTATTCAACAATCAACTTGGTAAAAGAAGGAAATGGTGTTCACAAAGATTGTTTAAAATTAATTCACAATCTAAAAAGTTCAACAAGAATTTGAAGGACCGATTCAAAACCATCACCAATATGTAACATGACAAGGTTTTTTAAACTAACAAATCATGGTATATGTCGCAACCCCATTTTGGGCAAAGTGGGAGAATGCAACTCCCACTCCCAAAAGTGGAGACTTGGAGTCCTCCAGGACTCCCGAAAATTCAGAAGACGATTTGAGGAGTCAAATCTCCTCGCCTTGGTGCGTTCTATATGACATTGGAAAGGTCTTGAAGAGTAGATGTCCAAAATGGCCTCGCATTGGCCATTTGGACATCTTCAGCCCAAGTTATGGGCAAAAGAAGGGTCGGGAGTCAAACTACCAGTTTGACTCCCGACCACTAAAAGTCTGGAATCGACCTCTTCCCGACGTCGCCTGAAAGAGTGCGACACAGCGTTGGAAAGCTCTTGACGAGAGCTACAACTTTGATTCAGGACTCATCCCGATCCAAGTTCGGGGCGAAGAGATATGGCAGTCCAAAGTCCCAGGACTTCAACCTGAGACAGTTTCGGGACTCCAACTTGGGAGTCCTGGGAAAAAGAGCCATTCGGATGTAGCCTCCGTGGTGAGACGCAGAAAATACTATATGGGGAAGGTGGTGGCTTCCCCTGAGTCCGGGCCGTGGTGAGTCAAGTAGTCCAAGTTGCCCATGGCTTGTCCCAACACCCAAAGGTGTTCCCGAATGTAAACTAACCTTTTTGTGGTTGGTTTTGGATGCAAATTCGTGCTTGATCTTCTAATCCATCTTCCTAGTCTAATCCCGGGACTTCTAGCACGCCCCTCTACCCCTCTTTAGTGCTGGAAGTCGAGAATGCCCCTCAAGTCCCACTTTTTCGCAACTACACATAGTTGGACCCTCAAGTGTGTTCACCCCGAGACTTGGAAGTGCATTAGTATATAACTACCTTTTTTGGTTTAAAGATAATTGGCCTTGTAAGGAACTTTCACATTTGAAATTTGAAAAGGTTAGAATCGGATCTAGGTTTTTTAATGATTCACAAAAAATAATTCAAATTCAAACCAAAGGTTTTTTTTTTTCAAATTTCAAAAAACTACAACCAAATCTTATTTTAAAAATCAAATAAATTCACAACATTGCTAAAGATTTTCCAAAAACTTTTTATTATATTTAAATGACACATTTTAAATTGGATTTTGACCTCCAATAAAACTAAGGCCTTCCATTTTCGAAAAGGGCTTTTTCATTGTAGGGAAATATTATCTTTCATTTTGTAAGAGGTATCTCCCAATTTTCCACAAGGATCTTCCATTTTTTAGCCAAGCTTAACATGATTCACCTTGTGATTTAAAAAATAATCTCATCTATTGAAATTTTCAACAAGTTTTTACATTTGATAAAGCCCTTAATAAAAAGAATTACCAAAATTAAGCTTAGACTCAACTCTTGCTTTGCATAGGACCTTTTTGTGGTAATGCCTTGACCTCAAACCTCAGGCTTTACTTTAGCATAACATTAATGCAAAAGGAATGACCATTGTAAATTGATATTAACCATACCCTCAATTGATGTTAGATATGAGACAAATGAATCAAAATTTGCAATGTTGATTTTTTTTAAAAAATTCTCTTGATACATATGAACTTTTTGAAAAAAAAATACCATCATCTTGTTTAATAATGATTTAAAAAAACTTCAATACTTATTACATAGGTAAAAAATCTGAAAATACAATATAAACTTTTAAAAGGTTATTTGATTAATACAAAGTGTAGATTTTTTTATTAAAAAAATTGGTACGAGTTGTAATAAGCTTATCAATGAATAGGCATTGGAATTGTGTGATGAATGATTATTTTGTACCTATGCAACATATTTATAATAAGTCATATATAGAGTTTCATAACATTTTACTAATTTTTTAAACCATTGAAATGGAGATTCTAAAAGGAAAAGGATTTGACTAATGGTTCACAATTGACTTTAGTTATGTAAACCAAATTTGACCCTCTAGATGTCAAAATCTTAAAATAGCTATTCATGGTGCAAAAGGTACCCAATGTCCCAAAACAAAATTAAAAAATTGACATTTTTGTGCCAAATCAAACATCAACTTGTGGTAATTGAAATCTTTTGTGTGACACCTTTGTAGTTGTGGCTTGCCCAACATGTCCATATACTAATGTTGGTCGGTTATTAACTTTTTTTCATAATTGTTTGTTTCAATTCTCAAAATTTAAAAATTTAGAAACCAAGCCAATTTTCACATTTAAAAAATACCATGTTTGGTTCTTTATTTGTCCTTATGCCCAATTAATGCTTTCACAACCAATGTTTCACTCGTTTAAATTAGTCAACTATATTAAACTAATTTTTTTAACTCCATTTTCAAATTTTAGTATTGAGATCTTTCAATATTTTTTAAAAATTACATAGGCCAAAAGAAAATCCATAATTATTACAAAGCTCTAATATTTAAACAAAAATATGTGGTCATATTTCAAAGATATACTACAACCAAAAAGTGGGGGCACATAGACAACTGTTCAAGATATTTCAATATCATATTATTCTCTTACATTAGGATTCCCAAAAATCCATCATTGAATTGCACATTATATAAATGTTGTGTATAATCACATTAACACATGCCACAAGTGTAACACGTGCTTAGTTTTTCACATTTAGAATCAACAATTTAATCTAGTGTTGAAAGTATAAGATTTTTTTATATCATAAGGTTCATAATATATCATTGGACATGTGACTTAATCTAAAAAATATCCAATGAATAAAAAGATTTCAAAAGCACTCATAAACAATATAATGCATGTTTTTTAACACTAAAAAGATTTATAAATGAACTTCAAAACTTTTGAAATTTACATATATCTTGAAATCATTTACATAAACCTTGACATAATAATGTAAAGAATTTTTTTAAAAAATTTGAAATTCTTTTAAAGGGTTTTTTAAAGAATATTCTAAACAATATTCCCCCAAAAGTAGTCCCTTAAGAAGGTGGGTGTGGCTCATGTTACCCCATTGTTAAGGTGTTGGTTTGAAACTTCCACTATGATTATAGGCATTCAATTATATCAACACAATTTGGACCTCTTTTCATATAGGCTATCATTTGGTGTGTTTGTTTTGACAAATTGATGCCACAAATTTTGATCATGTACTCATCCAACCTTCAAAACCACAAATATGAATTGCATTGAACAACACTTAGGATGGTACAAACAAACATAACACCCAAACTCCTTGGCACATTACAATTGATTTTTAGAACTTAAAATTACCCATCCCAAAAAAAAGTATATTAAATTGAGTAAGAAGGACCACACACATTAGCCATATGATCCCCTTGAGCTTGTCATCATTTATATTGAATGCCTCTATGGATTTTACAATATCCAAACTTTTGTTCACCTTTTCACATGCACATTGAAAATTTGAAGGAGAGGTGAATAAAACTACAGACTACACACAATGTGGGCAACCATCCCATCATAAAAAACAAGTTACATTAAACTCCAAGAACATCTACAACATCATGTGCAACAAAAACACAATCCAAACAAAGGTAAAAGAAAATTTTAGTGTTTAGCTTCTAAATGATCTGTTTTTTTATCTTGTTTCATTCCATCACCAATGTAATTGCAATGACACACAAAAAACAAACAAACAAACATATCCCACAAATTTCACTCTTTCATAACTTGTGCCATCACTGTCACCACCTCCACAAATTAAATCCAACTCCACTGAATGATAAAAGACAAAATACAAATTGTTTTTTGACATTTAGTCATGGACATGTAACATATTTTTTAGACTATAAACCTTAAAAGATAACCAAAAATAATTATGGGCTACAATACAAGACAAAAGATATTAAATTAGTCCTCTTTCAACCCATCTCATTCAAATGAGCCTTCAAATTCACATAACTCCTACTTTAAGTCTAATTCAAAATCCATCAAATCTACCTAATTATTAGGAGCTTTGCAATTCATGCCACCCTTCCATCATTTGGTCAATCCTTATTCACAAAAAATAATTTATCAAAGTCATCTAACTATTAATGACATCTCTTCAAATTGGTGAAAATTTTAACAAGGGAAAAACTCTTTCAATTTCAATTTGAGAAAATAAAGTCCTTAACATTTAATTAATTAAAAAGCCAACAATTGGGAACATGGTTTCATGTTTCTTCCACCACTTTAAAGTGCATTTCATATCTTTTGGATCCACTTAATATTTATGAAATATGAACAATACTCGATTAACAAGTTTTTTTGCAAGTACCATTTCAAAAATGTCCAAGCTCTTATTTTCATCAATTTTATAAGCAAAGGAACTTTCAACCTCAAAAAATGGATGTAAATGATGATAAGACTTCAAGGGCATAGGAACTAAAGATTTCCTATCAAATTCTTCAATTATGGCCATTGACCAATAAAAGAAAAGATTAATCTCAAACTCTTACATCTAGGATCTAACATCAAGCTAGCATATTATGAGCCCTATTCTCATCATATTTTGTCAAGAAAGAAAGGAAATAATTAATTACCCCAATGACCTCCTTCTCAATGTTTTTTGCAAAAGTTCCCAACACAAAAAAAAGCCATAATCATCATCATCAATCAACGCATTAGATAAAAGGAGATGGTTCATTGCTTCCTTGTTTCAAGCCCATAGATGTGGTTGCATTCAAAGCATCATTCAAGAACCAATGACCCTTGGACTAGTTAAAGATGTAAGTAGTGACAACATGAAACAAAATGCCTAACATAATGTATGAAATATGCCATGTGAATGGAAGGGGCACATGGCTAATGACATTAGGACCAACCTACTTGTAATAATAGAGGGCAATGATTTCTTGGAATTGAAGGGTTTCCTAAAACATGATCATTTTGCTTGCAAACCTACACAATTTAATCTTACTAATCAGAAGAAACATTTTGAAGTACAAAGTTTCAAAACAATGAAAAGGAAAAAAAAAAATTAAAATTATTTTAGGTTGTTTTTATTAGTGTGTTCAATTGTTTGGGCTTGAGGCTTGTAGTAATGCAAGCCTTCATCCATTCTTGTCTTCCTTTCCTTGACATTTGAGGCCATGTAATACATTTTTACAAATATGGCTAGGAAGATTGTGAGGTGACTTCCCGTCCCTCTACTCCTGGTTCTACAAGGTGATTATGCTTGAAAGCACAAATGCTACTAATGATGGAAAAATACAAATGTC
>Ga0209611_10000711_pt1 | contig 51968 bp, 41 predicted proteins | sample S1TSphgellanicum_3_FD_187693 | JGI IMG/M metagenome (GOLD analysis project Ga0209611, IMG submission 187693) | Host-associated microbial communities from peat moss isolated from Minnesota, USA - S1T2_Fc - Sphagnum magellanicum MG (SPAdes) (version 2) | ecosystem: Host-associated > Plants > Peat... | reverse complement strand
CAAATCTGCAAAGGTCTCTGAGACAATTACAATATGTTTAGGACAATTAGGCCCCATGAGTGACCCCACTGCTTTTTTAAAAAGGATTCTGTGATGTAGCCAAAGTAATGATCATCCACAAAATAATTTAGCCAAATTTGGCTACATGTATACCAGATATGAAAGGTTTTTAGTATTTGAAAAAAATCATTCTATGTTCTTGCCTACCTACTGCGAACTCATCATAGAAATCTTGAGATTAGAAATTTCAATTTTTTATTGTTTGGAATCTGATCATTTTGGGTCAACTTTTCCATGAATGATCCTTTGTATCAGTGATTTATTTTTGTTTCCAATTTTCTCGTGTTGTGTCATTGGCTAGCATTCGGGAGGAATATAGCATTAAATGGAAATAGGTTTTTAGAATCTGTCGATATAGTAAAAAAAAACTAGTTAAAAAATGCTACCAAACTAAAATTGGAGTCTAAATGTGCTGGGAAATGCTTTTTGTTTTTTCAAAACTTGGCAAATGCCAAAATTTTCAGAAAAAACGAGAATATTGCAAATATTTCTTCTTTTTCAAAATTTGGCAAGAATTTTCCCCCAATAAAAACATTGTTTCATATAAATTGAAATCATATTTTCCAGGTCAAAGTTTGGCAAAAAATTGCCAATAATAAAAGCACTTCAGGCCGGAACATTTGCCCAACTGGTGCTCGGACCCTAACCCACGCATTAGAGATTTTTAGTTCTTACCCAGTAATATGAACTAAACAAGTGTTGGGTGGTTCTTTGATTTTGCTATAACCTCCAGTTCCAGGTAGTAGAAACATTCCAAACTCGAAGAACCCCAGGTTATGGGCAAGTGTTTTTTAATTCACTTTTGTGATGTTGCTCAAGTGGCAATCGTCTATAACTATATTTCATCAAATTTGGAAATATTCAAAAAATAAAATTAAAATATTTAAATTCCATATTATACGCAATGGTGGCAATGTTTTTTCAATTTAAAAAATTCTTTATTCAAAATATCTTTCAGCAAAATGGAAAAAATTCACCACCAAAAGAATCACTAGTTCTGGGTTTTAAAAGAAATCCAAAGAATCAGCAAGTTTCAAAAAATAAAATAAAGATTGATGAAAATTTTATAACAATGTTTTTATCCAAAATTAATTATATCTCCACAGCTTCATTCTTTTCAAAAAAGCTCTTTCAAACTCCAATTCCTTTTGCATCAATTTCAATTAACTCTACCAACCTAAATGGGCATTGACAAGCAACATAGGGTTGTGTGTTCTTCAACATGTGTGTCAATAGGTAGCAATGACAAATTACTCAATCGATGCCAAAATGAAGGAAAAAATTGCTGCTTTGCCCAATGGAGGTGTGCTATTACTGGAGAATGTGAGGTTTATAGAATGACTTTTGGAGAAGGTAGACATTTTGCTTCTGGGAGGTGGTATGATCTTCACCTTCTACAAGGCTCAAGGCCTTTCAAGGTTGGTGCATCACTGGTGGAAGAGGAGAAGTTGGACCTTGCAATGTCCCTCACAAGAAAGAGGCTTAGTAGTTAATATTAATTCCACTATGCAATGCTATATTATGTTTCAAATGCATTATAATTTAGGTGTGTTACAATTGTGTGCAAGCTTACATTTTAATGTGTACCATATAGTTCTTATAAAATATGGTTTTGGGAAAGCACCATAAGCAATTACGAGTATATTGTAATCTCGAAAGCCTACTATTCAATGTGTTTCTTTTCAGATTCAACTAGTTATTTGTGGTCTAATTTTACATATTACAAGGCTTACAAATATGTTCCATACCCTTGTAAAATTTATTATAACTTTTTCAAACCCAATTCTATATGTCGTTGATGAATGTGAATGGTTGGTACATAGCTATTAACCACCAGTATGAGTTGTAGGATGGGAATACAATGAAAAGATGTTTCTTCAGGTCATACTCTACTCCTATCTTTTTCAATACAAATGCTCATATCAATACTGTATACCCAGGTTGCACCCGACGTACCTATAATACATGTACAACACTGGTTTGGACCAATAATTTGCACCTGATACAGGTGTATTCGGTTGAGGGAAGCTGTGGAGTTGTTGGTACCATACCTATAAATTCTCTGCCCTCTGTGCTTGCCATATCAGTGCATGGGGTTGTGGCATTCAAAAGATTTGTGGACCTTATGATTTTTGGGTCAAGCTTGGAGTTTTGTGCTTGTGAAAAAGGCTTGTAATCAGTTATGCTCTTGACCACATAATTTCTTGATTAGCTATTGTCTCTTTGAGTGCTAGCCACCATCCTAACTGAGTCTTCCTGTAGCTTCTGAAAATGTGATAGAAACTCAATTTTGTATAGTGGTGTGCCTGAAGTTTTGGGCAGATTATTTTATGCTTATATTTACACCTATGGTCAGAAGCGCACAAAATATGTGAGTACTTAACTGTCAAACCTTGGGAATGGGATTGGGCAACAACCATATTTGCACATGTTACACTCATCAATTTGAAGGTTGGGCAATCACGTTGGGCTTGTTAACTGTAAACCTGACCCTGAAACCCAAAAAATCATAAACCTTAAACCCTAGAGAATGACCTCCTCTAGAAAATGGAAGCTTTTGGAGGAGACTAGGAGGCCATACCCTTGAAATGTGAAGAGTGGCTCAATGATCACACTTTAATTGGCAAACAAAATATCTTGCACAGAATTTTGCTTTTTTATTCAAAATGAAAATCTATGTAACACTTTGAAAAGCCGATTCAAATACAGGTAATTCCTTCCAAATACCTATTAAAAGTGTATGAAAGGATCATACTTGTTGTATCTTGCACTCAAAGACTGGTTTGATGTCAACTGCCATATCTCACTTGTTTATTTTCTTGGGTCAGTGAGAAACCAGTCTTAGGAGTTTCAGTAGTGTTAGGCAGTTGCCATAGATTACTTGAGCCTGTGTTGTGTTTGTCAGAAATTGGTTTAGAGTTTGCAAAATAAAAAAGGGATGAACATCATCAAGGATTTAGATGATGTTGGCAAAATCACAACTGAAGGACCTTGGGTTGATGAGGCCATGCATTGAACCCTCTGGTGGAGGGATCGATGTATTGTAGGTGGGACTCCTATCCTATTTTCCTTCTGACATTTCATGGTTTGCATATGTGTTGAAGTTGTAAAGAAGTAAGTTACATCTAAGCACATTTTGGTACCAGTTTAGATATTACAAATTAATGGAAAGTTGGATATAGAGATGTTTCCTTATCTTGTGATGTTAGCAACATATTACTTTGGATACCTCATTCACAGTCGAAGGTGCAAAATTTATGTGGGATTATTCAAGGTGGACTAGATCCATGGCTCAGGCAAGGCTGCTAGCAGCACACCATTAGGATTGGTTTGTTCAGCTAGTTGGTTCTTGTTGGGTCAACTTTCAGTCTAGGTTTTGCCCTGCATGCAACTGCTTCATGTTGTTATTTGTGCAGAGATTATTGTGTAAAAGAGCTTGTGGAACAGAACTTACCTGGGTATGTCAAGCAGCTGCCTTTTATTTCTGACTGATTTGGGGGGTTATTATGATAACTTTATTTCTCTTTTCCTTAATGCAGAGCATGCAAATGAGGACCTTCTGAAGAACACTTATGCAATTTTCAATTCACATTTGTATGGTAGGGATTTCTGTTCAGGAAGAGATTTTGGATGAGATTGATGAATACAATGCATTCATAACAAGTCAGGTATAATAAACATGTCTTGTTTGGAGAATGTAGGGGTGCCAAGGTAAAATGGGAAAAATTACACTAATCAATAATGACACACATAAGAAGAGATGTGTTTGCAAGGAAGTAGTGTATTTTCTGTTGAAACCTGCACGAATGTTATGTTGTATTGCAACCCACATTTGTTGCAAAAGTTTGTGCCCAAAAAAAGTCTTAGAAAAATAACTTGTGGGTTGCTTGGAGATTTTGAAACTAAGCCTCCTACTACAAGGTGGTTTAGTTAATGGGTTGACTGCTGCAGGTCACACCCCTTAAATAAACACATGTTTTGTGTTGTATATGCAGGTAAATGAACATCATTCAACCATTTCAAATAGAGATTCTACAATGAAACAAAACATGCACAAAAAATAGTTAAGAAAAAAAATAATCATACATATGTTTAGACATTTTTAATTATGATTTACAATTCAAGATTGAAAACAAAGCCAAAAATATTGTGCAAGAAACTAAAACTTCAAGAACCAAGTTTTAAACAATTTGAACAAAGTATCACAATGCAATATATCATTAGAGGCCACACTTCCCAATTTATGAATTATGAAGCTAAGTTGATTAAAAGGTTGGAAGATTGATACATTTAATTTTTTTCTTTTACAATTATCAACATCAAGGACATGAACTTTTCTTTTTATTCAAAATATGTCATTTTTTCATGCATGCCCATTGATGAAACCATACAAATGGCAGGGCCATTGTTTGAAACACACCTTGTTTGAGAAGGAGGAAGGGCACCTTATGCATAAGGTGCTATCCCCTGTTGAGGTAGAAATTTTAATGGTGTTATGCAATCTCCCCATGCACTAAATAATTCTACCAGTTCCTAGTGGTGTATAGAATAACACCATGGCTCTCTGTTTCAATATGTGCAAACCCTAAACCCTAAATCTGAATGGGGGGGGGGCTGGCCGGATTACAAACCTTTAAACCTGGAAAAATGCATCCATCCCTTATGACTTGAAAGTTGGTAATTGCCACTTGAAAAGGCTTGCTCCAATTTATTTCAGTGTAATTGAAGGGCATGTCACCCAGCATATTTTTTCCTCCACTGTTTGGGGGTGTGTTTTAAAAAATGGAACACCCGCCCAGCGTTTCACAGAAAGAATGTCTGCATTGGTGGGTGTTCTATTGTTCATAATGTCAGCCTTTTGTTTTGTTTTTCCCAGTGATACCCTCAAAGGTGTCTTTAGTCTTTAAGCTCTGTACATACACTTGGTAAAATTCATGGCCTTGGGCTTTACATTAGAAGGCCTGATTTGTAGATGGTTTAGAGTGTGAAATTCTCAAAGCTGTCAACATCAAATGCGGTGTCACAGATGATAGAATTTCAAACATTTTATCAAGAGCACGCACTGCCATGTAGCGGGTATGGAAATTTAGAGACTAAATAGCTCTGAAATTGTCAATTTTTTTTTTGCAACAAGCCAATTTGATCAAGGCCCATCACTCAAAAAAATGAAACTATGGAGGCTCCTCAAAATAGAACCTTCTATTTTGAAGTATAGAGTTCCTCCCCTTTGGGCCACCTACATAGGTAGAAGGAGGACAACATTTGCTAAAGCATATGGGATCAAAGTGAGGTGCTATAGAGAAAATGTTGTGGAACAAATTGGCAACTTGGGGAACATATTGGGAACTCATTGAGAACTTAAAAGGAACATATTGAGAACACATTGGGAACCAGGGAAAAAAATAAAAATCCTTCCACCCCCCTACGCTCCCCTCCCAAAAACTTAAAAGGAAAAAAAGCAGGGCACCTTAAGTGCATGCTTGGGCCTTCCCATTGGCTGCATGAAATTTCTCTTCCCAAAAGAGTTCTTTGCCATTTTTGGCTTGGGATAACACCCCTTGTAAAGAACACCCTATCTATTGGTAACTGCAGTTTAAAACATAAACCATCTCAATCACCAAACTTTTCCTGGTTCACTACAATCTTGCATGATCATTTTGTTAAAGAATCAAACTATTATTTGCCTTCATCTGAAAGGTACTTGTTGAAATAACAACAGAGAGAATCGGGATATTTGGATTGTAACTCTACCATAATGGCACCTCTAATCCTGATCTTTACAATTGGAAAAATCATCTGAACAAAAACCATTCGACAATTTTGGACTGTTTTTCTGAACAATGGTTTTGTTTGGATAGTGAAGCTGGATAGGATTCCTTGGTGATGACCTTAAACCCTATTGTGCACTAATTTTATTCAAGTGAGCCAAATGGCATGTAATATGAATGAAATAACATGTAATTTGATACCACTTTTGTGAAGACCTGTGTGTTTAGGTTTTACTAGGGTTTTGCGATTATTTACTTTTTATGAAGAACCTCCAGTTCTGATTCTATGTAAAAATTTGAACGGTTCTGATTCCACACATAATTGGAATCAAGAATCCATTTCCAGGTCCAGTTCTTCAAAGAAATAAATTCTGAATTTGGTTTCAGTTCTCAAAATCAGACCCAATTCTGGGTAACGCAGATTGGAACAGGTTATTAACTGCCTGTTAACCTCTAGTTAGAGCCTGGTTCTAGTCGCTTTTTTCTCTCAAAAAAATCCAGTTCTGGTAACCCAAACAATACCTCTCATCTATGTTGGCCCTCAGAGGAGTTTCACCCTCAATTTGACTCTCTTATTCATTAGCTGAGGTGCCTCCAAAGTTCAATATTTTTTTCCTGCATCGAGCCAATTTGATTGGCCCATCACTCCAAAAAATGAAACTATGGAGACTCCCCTAAAGCAATTGTTTTATTTTGAAGGATAGCTGTACTTCACTTTGGCCCAGGTAAATAGGTGAAAGGAGGACAACATTTGCCAAAGCATATGGAATAAAAGTGAGGTGCTATTGGGAACTCTTTGCTTTCATGCCCCTTTCCTCACTCGTTGCATGGAAATTCTATTCCTAAAGTTGGCTGCCACTATTTTTGGCCTGTACTGATAGCCCTGCCTAAGAACACCCTACCTATTGGATTTTGCATTACCTGAGCATTCGCTCCCGCTCACATTCTTCACTAAATGAAGTCTAGCAAGAATAATACAGTCCTGCATTTTTATTATTGTGAACTGATTGATATTTACTTTACCCAATTTTCGCTTCCTTTATGCATACACTCAAACTGGGGATGAAACAGCTACTTTGTATAGGCTCAAACTAGGGTCTAAAGACAGGGTGACTTTACAGATCATAACTGTCCATTAACCAAAGTTCAGGACGACCAATCTCACCACGAAATACTTCAAATTAATCAATCAATCTTAATTATGCCAATGGTTAAAGATGTCGATATCACCCTTGCTTGGCAAAGTTGAATTATGGTTTTCTTAATAGTAATACCCGCAGTACCTTGGCCATTTCAACACATGTCTGTCAAATAATTTATTTATTATGAAAAATGCATTTCAACAGATATAATATTCCTGAATATTCCTGATTTTCCTTCACAATATTTTTTGATTTCGAAGAAATAATTTTTTTAAATTTCAACATTTCTGAAAATAATAAAACGGAACATGCCAATGCTACCTCTGGTGCCCCTGCCGCGCCACCTCCACGTGAGTAAAAACAGTTCTGTGTCGTTCGTGGTTCTACCCTAACATCTTCTTCTGCACCCGCGCGCCCACCCTCCTTCTCATCGTCGCGCTTGTGTTTGTTTGTTTGTGCGCTGCATATGCAATTGACCACCACTGTTGTTGTTAAGATGATTCTCAGTATACTTTTTTTTTCCCGTTGATTCTTCGATGAGCAGTAATGCCATGTGGATCATGCCTTGCATTCAAATGGGATTTTATTTTTTCACACGCATGTGAATTGCTGGCTGTCTCTCTGCGTGCAGAGGCAACCGGAACATGGGGTTGGAGGCCGAGAGAGCTGCTACTGACATGAAGAGCTACTTACTAGTATCTACGTCCCAAAAACGTCTGATCATGGCTGTCGTCCCCTGCTCCGCTCACACAACCTTAACGTCTCATTGAACTCTGCACTGCACGTCGTTTGGAGTGATACACTTGAATTCAAGGAGAGGTGTAGTGCGGTTGTTCAAGGCGTTTCAGTTACTGCCGGTTTATAATGTCATAAGAGGCATAAGAATGTCGATTAGCTAGCTAAGTAGCTCTTTGATCATTCCCGCATGAAGTCTACTACTGCACCAAGGACTGACTGCATGCTTAACAACGTCCTCTTGACTGATCAGTGCATTCTTCTTCTTTTTCTTCAGCTTTACCCGCATGGTTGACCTCGAAACCACCAGCAACGGCCATGGCAACACGAACAACAGCAGCTGCGCCGCCGCCAAGGTGGTCGATGCAAGCAAAGTCAACAACAGCAACAAAGAACGCATCTCCTTAGCGGATGCGGCTCGAGAGACACGAAAGACAAGCGCCGCAACGGCTGCGCTACCACTGCTTAGCAGGTCGGGAACGGCAACAGGTTCTTCTTCTCTAACGAGGCGTGAAAGAAAGACTAACCGGAAAGAAAGTGCGGTAATAGTAGTACTAAATGCCCAGACTAAAAAAATCACCGCCAAGGACGCTTACTAAGGACCTATGTTCCTTGTCCAAATCTCCAAAGGTCACTAAGAAAGTGTCCAGTGTTTTTCTTAAGGATTTTGTGACGTAGCCAATTTAATGGCCATCATCCAGGAAATAATTTAAATTTTTTTGGCTACACATGTACCAAATTTTATTTTTCTTAATTTTTAATTTTTTTCAAAAAAGAAAAACAGAATTCATCTATTTTCTTTTCTTGTGGCAAATAATGTTGGACAGAAATCAAGACCTCCCAGTCTCCCCCTTATGTTCCTTGTCCAAATCTCCAATTAAGGTCCCTAGTTGTCCTTGAGATGACCAGTTACAATAATAATACATTTAGGGTGATAATTACACTGGCAGGAGAGGCCCAGTGTTTTTCTTAAGGATTATGTGATGTAGCCAATTTAGTGACCATGGTCCAGAAATTTATTAATTTGGCGACGTGTATACCAGATATGAAAGTTTGAAATAAATAAAACAGAATCCTTCTTTATTTTTGCAGCAATAATGGACTGGCAATCAAGACACCCCTATGTTCCTTGTCCAAATCTGCAAAGGTCCCTAGTTGTCCTTGAGACAGTTACAATATGTTTAGGATAATTAGGTCCCATGAGCGACTGACTCTAGTGCTCCTTTTAAGGGTTTTGTGATGTAGCCAAAGTGGCAATCATCCAGAAAATAATTTAGCCAAATCTGAATACATGCATACCAGATATGAAAGATTTTTAATTCTTTTAGAAAATCATTCTATGTTCTTGGCTACATACTGGGAAATTGTCATAAAGATCTTGTTATTTCAAATTTTATTTTTTTATTGTTTGAAATCTGATCATTTTGGGTCATTTTTTCCATGAAAAATCCTTTGTATCAGTGATATTTCTTTCAATTTTTAGATGTGTCATTCAAAGAGCGATTTAGCATTAAATGGCAATAGGTTTTTAGAATTTGTCTACATAGTAAAAAAAACTAGTTAATTAAGTGATATCAAACTAAAATCAAACTCCAAATGTGGTGAAAAAACATTCATTTAAAAAAAAAAGCTTGGCAATTTTTTCCTAAAAAATGGGAATATTGCAAAAAAATATTCCATCTTTTTTCACATTTTGGCAAAAAAATTCAAAAACTAAAAACATTGCTTCATGTAGGTTTGAATCATTTTTTTAAGGTCAAAGTTTGGCAAAAATTTGCCAATAATAAAAATACTTCAGGTGAGGACATTTGCCCAACCAGTGCTTGGACCTTCATTTCAAGGGCATGCCCCACCCATTAGAGGTTCTTACCCAGTAATATAAATTAAACCAGTGTTGGGTGGTTCTTTGATTTTGCTATAACCTCCAGTCCCAGGTATTTAAAACATTCCAAACTCAAAAACCCCCTGGATTATTGTTAAAAGTCTGAATAATATTAGCATAACTACCAGTAAACCCTTGGTTTTGGATTATTATTAAAAATTCAGAATATTAATATAACTGCCAGTTCTGGGCAGTGATGTTGTTTCAATTTTGTGATGTTGCTCAATTGGCAATCATCCATAAGTATATTTCGCCAAATTTGGCGATATTCAAAAAATGAAAGTAAAATATATTAAGTACCCTTTCATCTTGAAGGAAAAATACACAAAAAAGATGAAATATTATATTTTCAAAATATTTTTCACAAAATGCCAAAAATTCACCACCAAAAGAATCACTTAACTAGTTCTGGGTTTTAAAAGAAATTCAAAGAACCAGCAAGTTTCATGAAAGGATTGACAAAGAAGAGGCATTGGTTCTTTGACCCATTCTTTGATTTTTTTGTCAAAATTGTCACTGAAGGTCCATATACTCTCAACCATTACTTGAGGGTTTCCTTATTTGAAAAGGAGAGAACCAATGCTATAAACAATGAGATGGAATTGCATAAACTTAAAAAGATGGGAAATGTGAGGAGGAACCATAATGAAGGTGCATTCACACTTGGTGTTCATAATGACTCTAGGGTAGAGTCCCGTAATACCATGCTAGCCATTAAGGACTTACACCTAGTTGCCATGAAAATTTTATGTTAAGTTAGCATTCACTTAACATTGAGCTATGACCCATTTACCATTGGGTGCCACCTAGGATGCCACCTAGATTCTCATTTAACATAGACTTAACATCAACTAGTGTGAATGCACCATTATAACCCTAAGTTTTGGAACTTCATGTAAAGGGGGGGAAGTCTTGCTCCCAAGGTCTGCCCTGAGTTGAGGGTTGTAGCCTCAGGGCAGTCTGAAAATTAGGGAAGGCACAGGGGAGCAGCCCTCCTTTCCCAGTGTTAAAAGTATAATGGCCTTTTAAACCTTAATCATGGAAGCTCAGCAGTTTTTATTTTTTTCCATTCTTTTGGTTTTGAACGTTTGGTGGTTTTTTGCAATTTTAAAGCAATATTTTTCCCCTAATTTACACTAGAGAAATGAAAATTCCCAAAAGCATTTGTCACCATAACCTACAAATTTGCCCGAAAGTGAAGAAAAAAAAAAGAAAAAAAACTTGGCCTGCATGTGAACAACAGATGGTTTCTTTTGTTGACAAAAGCATCTTCCCTAAACCCTAAACCCTACTTTTACACATAAGGTGCCATCTTGGTGTAAACAAGTAGCATAAAATTTTCAATATAAAAAAGGGAAAATAATCAGACACACCAAGAGGCCCCCAATATGGGGAGCCTTGTATAAAGGGTGCATCATGATCAAACAACCTTGAGTTGTATAACTAAGACAATTTGGGCAAGTTTTTTTTATGTTATGAAAATTTACCAAAAAAATTGATGATAGATAGAAATATTTGAATCATTAGGTTTTCTTTTTCAATATTTTGAACAAAAATCTAGAATCGAATGGATCCTATGAAAATGAAGAGATAGTTTGCATTCATTTTGTAATGGGAGGAAAAGAAAATTATTCAGATTGGTCAATTTGTATATATATATATATGTTATTTTTTCAATTTTGCAATAATATAGGCACAAGCGGTAAATCCTTGTAGAGATCTCCAATTCAATTCTTAAACAAGCCAACTACATTTGTCATCTCGCATTTTATTGACATTGAATGAACTTCACCTAATTTGTAAGGAAATGTTTTAGAGACATTTGTTGCAAGAAGTGTTGTTATAAGAAAATGCCTTGCTATTGGAAATGAAAGAATAAAATGGTTTTTCTTTTCCAAATTTGAATGGATTTTTAATTCATTAAGAAATGTAAAACTCAATATGTCAAGGTTCGTATTTCAGTAATAAGAACCAATACAGTAGGACATTTTGAAGTAATTCTTGTTTATATATTATGCATTTGTAGTAATTGCATGTAAAAAGTTGATTTTTTTAGTTTTCCCCATGATCATTCTAAATTCTTGAAAATCAAGGAAAATTGATAGGTTATATCTTTTTTTTGAAATTTTATTTATTTTCAAATGTGAGAATCACTCTAAATCCAATTGTAGAAATAATTCTAATATCTACATTTTATGTTATTTGTATAATTGAAATTTTTAACAAAAAAATTGAAAGAAAAAAAATTGTGAAGGATAATAGAAAATATTTTAGTGTATAATGTAGGAGTACTTTTATTTCACCATGATGAGATCTTCAAAATTAATTAATTATTTAACAAACATTTGTTGAATGTTGCTATTGTAGTATGATATACAGAAATATATAGGGTTTGTGGAATAGGCTTGTTCCTATGTGTTGAGAAAAAAAGCCTATGTCTTGAATGCAATTTAGAATGCAAGCCTTGAATTGTTTTGAAGACTTTTTTTGAAGGCACTTAAATGTCATAATAGCCTCCTACTCTAGGCTTGTGTCTATGTGTGAAGAACAAAATTTATTGCCAATGAGATTTTTGAAATTGGTGCCTTGATTTGTGAGGGATTTTGTTTTTTCATAGGGTAATAATATTAGTGTAAAAAACATACTCAAAAGGTTTGTGAAATAGGTTTGTGCTTAGATGTGAAATAAATTCTATGTAGTTAGTGAGATTGTTGGAATGGAAGACTTAGATTTTTTATTATTTTTAAAAATTAACTAGCACTTAAATGTTACATAATGGTCGTCCATAACGTTGAGGGCTCAATGTATAACATTTGTTTGGTGCCACAAAGATCTCAAATTCAAACCCATTGGTGAGTAGGTGAAAGCCTTGTTGTATATTATGCCACTAGGCCCAACTTGAAGGTATTGTGAACAATTTGTGGGTTGTATCTACTAAGTTGTGTTCCAAAAAACAATAAATATTGTGAGAGCCTTTTCCTAGGCTTATGCCTTGGTATGGAAAAAAAAAATGGAATTGTTCCAAATTGGTTCCTTGATTTTTAAAAAAATTAGTTGCCTTAATGAACTAGTAATATTTTAATGTTGCATCTATTTTGCATGTGATCCACACAAAAGATTATGCAATTTGCAAGGATTTTTTACCAAGAATTTGCAACAATTATAAGTTATAACACATGTTTCTCTTATATTATTAAGGAATGCACAAACCTTTGTAGCAACAAATTGATGTGGCAAAAAATCTATTACATGATCATATATGGAATCTATGTGGAGGATGAAAATAAAAGTAATATTTTGATCTTTTAGTGATGAGATTTGATTGTGGATCATTAATCATTACATATAAATAGGGGTGGAAGAAATGTAATGGTTATTGTGGTGGTGAGTTGTGACATTAGAGGTCTCACCAAGATGTAAAGGTCAACAAGGATGGCCTGAGTAAACTAGCACCCACAAAGCTTAAATGCATAGTGATTGCATTGGCAATTTTTTTCCATTGGGTTACTGTTTGTAGCCACCCACCCTTAATTAATGCTATTAGTCTATTTGGGTGCAAAAAAGCTAATAGGAGCCATTCCAAGTGTAAATGTGCTTTCTGTTTAAAAAAATTTAGTCAAATTTTAATTTCAATGTGGAAAATGGTCAATTATTATATCCTAATATGTTGCTAATATAATATAAAAACATGTGATATGATTTGGAATGAATTTAATGAGGATAAAATGTTCAAAAACATTCATTAAACAATATAATGCTTGTTTTTTAGATTGTGAAAACTTTTATTTTTGGGAAGATTTTTTAAATGTGACATATTTTACAAGAAATTTTTTGTACATATAATAGGGTGGAAGCACATTAGGGTGGAACAGAAATAGAAAGTCATGAAATTCCATTTTTCCATTAAAATATAGAATGAAAGTACCTAATAGAACTAGGATACCTTGACCATGTGGCAAAATGTTGAATAAGATATTTGTCATAAGGACTTGAGCATTTCTAACTTAACTTATCATAATCTCACATTTGAAAGATGAACATCTAAACTATTGATTTCAAAAAATAAAAGACTTTTTTCAAAAGCTTCATAATTTAATGTACATTTCAAAATTTGATCATCATTTTTTCAAATTGTCTATTAGTATCAATGTTATCACACCATATCATCATTGAGTATTTTATTCATTAAAGGACGTTATATGAAGGTGTATTGAGTTCATATTCATTTACTCTAAATTGTCAAATTTTTTGTACAATTTTAAAAGTCCATATCAATATAAATATTAAAAATTTTGTCATGAAATTTTTACATTGTGTTTTGATGTATGAATTCATTATTGATTTGAGTCCATTGCATTAACTTGCTTGCATGTCTACCTACCTACCTAAATGACCTATTTGCACCTATTTACTTATATGATTTCATGATTAAATGGCTCATTTTTGTGATATTGTCTTAGTTTTAGCACTATCTACTTTGTTTCAATTCTTTTAACAAAACATATAACCCCAAATTCGTTAATTTAGACTTGGTTCAAGATTAATGACTTGACTATCAAAACATATGTGTAATTGTTTTTGACAAAAATATAGCCATTTTTCACAATGAACTTTTAAAGTTCAAAACATAATGGGGACTTGTATTCTAACTAGTATTTTAGAAAATTGTGATTTCAAAATAGAAATTCATTCCAAATGAATGGGAGTGACTAAATATGTCATGTGTTATTATTTAAATAAATCATATTTTTAAAAAATATTTTGAAAATTTTAACCGAAGTATAATTATGGACTCTTACTTGATTAAAATTAACCATTAGTTTCATAAGTTTAACCTTGTAATCTTAATTTTCATTTGTTTTGAAATTATTCTTCACCAAAGCAAATGCTTTGAATAGTTTACTTGGGCTACTATTAACATGGGTTTTGTTGGTATCATCCCCATTTAACCAATGATACCACATTACATGACCAATTTAACATTATAAAATAAACATCACATGAATTTTTGTTTAGTCCTAATGAGGCACCCATTCATGCATTCACCCACCTACTCACCCAAATATGGGATGCCACTATCAAAAGATGAAGGCATTACATAAAAAACAAATAGTTATTTATTTTCCCAACCACCTTCGTACTTACTACCCACCAACATGGGTCCATTTACCTACCTACTATGGCCTTTATAAAATAACTATGAACTAAACCTACCAACCCCAAAAAAGACATAATGTCAACACCAAAAAATGCAAGTATTGCAAACATGTTATTGTCTTTGACTTGAACTAACCATTGAGCCTTTGATAACAATAGAATATTAACCCCAAATCTAGGTATTGGAAGAGATGCCCAAATGCACATTGCAATAGTTGATCTTACAATACAAAAAATAATAATTAACCTTCATATATCCTCACTTAAACCAAGTGTACTAATTTATAAAATGCATAAGCTTCAATTTTTCTATAGACTTTAATCACAAATTGTAGAATGGAAAAATGATTGCAATACCTTCATTTTTTCCAATTGTAATCATAAATGGCAATAATGGTTTAAGATCATGCAATATTCTCATGTTTATTTTGCAAAATCTAGTATGCCATGGCAAGGCTAGGCATTTGCATAACTTACAATTTTTTGTCATCTCTAGAACCTAAACATGGTAGGGGCATTTGCAATATTTCATTATTTTGCAAACTTTAATCCAACACTACAAACTTAGACTATTTCATAGCTTGATTGCATCCCAAACTCCTCAAAGGCATGCCTGCAAGGGCATGCTACTAGGGGCAACAACAACAAAAGAAGGAAAAAAAAGAGGAGGGAGCTCCTTGCCCCCTTACAAGCAACAATAATGAAAATAAAGAGCTTGTTCACATTACAAGTAGTAACAAAAGAAAAAAAAGGTGGGGAACTTGAAGCTTGTTGTGAGCTCCTTGCTCCTAATATACAAGCAACAATAGAAAGAACAACTTGGAGCTTGGACATCTTACTTACAAACAACCACAAAATAAGTAAATAAGGAGCAAAGAATTCCAAGCTCCCCTAGTAAACCAATAGGAAAAAAGAATAAAAAGGAGGGAGCTTGGAGTTCCTCACTCATTCCAACAAGCTAAAGTTGAGTTTCAAAAGCTTGGTGACATGGAAAAAATGCTAAAAGAAAGGCAATGGAGGTAATCAAAAGGGAAAAACATAAAAAATTGGAACAAGAAAATAAGAGCTAGGAATGTGGATTGGAAGGTCATAAAGTAAGGCAAGTAGGTTTTAAGGGTAGGTAAGTAGGAGGAAATGCAATTAGGAAGCCAGTAGGTGGATTTGTGGGCATATAGGAAGGTCCATTGAAGCCACTTCAATAAAAGTTGGGGTTCATCCCTTTAGGTTTCAAAATATAACTTTTGGACAAGGAGTTTGTGGGTGTTAGGTCACATGGGCTAACAAGGACCACCATGGAAATGTTGAAATGGAGGAACACAATGGGATAATTTATTTTCTTTTTTAGTTTTTACTGATTTTGATAGGTGAAGATGGCTACCTTCTTAAACAAGCTTGCACAAAAGGTCTAAATTGTTAGCTAAAAGAAACACACAATATACAAGACGAATGAAGATAAAGAATATCACAATCTAGAAGAGACAAATAGTTCAAAAGATGATTTTGTGAAGAGAGTTTAGTTAGTAATGGACATTTTGGTAATGAAAAGCCTCGTTGGCGGCATTTACTGTGGGATAATGCTCAAGGATGAGGTGTTCCTAAAGTAAGGGCCTCTAAGGCGACACTTGAAAGAGGGACCCACATTGGGAACATCTTCATCCTTAAGGTGTTATCCCAAGTAATAACTAAATTTCTTTCTTTTGTGAAATATCATGAAAACAATGTATAAAAGAATGAAATATTTCGAAAAGAAAAATGCTTATTGGAATGAATGTTTTGTTTTAGAGTAGATGTTTTTTTTTTCTACATTTCTAAAAGGCAATATTATTATAAATAAAATGGCCTCCCTTCACACTAAAAAAATCTACCTAGTTATTAAGGGTTTGGGTGTAAACAAACAAGTGATAGTTGCATATGTTGTTTGTATCTAAAATCTAATTGTACTCACTAGTTGCAAAATTCAACTTTTGTTCTAATGTGTTACATACAAAGAAGAACCAAAAATAATTTCATTTCCTCCTTTTTCATTCACAAACTAATATTATTTTATGTAATTTCAATTGTGCAATCTCCTTTTCATAAGTGTTTTTGTTCTAATTTTTTATATATAACATGATGGGTGGTCATCCAAAAATGATTTAACATTAATTGGCAACAAGTTTATAAAAACATGGTGAATGATTGTCCCAAAATTGACAAAAATTGTGTTGAATTTAATGTTGGATGTTTTTTGGAAAACTAGTTGGTTTTGGTTATAGTTCTTAAACAAGTTATGAAAACCAATTGATTTAAAAAAATAAAATTGGACTAGCAAGAATCGGCTAGAATATTTTTTAAAATATTTTTTTGGACATACATAATTAATTGTTAGACATAACAATTCTCACAAATGCAATAATAGGTGGTTTCCACATCCAGTTTTCACAACTCAATTATCATTTTTTCATTTACTAAAAAGGAAAAACATTCACATTTGAAAATGTAAAATATATTAATACTTGGTGAAAAAACATTATCCATAAGTTATATCTCCACAACTTCATCATTTTCAAAAGCTCCTTCAATCTCCTTTAATTCCTTTTAAAAAATTGCATCAATGTCAATTAGCTATTCCAACCTAAAGGGGAACTTGCAACCAATTTAAGGTCATTCAACCAATTTTTTTTCACAAAAATCAATTTATTAAAGTATATGATTGCAAATGACATCTCCTTAATGTTAAATTAATAATTATTTTGACTATAAAAAATATTTCTATTTCAATTTATGGTTCAATAATCCCAAGATTTGATAGGTGGGGAATCGAATAATAAAAAACATAGTTTCATGTTTCTCCCACCATTGAAAAACACATTTGATGTTTTTGACATCAAATTGATACTACCTAAAAATTAATGGTTTTTTTTTTATTCACAACCTCTTTTGTTGGGTTGATTGTGTTGTTTATCATTTCAAAGATATCCAAGTTACAATTTTCATGAACTCCTTGGTTAATAATGTCATTTTCAAATTTAATCATGTGGTGCAAATGAAATTATATGACATTTTTAAAACATGGAATATATGGATTTTATATCACATTTTCAACAATGACCTTCATTTACCAATAAGTGAAAATGCTGAACAAAGACTATTAGATCTAGGGTCAAACATCAAGGAAAAACATATTATGGGTTTCTTTTCCATATTTTTCCAAAAAAATCCAAAATCCTAAGAACTTTTTAAAATGTTGGATGTCAAGCATGCTAATTCAAAAATAACACTTGCATCTTCATCCAATATATTATCAAAGGAAGTCGCATTTACAATTTCATCCTTGAAAACTTAGGGGGGATATGACAAAATTTAGTGCATCATTTAATAACCAACGATCTTTAAATCAATTCACAACACAAGCATATACAATAAGGCCAAGGTAGTCAACTATAATTTGGGAAATGTGCCATGTCAAACAAGGTGGAATTTTTAAAGTCATTGTCATAGTATTTTGCTTGTTGTAACAAATTATAATAGCTAAAAATTTGCAAATCCCCTTGTGCAAGCTTGATAAACACATATTTCAAGCCTTTATAGACTTTACCATTTGTTTTAGAATATTGACATGTTTTTAAAAAATGGATGCTAAAAATAAGTTCTTTGAAAACTTTCCCCAAACCCAATACCTCATAGCTTATAATTAATTTTAATATTGTAGTCATAATACTTAGGTAATAAAAATTTTAGCCAAAGTTTGTCAAGTAGTATCTATTGGCTCGAAAAGTTCAAAGGTGATATGCTTTGGCTACCAATCAACCCCTAAAAACTTCCAAATCTTTATTTTGTTGCATATCATCTTTCCTGAAAGTTCTTTTGTAACAAAAAAATTGGAAATAAAACACCTAGATATATTAGGCCTCTTTTTTGTTGGTTGTTTTTCCTTTTTTTTTTTTTGAAAGGACTATTCATTTCTTCCACAAACTTTTTGCCAAGAATAGAATGGTTTGTAGACGCATGTTTTTTCAATGTACTTATTCCATTTGTAATATTGTATAAAATCAAACTTTTTTTTGCTTGAATTTTTGGGTTTTAAATTAGAATTGGATTAATGTAACATAAAATACAATGCATCATTTGAAGAGACTTAAGATCAATGTCTTTATTATCAGTGACACATTAAAATGCTCAACGCAATGAATTTCTATAGTATGGTCTCCAAAATGTTTTTTGCACATGCAACTTTTGCATATTCTCTTTCATTTTTCTACATTATTTTTTAGATTTTTCCTTTCTTTTGTTTGAAGACTTGGATTTCCTTCAAACACTTCTTGAATTTCATCTTTAATTTTTATTTTGTTCATGAAGACATCACATGCATTTTCACTTTCAAAGGATTGATTCATATTCAATTTTCACAAGAAATTGCCACTTGATGAGGGGAAAAAAAATCAAACACTTTTATGGTGTACCAAAATATTGCAAAAATTTACAAGTAAGATGATCTACCAAATTCAAAACATTTACAAAGCAAGATATTCAAATTACTTTCTTCTCACCATTGTGCAAAATCACACAACTAATTTTTTTGGTATGGTTGAATGCATGAATATGAAAATGTAGTCCAAAATTTAAATCTTGCACAAAAAAGATTTTTTTTTTGCCTCCACCTTACAAGTAAAAAAGAAATAAACATGTGAAAATATGAAAGAATGTAAAAAAAGAAAGAAATTGGGATTTGCAAAAGGAAAAAAATTGAGCTTTCTAGAAGTATAAAAACAAGGAAAATAAAACAAAATGAACTCTACAAAATGAACATTGATGAAATTACAACAAAAAACAAAAAACGAAAAAGCTAGCCTCACTTCCTACTAGTGAAGGTTTAATGAATGTCAAAGGAGTTTCATGTGTTCTAGCTCAAATATTTACACAAATGAGGAACAAGCAAAAGAGAAATACTTATCACAACAACAAATAAGAATAGGAAGCAATGGCAAATAGTAGCAACATCAAGAAGGAAGAGATGCAAGTACCTTGTACAAAACAAGGGCACCAAGAAAAGAGAGAGTATTATAGATACTTAGTAAAGAGCAAGGGCACCAAGAAGGGAGAAAGTAATGTAGGTACCTAGTGAAGAATGAAAGTCATGTGCGATGGTGAAAAATGACGAAGAGCAATAACATTACATGATGGCAAAGAATGGCATGAAGCGATAGTGAAAAGTAGCAACACTAGGCAATGGTAAAGAAAAAAAACAATTGAATCTTCACAACATTACATGTTCAAGAACAATCAAGAAAATAAAAGACACACAAAAACATAAAAAAACACAACTTAAGCATTATAACAATCAACTTGAAACTAGAAAAACACAAAACAATTAAAAATTGAGAAAAATGGAACCATGAGAGCTTTTTATCTTGTTGGATGTCACCAAGAGAAGCCACAAAAAGCTCTATAACCTAAGTTAATGGTGAGCTTTAGCCACCTCCCTAATCACTAGTCAATGGCTTACTTAATCCTAACACTTCCTAAGAACCATATTTGAGTTTCATGAAAGAACCCATTTGGTTTTCAAGCTTTTATGTTTTGGAAAAGGGGGGCTGGTTCTCACATGGGTGAGAACCAAGGGGTCAATTCTCATTCATTTTAGTACCCATTAGTTTTCACAATGAAAACCAAGTACCACTTCAAGAACCACCCAACATTCAATGTTAAAACTTGAAGTGTGATGAACTTGTGACAGATGATGATGGGATGAAACCCTAAGAAGGATGAAACACTGCCACCAACTACAGAAAGCAAAAAATGACAGATTACTGGGTGGTTAATGGTGAGATGATGGGAGTATATTTCTTTTATGTTTATTTCTTATTTTTTTGTCTGTTTGCAGGTAATGGGGACTATGGGCTTTTTTTTTTTACAACATTTGTTTTGTTGTCGTGTTTGTGTTGGATGCATTTTTTGTGGTGTGGAGTGGTTTGCATTGAAGCTTTCATGGAGGAAAGTCAAGGAGCTGAAGATGAAGATAAGGAAGGAGTTGTCAAGTGAGCACTAGGGGGGTTCGGCAAGTTTTCAAAAAATAAAAGATAATTTTTCAAAAAGATATACAGTGTGGTTGGTAGGAATTAGGGCCAAATTTTTTTGGTTGAAGCAATGTGGATTTCGCTGCGCCAATTGTTTTAGCAAATTAGAATTGTCATTTGAAATTGCTTTGAAAGTTGATGACCAAGGACACAATGATAAATGTAGGGATTTCAATGAGCAGTCGTTCTAGTTTTTGTTTTGTTTTGTCAGTGTTGAGTTGTATGTTGTTTGGAGTGGATGTGGTGATGGTTTTTCATGAGAGAATACCTTTAAGATTGGGAGTTCTAAAGGAATTACGATTCGTAAAGGTCTAGAATCGATGCATTTGGTCATTTGTGAGATTGGGATTCTTTTGTCAGATTCATGAGTAATCCTATGTTACAAGATGAAGTGTGGGGTGTGCTTTTTACAAGTTCACGAGAATGGAATTGCCAAGGTTATTTTAAGGTGTTGTTGGTCTCTCTTGTCTGTGTGATGTATATGGGGGATATATGTTCTTAATGTGTGGTTTAGTGTTTTGTGATAAGTAAAAAAGATGAAACATGGCTAGTTAAAGCTCAAGAGAAAGACATCGGAGAGATCTAACCCTTAAAAACCTTTTTATCATTTGATGTGTTGTGTTGATTGTAGGAATTTTTGTAGATTTTCATTGATGGTGTTACTGCAAAGGAAAGGACTATCATAGACAAATGAATCCATGTAATTGTTTATGATGAATTGACCTACTAGGCACGTTGTGCATGCTTTTGTTTTTTGTTACAAACTTTTCTCAATAGTTTCCCCCTTAAATTTTTGGCAAAGGAATAATTAAGGAAAGGTTATTACTTTGTGAATTTTGGGATTGCAATTTTGCAAAAATTCACCTCAAAAGAAATCTCTACTCTTCATACTAATAAGACGTAGATTTTTCACACAAAGTTATTTTTTGTTTGCTTCATTGGCCTTGCCTTGGTAGGCAAGGAAGGATATTGTGTTCATATTCATTATAGAGTATAGTAGCTTAAGGGACTTTGGTAATGGGTCTATTTCTATATGAGGATTTTTTTGAACGATGATATTTTGGTTTGGGTTGAAACTTGAGATTAGTTATATAGTTATAATATCTCAAAGGATTTTTGGAAGATTATATTTTTGCATGGTGAAATATCTGAGTTTCCATAATTGTTCTTTTGCCTTAAGATATTTTTTAATGCAAATGGCAAGGTTATAGTGTGACACACTCGTTGTTTTCCTTCTTTAGGGGAAACTGGTCATTGGATTCTTTTGTTGAAAATGCTATACAGAGCGACCCAAGCTTTTGCCATTTTTAACCTTGTCTTTGGATAGATGCAAACCTAATGATTTTGTTTTAATGATTTTAGTGTGTGATGTTGAACTTAATAGAGGTATATGAACAAAGATAAGAATATTAAAATTAGAATTAAACACAAATATACAAGGTCCTTTGGAATAGACTTTGTGCCTAGGTGTGAAGGAAAAAAATCTGGGTGCCTAGTAACTTCACTAGACTACCCAAGAAATCTAGGTCATGTCAGTAGGTAGGGTAAAATAATAGGTGGGTAACCTCAGTAACATAGGTTTGATTACCAAAAAAAATCTAGGTCTTGTGAGTAGGTCGGGTAAGATAATAGGTGGGTAACCTTGGTAACCTTGGTAACCTAGGTTTTGGAACCTAAGTAACCGAGGTCTTGTAACTAGGTGGGCAGATGGTTAACAGGCATATAAAATGTGAGTACATGGGTAAGGGGACTAAGGACTAATGGGTTCCAGTGAACAGTTCCCTGACTAAGCACAAGGGTTAATTAGGTCAGTTTCTGTTTACCTATTTTACTGTGCCAGGGAAATGGTGAAAATTTTCACACTTCTCTTGTGAAACAGGATAAATGTTGGTCGATTTACCCCGGATTGAAAGTTGCGCGCAGTCATATGCTCGTTTCCCCCCTACCCGGAGTGGAAAGTTTACAAAAATCTCAATACCCTTACCCTGGTGATATACCCTTACCCTGAGTGGAAAGTTCACGAAAATCCCAATGCCCCCTTTAGGTACCGTGAAAACATACCCTGACCCAGAAAGGAAAGCTTACAAAAAAATCTCTAGGGTACCCCTGAGGTACCCTGAGGATATACCCTGACCCAGAAGGAAAAGGTTACCAAAAATCTCTCAGATACCCTTCAGGTACCCCGAGGGTATATCCTGACCGGAGCGGGAAGTTGACAAAAGTCTAAATACCCTTACCGGGATGACATACCCGTTCCCTGGAGTCCATTTACCCTTACACATACCCCTTGTCCCCTTCCTGGGCGAGGAGAAGATAGCGGAAAGCAAGCAGGCTAGCTAGAGCATTCTTCTCTGCTTTCTGACTGTGCATAGGGCACGAGGATCTGTCCACAGCTTCGACGCGCGCAGTGGTTTCCGGTTGCGAGCGATCGATCGAGCGCAAACAGAAGGGCGGGTGGAGCGGGAAGGGAAAATCAAGGATCTGTCGCAATGGTGATGGTATCGTTTACCAAGGTGGCACTGCCATCTGTTTTAGCATCGTTTGTGGTTTCCTATGCCTTCTGGGATCTAAGCCGCAACAGGAAGATCTTTGGAGGTCAGTTCTTTGTTTTGTTTTTTTTTTCTCTCTCTCTCTCTCGCTCTCTCATTCCTTCTCTGTTACCTCTTTCTGCCGCTTTCTGGATTTGAACATGATCAGCTCTTGTGCAGCCGCCGTCGATAGTTTTTTCAATCTTATTTTCGGTCTCTTGATTCTGTCGTAGTTCGGATTTGTTTTGTTGTGGAAAATAGTCGGTGCGGTTTTATCCGTAGTGTTCTTGATCATGTCGTCTTTTCCATGGTCAGCTCGGGATTTCTTTCCCCTCCTATATTCTTGTGGTCTGTGTTCAGTGTTGACGGCGTTTTCTGCTGCCTCCTGCCGCTGCTGTTTTCGGCCAAGTCGAAAACTAGACATGCTTCCCAGGGTCATGGATTTTCAGGGCCCCTAGGATGCGGTAGAGCATGATGAAAGCCCCTTGATCATTCTGGGTCGGCCTTTGAGGAATTTTCGACTAGTAGGAGCCGCAAGGTTTTCTGCAAGGTTTCTTAGAGCTTTCGGTCATCATGAAGGGAAAGTGTTATGGATGCCTAGCCACATAAGTCCATTTTCTAGTGGGAATGTTTGTAGCGGCAGCTGGTCAGTTGGATGCAGAAACTAATCTAAAATGGTCAGACTTGTGTAACATACTTATATTAAGTGTTCTGGACTTTGCAGATCAGGTCATGAGATTTGTGCTTCTGCAATCTAGTTTTTGGTTTTTTGCCGTCTATAATCACTAGGATGAACAACTGATTTCACTTGAAGGTTTGGTGTTAGTACTGGTTGCTATTTCCCTGGCTAAATGAAATAGTTTCAGTGTTTATGGCTAGAATCAAACAGTCTCAGTGATGGTGTCTGGGGAAGAGTTTGTCATGGACAGCATGAGTTATTTTGTATGTACTCACATCTGTATACAGCTGAATTATAAAGAGAATGAGCATGACTAGGTAAGCTTGAGTTTCTGATGCTGTGACACTGCAGGGTTTGGAAAGGAAAGGTGATTTAGTTTTGAAGATACTGTTGTTGTATTGACTTGTAAAGCAGTACACACCATGAAAGCCCTTGTCTTTGCTTGAAGAATTGTCTGAAGATACTATTGCATGAGGTATACAACAGTGCATGATAACCAAGACTCATGAACTTTGTAGTTGAAAGTGGCACTCCATACCTGGTTGGGCCAGCAGAATTGTACTGCAGTTCAGGGCTTATTGTTGCTGGCTTTGTGGGCTGCTTGTCTGTCGTACTGAAGATATCACTGTGTCTATTAAGGTGCCTGTTTAACTACCAGTTTTGGTTGGGCCTTCAATGTGTTATTGTGAAGTTTTCTGCAAAATCTCATAGATATGCAATAGCCCTACAAGGTGAAGTGCCACTTGGTTATGCTTATTTGGCAAACTAAGTGTTGCCCTTATTTCCTGGTTCTCATCCCTGTGTATTATCAATTCCCTGAGGGAGGCATGGAGTGGTTCCAGTATTGCCTCATGAGAGTCAGTGAAGAGACAGAGCTCTGGTGATATCTTGGAAGCTATTGGTTGCCAGGCATGCTCAACCCCTTTCTGGCACTTCAGAAGTACCAGAACAAACCTTTACTTGGCTCTTTCTCCAATAGCAGGGCTTGCAGATGTGGAAGTACTGACAAAATTGGGCTTGAGTTCTTGTTTGTTCAGGTACTGTGCCACCTTCAATACACAATGAGGAGTGGGTCAAGGAGACTCAGAAGAAGTTTGATGAAGGCTGGCCCCGGGAGGCAGCAGGCCCAGTGGTTTTGAACCCAATTTCAAGGCAGAACTACCGCAAGGTGTGACATAGAGTAGGTTATTTATACACATTCAGAGCTGGAGCTTGAGTCTTCCCTGTAATGTTGGTATTGAGCTGCAGGCTGCTGATGATGCTGGCATAAATGTTGGTCTCATCATAGATCAATATTTGTTGTATGTTGGTCTTTGTAGTTCCACCATGTGAGTAAGATTGGCTGCATTGATTATGATCAAGGAATGACTAGTTTGTTCCTTACTGGCTTTAACGTGCTTGGCTTGGCCCATTGCATATGTTATTGGATGCTGTTATGTCCTATTTAATTGTTGAAATTGAATGTGTGAAATTGATTGCAATTCTCCCTTAATTCCACATGCCTAACTCTCTCTTATTCTGATTCAAATTCTTTCTAAATTTTATTGGCTTGGGGGTTATCAAGGTATCCTACTCTGAACAGAGTGTTGAGCCCCTTGTTTATTGCCCTGCAAGCTCTTGATGCTACTGTTTGAGGGGGGGGACCTTGTTTTGTTGAAAGAGGGATTCCATTCCTTTGCAGTCATTGTTATTGTAGTGCCCAAGGAGTTGATTTACTTGGATTTTATCCTACATTTTGTAAAGTGAAGATCTAATAGTTGCTCGTAATGAGAGGCATAAGGTGGTGGCATTCCTGAAATAAGGGACCAAGGACCAGCTGGTACTGGAATCCAGCCTCTCACATTTTGTTTGGGAATGTCCTCCAACTGTTGGCACACATTTTAAGGCACAAAAAGGATATCATTAACCTTGCATACAAATATCACATGGTGAAGAGCAGTAGGGTCATAAGCCTAATACAGAGTGGGAGGGATCTTACATGTTGTGTAAGATGGGAAGGATATGAAGCCTGATCAATGGATGCCTTTCCATACCATAAAGAGGGTTAAAAGTTGGAATTCCAAAATTCTTTGTGCATGAAAGTGCTTTTTCTGCATTTGGAGTCTCTGTAACTATATAGTACAATTGAAGACTTGAAATGCAGTAGACAGTACAACTGGAGAATTTGATGTCAAGTATGAGCAGAGAAAATCAAACTGGCTCATGTGTGACAATGCAGAATGACATGCAATTGGTTAGGCAAACTGTATTCCATTGACCGCAAAACTAATTTAGAGATTTGGAGTTGGTGTATATAGTCAATCGAGTTCAGGCCTAAGTTCTTTCATCATGTATGGTCCCTCTAACTCATAACCAAGTTTGCGGTAGTAATGGCGGGTACCCACTCCTGAAATGACAGCCAGTTTGGTTGACCGATGCTCTCTCAGTGCAATCCTCTCAGCTTCCATCATCAATAGAGTTCCATAGCCCTGCAGACCCACATGAGATGATCAAGTTAAAACTGACATCTTATACTGATGCAAATCCTAGAAGTAAGAATCATACAAACTTGTATCATAAACCAAAAACTCTGTACCTGATGCTGCAGTTTGTCAGATTCACGCCCATGAACAGGGACAGCAGTGCCATACACATGTAGTTCCCGCACAATGGAGCATTTTCCCATGAGTTCAGGGCATGTAGTATTGCGTCCATTCTTCCGCAGACGTAACAGCCCAACTAGGATGTCCTGAGGGCAAACAGAAAACAATTAACTGGATTAAAAAAACCCTAAACACTTTCACTCAGATAATCTACAGTTTTGAAGCTCCAGACTTACCAATGAGTGACTATAAAGCTGCTTACTGCTGATAATTAAGCCTGAATATTCCTTCATTACTTAGCCAATTTCCACAGATTGAACTCTAGACAAAACATGACTCCCATAAAACACTTGGAGAAAAAAATTAGCATAAAATGGAGGTATGTCTATCAAGTGTAATTTACCTCCACAATAGGGTGGGTATATTTCATTCCAAGGAGAGTTCTTATGCTTTGTAAAGTCCCCATTATTTACAAAGTGGGTTCACAGGTTTATCCCAGCCATTAATTCTCCATCTGTTGCCCTCTTTCTTTACAACAGGTAAGGCCCTTGGATGAGGCAATTACCAGAATGCTATTGCCTTTTGCAGGCCCTTAGTAGGTAATGCCCTCATCCTAGGGCCTTACCCTACACTGAATAACCTGCATGCTGAAAATAAAATTCAATCTGTCTTGTTTAATCTTGTCTATTGGCCTGTTTCTTTACAATGGATAAGGCCCTTACTCTGGTAATGCCCTCATCCTACTAGGGCCTTACCCTACACTGAACAACCTGCATCTGAAAATAAAATTCAATCTGTTAAGACCCATCTGAAAACTGAGATTCAAAGGACAGTGGACCAACCTGGTAGGTATCTTCATATGATAGAAAAGTCTCCCAGCCTCCATTGGCCACATAATCACGCCTCACCAGTTCCACTTCTTCAGGCCTTATTTTGTGGTGAATATCCTGTCATCCGGCCCACAGAGATCATTTCAGTACCCAAAACTCATCACCAGTTAGTTATTTTAAGCATACCCTCAGGGACTAATTGCTTGTGATCCTGATGCAGAAAGAAAATAACAAGAGTGTCTTTAAGGGCTTGTTTGTAAAAAGTGGTATAATCAATAACAAAATAAATGCCAGACCTGAATTCCAGCCTCTCGTGTCCTAACATCCCGGCACTTAAGACCCAAGTCATCCATTCGTTGCAATGCAAGTTCCCGCAAATTTCCTTTCTCCACTCCTGATGTGACAAGTGGCATAGGAATGTCTCTCTGAATACGGTAGACTCGTGTCCAGGGTGGCACCAGTGCAAGAGCTCGTGCTATCAAATCCACTAGCTGCTCAGGTGGATAATTTCGGTACCTGGAAAATACAAGTCACATGTCAGAATGCATTTTCCAATGAAATCTTGAGATTGTCATGGAAGCATGCCTAATCATCTTTCCAGGCTCTGTCAGTCCCTTCATGATGTCACAGGATTTTAAAGGGCCCCTATTGCCAAGTCTTGTCTAGAAATTGTCCTGTTTTACTCTATGCTTGTGTAACTTCAAACCAGCCGACTAGAATTTTCTGCAAAACCCAAGACCGAACTAGTAGCCATCATAGTCCAATGTGAGAAGAGGGAAATATGAGAGAGGAATTCTATTACCTGCCTGTTTTCCAAAGCTCATAAAGACCAGTGCCCCTGATAACAAGAGTGGGATACAGTTTCAGGCCATCTGCCCGGAACACAGGACTTTCAAAAAACTCACGGAAACATTCCATGTCCCGTTCCATGTCCACATTGGGAAGATTTGGCATCAAGTGGGCAACTACCTGCAAACCTCTTGGATTTGGTCAGATAAATCAACTTTTCAAATGAGAGAATGCACATGTCATCCTTAAGGTATTGTCAGAATGGTTCAAATTTGAGCCAAACAAGAGAAACCTGAAATCTTGCTGTGATTTTTACATCTAATTAAAAAAAAGGCCAGTACATCTGGGTCTACCAAATATGATACCTTGAATCCCGCATCTTTTGCAAGGCAGAAACAGTCAGCCACAGCTGCGACTGTATGGCCACGGTTAGTGTCTCGAGCAACATCCTCATAAGTGCTTTGAACACCTATCTCTAGGCGTGTGCAACCATAAGTCAGCATCTGTCGGAGATGTGGCGCTAGGCAGTAATCAGGTCGCCTGCAAGTCCAGGAGCAGAAATGTGAGAGGATACACTTAATTCCACCAACTCTCAGTTTGTTGGAAACGATTTTCAAACCAAACTAGCATTGGATTCATTGGTGCATTTACATCAGCAATGAGGGAAGAGGTATGAAATTTACGTCTCAATCGTGAGGCCAATGCATTTGACAGCACCATGTTCTGAATACTGGACTGCTTCCTGTACGTCATGAGAACTGTGTCCAGACAGTGCATCATGAAGATTACGAATGAAATAGTCACGGTAATCCGTTGGCAGTGACATAAACGTTCCACCCATTAGGATGAATTCCACCTGCCCCAAAGCGACACTGTTGAAGAAAACTCTCTGAGATGAAACATCACTAGCAGACACATCACACTTCACAAAATCAACAACATACAAACACATCCTTCATCGTACAGCCATGCTGCCAGCAGTGGCAACAATGCTGAACAAAATACAAAAGTTTACTACAACATCCTCTAATCATCCAGCAATACAAAGTAGGTACTTGTTCTGAATGATGCAAAATTCTCTATACCCATAGTTTGGATAGAACAAATCTTCTAGACCAACCTGCCAGACAAAAGTATTGCCAGAAAATGCATGTAGATAGATCTAGTAATCCCTGGCTTGTTTGGACTTAAATCACAGTTGCCATCAGACCCAGAAAATGCTGATTACTGTTCTGACAGTCCTCACCTAGTTGTCCAAAAGACTTCCACCTGGTTGAAATATAGTGTTCCAGTTTGCAATACAGGCTATTCTGAAGAAAGAAATGCCCAACCAATTTGTGTGTGCTTCAAGTTCAAATCATGGAGTGAGGGAGTGAGTGTTTCTTGAGAAAAGAAATAAAACCTTGTCAACACTGTGACCAAGCCTTTTGAGCTGATCAATGCGGCCTCGTGCCTGCACATACGGATTGTACCTGGGGCAACAAAATGAATGAAATTTTTTATCTTCAAATTGTGTAAATCCTAGAATGTTAGATCCAGATGACAAACAGAAATACATGAAACATCTGTGTTGCTAATTAATGATTTTTTTCTCTTAGAATTGTGTAAACCCCAGAATCTAAGAGCCAGACTGCAAACAGAAACATGTGAAACATGAGTCTTGCTAATGAATGATGTTTTTTCTCTTAGACTCGCCTTAACCCTAGAATGCAAGATCCAGACCACAGCCAGAAACATGTGTATTTCTAATCACGGTGATGCTGACAACCATCCTCACTATACTGTATATGCCAACTTTCATTCTGCCTCAAACACCTGTTCCAGCTCCCAAACACCTAGAAACCCTAGAAACCGAATTCTGGATTTTGTACGCTCCTGGATAAAGAATTTGTAACCTCGTGGAGAAATTCATCAATGTCAAAGGACTTACCTCGCTCGAATTGCACGCATGCTGGTGGGCTCATAGCCAGTGTAAGATTGTGTACTATACTCGAAATCAGAATCGGGGCCGCCTGGACAATACACACATATATTTCCTGTAGTGGCAATATGAGGACAACGATGCGGTTTCGACATCACGGCAACCACTGCAATTCCGGAAGCCGTTCTCACAGGCTTAGCTCGCAACCTCGGCAGTACCAAATCCCTCTCGGATTCTGGTAGAGCTGCAATCATCTCCACCAGCTTGGGAGCTCGGGACAGCCCGTACCGGCGACAGGCATCCGCCTTGAGGACATTCAGGTCTACATCCTCCCCTTTGCGGCATCCTTCGATCATCGCACCCACGATCTCCGATATGGCTCTCACTCGCGCTTCCTCGTCGCTCAAGCCCGTGAGTACGCCTCCTCGTCCCGGTGCTGGTTTCTTCTTCGGCTTCCGTCCTTCCGACTCCATCGCTACTTGCCCAACTAACTTCCTGTCAAAATTCTCCCTCTTCTCCACTACCAAAATCAAACTGTGAAAAATTCTTCTTCTGCGACTAAAACCGATTTCGCTTCTTCTTCTCCACTACCGAATCAAAACTCGCAGGAATTCTTCTGCAACAGCAGACGAACCTCCAGACGAAGCTCTTCCGTCTTCTCCAAAGAAGCCAGTTTTAGGGTTTCGTAGGGTTTCAGGGTTTTACTAAGAAACACGATTCGAGATCTCAACCGGACTGAGATCTCCATTGGGACCCCAGCCCTGTCGAGTTTCAAGATCTGGAATGTGTCACGTAAGCGTACTCTAAGGAACGGGACGTGGAAATTGTCCTCCCAAGGCGAGCAAAGGGTGCTGTTCACACGTCATCTGAACCCACCACAGAAGCAAGGTAGGGTTTAAGGGTTTTACCAAGAAACCAGATTTGAGGTCTCGAACGGACTGAGATCTCCATTGGGACCCCAAGCATGTCAAGTTTCAAGAATTCAAATGTGTCATGTAGGTATCCTCTAAGGAACCGCACGTGGAAATTGTCCACCTAAGACAAACAAAGGGTGCTGTTCACACGTCATCTGAACCAAAAAGAAAACCAAGTTTCAAAGTTTTGGAAAGAAACCAGACTTGAGGTCTCGAACGGACTAAGATCTCCATTGGGATTCCAAGTGTGCCGTGTTTCAAGATCTCGAGTGTGCCACGTAGGGTTCCTCCGGAACGACATGCAGAAATTGTCCACCTAAGGCAAAGGGTGCTGTTCACACCTTATCTGAACTTACAAGAGAAGGAAGTATTAGGTTTCTACCAAGAAACAAGATTTGAGGTCTCAAACGGACTGAGATCTCCATTGGGACCCCAAGCTTGTCGAGTTTCAAGATCTCGGGTGTGCCACGCCAGCGCCTCTAAGGAACGACACTCCGAAATTGTCCACCTAAGGCAAAGTGTGCTGTTCACACGTTTTCTGAATGCAGAACCGACAATAATCCCCCTGTATGAAGAAGGATAAAATAGAGCCGGTTTCAGACGGCTTCCTCTTTTGTTTGCTGCCGGAGTAGTGCGAGACTGCTTCTTGTGTGTGCGCATTTGCTGTTATCGCGTTTGCTGCTTTGCGTTTGATTCTGCTGCGTCGCGACGAATAATCTTGTCTTTTCTTGCATCGCAAAAGGTACCTTCACTCTCGATTTCTTGCTGGTCTTCTTTTCTTTCTCCTACTGGAATCGCGTCTTTTGGTGGTTTTTGCATCCGTTGTCACCACATGTACACCAGGGGTGGAGAACAAGAACGTATTGCTCCACTTTTGATGCAAATTTGGGACGAAGTCCCTCGTCATCTAAAGGTGAAGAACGGTATTAGTGATTGATGAATTTCGTTCTGTGAAGATGGCGCTAAGTTGTTCTGGAATCTAATGTTAGGGTTTCAGTTTGATTGTGGGTTCTGGAATCTGATGTTAGGGTTTCAGTTTGATTACTTTGATCTCATGTTACTCGTAACTCACAATTTGTAACATGTTTGTCTTTTATTTTGTTCTCTCAATGTGCATGTATATCCAGTTTGTGGATATATAACAGTCAGATTTTAGTGTTTGAGAGGCAGCCGTGGAAGAAGAACTTCTGGAATCTGATGTTATGGTTTCAGTTTTCTATCCAAATGACAAAGCGCCTCTCATTACAGTGATCTCATGTTACTTGTAACCCACAATTTTGCAACATTTTTGTCTTTTGTTTAGTTCTCTCACTCTGTGTGTATATCCAGTTTGTGTATAGACAAGAGTCAGATTTTAGGGTTTGAGAGGCAGACATGGCAGAAGAACTTCTGGAGGCGCAGCCGCTTCCACATCTGTTTGAGCAAGCTCAGCAAATATACTTGCTGTCTTCTTCATCCCAAGTTGAACCTGTAAGGCTCTCCTCCCATGTTTCCTGGCCTTGCAAACATCTGACTTCTGATCAAACTGTCTTGAGAATCAATTAGGGTCCCTGTTGGAGTGCCTAATCAATACAAATGCACCAGGTGCCTTGAACAACTTGGTGGTTCTCGTTTTCAGGGTTTCTGGTTGTGTTGACTCTCAGTTGAGTGTACGGCATTTTGAACATTTAATTGAGGTTGGTCTGTCTGTCTTGGGGCCAGACAGAGATAAGGAAAGCCTGCCGAATGCTTCAGGAAGCCCAAGATAAGATTGAAACGTTAGCTCTCTTCTCTGCCAATGAGGACAAGGAAGATATCAGCACTGCAGACCTGAAATACTTGCTTGTATGTGTTGGCACACCTTATTCTATCTGCATACTGTATTCATCTAGTCATTGGTCAACTATCTTCCTTCTTTACCCTTCAGATGTTTTGTCAAGAAGGCTTATTTATACTTGATTGACAGATGGAGATCTGAGCAGATACTTCCTTTCTCTTGCACTGCTGCTTTTACTATTTTGGTCTACCTGCATCAGAAGAAATTATGGAGCAGACTAGGTCAGGATGAGCTGAAAGTTCAAACATATTCTCTTGACAGGTACCATATTACTTGGGATATCTCACAGAAAAGTTGCCAGTTGAAGATCGAGCTGAGTTAGTGAAAGTTGCCAAGGTGCAATTACTGGTATGGCTGTCTTCTGGATTAGCTTCAGACCCTTGGATTTGTTGATGCTAGCCTTTCTGTCAGATCATGGTACCCGATGGAAAAACACTTTCAGGTAGAGAATCATAAGTGATGTAGAAGACATGTGGACCTGTGCCATCAAATATTTCAGATTGATCCATTTTTCAGTCTGCCCTTCTTTAATTCAGATGCATTTCAATGAGCTGAAGTTCGATGTCTACAATTGGGTCAGGCATTTATCAGGTCATGTGAGCGTTTAGAGCTTCTTTCAGAGGGTGAAGCACAAGCACTCTCCCGTGAGGACCCACCCACACCAGAAGCACGGAGAGCTGAGAAGGTAACATCTCTAGAATCACTCCACCTTGAATTTTTTGAAACCTAGTTTCAGCATGGAATCATTGCCTTGGTAGAAAGCTGAAGAAAGTGGATTATGCAATACCATCTCGGTGGTTGATCTGGTCATTGGTATTAATTGGGATCATAGAGCCTTAGTGTGGCAACTGGAAAGACATGCAACAGAACATGCAGTATGCAGAAACCATTCTATGGGAAATGCCATGGGATGTGGGTGGTGGTGAGAAGAGTGATGAAACGGGGTAATCCAAATACCACATTTGTTCATTGGGTCCAGGTTATTGAGATCTTATCTGTTTGTGAATTGTTTTAAGGTGGCACGCTTCAAGAGGCAAAGAGCAGCAGAATCGAAGCTGCAAGACATTAAAGAGAGGAAGGAGAGGCGTAGGCGCTCCATGCAGGCAGCAGCCAAAGCCACAGTTGTTGAGCACGGTGAGGAGGATTTGCCGGATGAGGACGATGAAGAAGAGAGAGAGGTGAATGGTGCATTTCAGATATATTTGTGAGTCTTGAGGGAGGGTAAAAGGGTTATTGGTGGAACAGAAAAGAACATATGGTGAGGATAGTGAGAGTTGACTTGTGACAATCATCTCTTAAAGAGAGCATATGTTGTTATGCTTAAATATGTGACTCTTTGTGTAAGTAATGGTTTTCAGAAGCTTTGAACTTGAAATGCATGCTATCTGGTATCAGGGGTCTTCTCAATCCAGATATGGAAGATTCTGAATAGGGACCGTGGTGAGGATGGTGCAGGCATGGTTCATGCACATTTCATTGGCTCTTTGCAAGGTTAGTGTGACCCGACTTCCACTATAATGAAGCCTGTATCTTAGTGCACACAGAGCCTGAAAAAGTGAAGACTATTGATTGCAAACATGGCAGTCCTGTTTAGTGGCCAGAGAGATTTATAATTGGCTCAAAACTTGGGCGCCTACAACCAGAAAATGAGTTAGTGTAAGTTGTACAGAGAGTACTCACCTTTTTCTGCATGTTTCAAAGACACTTGGAGTGCTACAGTCATCTTCAAGGTGCCTGCAGTATGGCAAGTTTCTTCATGTTTTATGAGTGAGGTATCTTTACACATGTCTGAGGCACTGTGGATTGAACAACCAGATTTAATGTCCATTTGTGCATTTTGCCAGGCTTTGGATCTAGTTGAGATGCTTAAGCGTGAGTATGAGATGTTAGCTGCTATCCAAGCAATCAATGAAGAGGTAATTTGTGCCACTTCAGCTTTCAAACAACAATGGAGTTCAGTTTGTCTATGGTAGTTTTTTTTTTCCCTTATGAGCAGGATTTTATATCTCTGGATTATGTTGGTATGGACAGTTGACATTCCCACCAAGGCCTTGCTCATAATCTTATGTCAAATGTTTTAGGAACAATCCTATTGAGAAGAAATGTCTTTGCTATGCTTCAGGGCAAGGAGGTGCTGACAAGAGAGATTCTGGATGAGAGACAATCTAGAGCAGAGAGCTGGCATAAGGAAGGTGCATCAAAGGCCAGGACTTTAGGGCCAGCTCAACCAATCACGTGTGCAACATATGCACAAGATGTGATAGAGGGGCGTGCTGCTATTGACCAAGGCCACAAGCACTCACATGGCGCCCCCTTTCTTTTCGGTCCTGCCAGTGTAGTCAGTGGCAGCCTGTCTACAGAACGGGAACGGCTTGTTGCTCAAGTGTTCCAACCTAGCCACAGGTTTGTGTCTGATTGGACAATATCCTCCAATTTGCATGCTTGTTTATATGTGTGCTCTCTGTTGCTTAATTAATGATTGTGTCTCTGAATATAGTGTTCTTGGTTGTTGTCAGGGTTTTATTCATTCTGGCGCCTTGTCAATGCTCACTGGGGCCCATCTTTTTATCTCTTGTGTTGTGTTGGCAAACTCTTCACAATCACTAACATATGAGAAATTAGGATGTCTATGGGAGGTATTGCTCTTTAGTGTTTAATTTGTGCTTGGAAACTCATTTGGCTGATGATTTCAATTTCTGCCCTTGCAGTTTACCAAGTATGAGCATTGAAGAGGCTGGGCTGGCAGAGATGGAGATGATGCGTACCTGGAATGAAGCAAACCAGAAGTTAGCAGATGAAGCCAAATCATCATGGGTGGGGGAAGCCAAGAAGGATGATAGTGATGATGAAGAGTCTGAGTATAAAGCTCGGGCATGGGATGACTGGAAGGATGAACATCCAAGGGGGGCTGGCAACAAAAAGCTGACCCCCTGTGGATAATCAAAGTACTTTCAGTGGCTGAGCCATTTGTGGAACCTCTCTGTGTGAATGAATTTGCTTCTTGCTCAAAGTAGAGTGTTTGTAGGTTTCTGCAAACTGCAAACCTTCAAAAAAAAAAGTTGCAACTGTGGTAATTGATATGAAGTAACAAACACAGAAAGAATCATAAGTCTTGGGCATCTATGAGATCTATGAGGTTGCTGGCCTGTGATTTCACATTTGTACTAGTCTTGGATCTGAGCTTAGTGGCTAAATTTCAGATCCTTTGATGGGCTCATTTCGCATGGTTCCTTTACACCACATTTTTGCAAATGCTGCTTTGCTTGATGCCTGTCCAATGAAACCCAAGATGTTACTGTGCTAGACATGAGAGTTGAAACTGCAAAGGCACTGTGGTGGGTTGATGATGGGAGATTTTTTCTTGAGAAGCCAACTGTCAAGCATTCTGGGCAACTCTGACTTAAGTGGGGATTTGAATGGTTTTTTGAACTTTCAAGTTCTTCAAGCTCCAAAACACATGTATTTGCAGGTACATTGTCTTCAAAGCTTTAAATGAATTACCAAAATGCTTAAACCTGATTGGAATTAATTTGCCACATTTTGACCTCAAAAGTTAAGAATAGAGGAGGTAGCAAACTTGAGCATTTCCCCAAAGAGAAAATGTTACTTAACTGTTTTTGTTCTCTCAACCAAACTTACATCTGCAGTGAAGTAAGTGTCACAAGTGAAAGCATTCAACTGGAAAGAGGCACTCTATGTAGTTGGTATCCATGGGAAAGTTGGCAACCATGATCAAACCAACCTTTTAAACTCAAGAAAGCGTTACAACAAGCAACCTGTTTAATGATCGGTATGTATGTGTTGGAAGAAAATGAGTGGATCTCACCAAATGCTTCAAATCACTCAGTTGATTGTCGGAGAAAACATCCACCATAATATCAAGGATTTTGTTGCTTGTTTAATACCAAGGTATTCACATCATTGCTTCACCAACAGTTAAAATGGCTCAAATCTCGTAAGAATAGACAAGAATTTTTTTTGATAGATCTGAATTGTCAACGTTTTGGGGCAATAGATGTCTACCAATTCTTTGCAAAAAACCATTGTCAAATCCCACTTAAATTTGATGCCAATACTCTCTACCAGAACATTCACAGATCTGAGTGATTGCATACTTATAAAAAAAGGCATAAATTGCAGTTGCAAGCATGGGCACTACCACCAACCAAAGCCAGGAGGCAAGTTTTCTGTTGCAAATGTGAACCCTTCCGTGTTGTTGATTCTTTCTCATGCTCAATGATGTCTGTCACCTCTGGATCCACCAGTATAACTCAGGAATTCAACTGCTTCCACCATGTTAAAAGATGACCAAAACGTAACTTCACAACTTTCTCAAAGAAAATGCACCAAAAAATGCAATTTTGTTTTCTCTCTGAGCAATGTGAGGTTAAATAGGGGAATTCCATAATCATAATTCAGTATATATGTACAGCAACAAAGATGGTATTAGAAATTAATGAGCCCTGAGAAAAATATAGCAAACCAACAAGAAACCCATTTCCTCACACCAAATATAAGAGCCATTATTGAGCACAATGTTTTTATGCAAATCCATCTCATTGCAACAGCCATCCTGCTGAAAAAATTCAAACAAAGTTTCTATATCCTGCTTAGAACAGTGGGAGTACAGCTACAGAGACAAAAAGAATAATGCACTACCATTTTGGGGGTCACCCATCTTTGTTGCACCTTTCTATTTTTTCATTTGCCATGGGAAGAAAGGAAGAAAAACCCAGAACCATTGTGTGTGACGCAATTATTCTTATCATTGCAGGGAAAAATGGACATTTTCTAAATTCCATGAATGTGCAAGCAAAATCCTTTCATGTTATTGGCTTCCCAGCTTCTGCACTTCCCAAAAATTGGGAAAAAAGTCCTTACATTAATCCTTATTTGCCAGGCAACTATGTAATGTGATGTGTTAGAAATGAGAGAGACACACATAGACAGACAGACAAAAGGATGAGTGTGTGTGTGTGAAAGAGAGATTCATGACACTCATTGCATCCCACAGATATGGACTAAGGACTTTTGATTTTGATGCTAACTCTTTGGTTGTGTGATTATCATATGTTTTGTTGCAGTTTGAAAGAACTTTTTACTCACAACTGTGTTTACCTACATGCAAATTTTGCAAAAACCCATGGTCAGAGACTTGCACACAAACCATTTTCCTAAAGCAAGAAAGATGCCACTACACATAGCCTTTGCCTTGAATTTTGGACTGGATGTAATGATCTGCAAGAAGGGAGAAGGAAGCTGCAGATACAGCTTCTATCTCTAGCTTCACAGCTTGGCTGCGGAACTCTGCAAGCTTTGTCCTGAGACAACACAGAAAACACACACCCCAGCCAGGTTTTCAGTTATCAGTGGGTACTCCACTCTACCAAACAGTTGTCTGTATACTCAAACTACAATGTAATTCCTACAGACCAAATGCTAAGATATCAGTGCAACATCATCTCAATCAGATTCAAGGTCCCACACAAGTTTATAGGAATTTGAAGGAACTTGAAGGAATCTGTATCTACCTGTCACAGAGAAGCAATCAGTGTTCTAAACAATGACATGAGGGGAGCATGCACACTTGTAGATGGTTATAATTTGTGAGCATGTGTGTACAAACAAGTGAGAGATTGTTCATACCACCAGCCAGGAGCCAAATGCTTCAGGTAGCTCCGACTCAAAAGTGCATCAGCTTTCCTCTTATCTGTGCAGCCACATCCATTTGGTCATGTAAATTAGGAAGTGCTTGATTGCAATTTAAGAACTGCGAACATCATCTGGAGCCTTGAACAAAGTGAACACATTTTTGTTGCAACAGCAATTTTGGCTCAGGATTGTGCTCATGACTAAGGTTAATCAAAGTAATTAAATAAACAGAAACCAGAATCTCTCATGCTGGAAACTATGAAGTCTTGGAGCATTTACCTCTCTCTGTCAATGGAAGGAGACATTCTTCTGGTATACGGAAATCAAGGCAGTCTGAGAGATGCACACCCAACCAGAAGATTTCTGGGACGGCCAAGACCTCTGCATCGTATGCCATTGTCTGTAATCATCATGTTATCAGTGCCAACTTCTCCAATTTTTCTGTCTATGGGTATTTTTCTCCAATACAGGATGTGTATGTGCAATTACAGCACTTTCTTTCTACCAACCACCTAAACTATTCAGCTTCAGAGTCTTGCACATTGGAATGAAGGAAGGTTATCTCCTTATCTGTGTCATACACCTGAGATCTTCATATGTAACCCTATTGATGATCTTATGGAGCAATTGGAAAGTATGTACCAGTGAGCCAAAACGGTACACAGATAGAATGTCCAAGCCATAAGGGTCCCCATCCATGAGAGCATAGACTGGCAAATGCAGCTCATCAGTGAGACGACGCAGGAAACTGGTTGCCAGACAAGCTAACACTTTGAATCAGATATTTGTGATAATATGTAAGGTAACTGAATAATATTGAGCATTGAGCACTAGCTCCCAGAACACTTAACATCCACTTCATGTTTGGATGGCACATTAGTCCTTCAAGTTGTAGTGCAATCATGGACTTAGTAAGCATACCTTCTGGTCGCTACATCTGGGTAGCCCTTGCCCTGCAACCAGACTCAAAGATTTCAGCCTGAAAGACTGAGGTCCAATGTTTGAAGATGATAAAGTCACAAAAACATGGATGGGTGATGATATATGTGACAACTCACTGTGAGAAGAATACAGCGATTCTTTCCACAGAATTTGTCATTCACAAGCCGCTGAAAAACTGCAAGGACAGAACAGAACCCCAAGGTTGGTCAACAGATATCTTCAGATCCCCTCTGGTAATGGCATTTGACAATCAAGACCCTTCCTAAAGGACATGACAACCTGGTGCAGATGTGAGTGGCAGACAGGGTGAGAACATGGCCGGTCACAATTTGGAACAAAAGGAAACTGACTAATTCAAATAGCCAGGTTACATCTATGACCAAGAATGCATTTCTCACTCCACCAAAATACTATTGGCAAGAAACATATACTGGTTTTGCACACTTGCCTGTTTCTTTCTCCACAAGAAGTATGTAGTCCGCACCACTGCAGATATCTAGAGCCCTTGCAGTGAAGGCCACAGCCAGAAGTTGAAGAGTTGCCTGACAGAAGGTGTCCACAAACTCACAGATATTTTCAACATCTGAATATCAGCAAATAATGGCCATTCCAAGTTGTAGAAAGGATACGGCTCACTTGACTAATGTGTACAGGAACAGGCAATCCCTGGAGATTTATGCATTTTGTGAGATTCCCATGCTTACAGAAAGGAGCAGATGCTAAATTGAGGATTGAACTGTTACTCAAATGACATTAACATTTCCTCATTGTATCCTTCAAGCTGTTTAGGTTCTTTATCTAGATTTATGGATTTGCAGTGCTGATGCTACTCTATATCCACCAGTGCCACTGCCATCTGAGGATGGCCAAAAGATCATTAGACATATTAGAGTTCATCTCATACAGCATAATTGCAATTGTGTTTGGAGCAGTTTATGATCCTTCCTGCATCCTGATAAGACAGAGGCCCCATGATTAATCTGCAGTCAGCCACACATTTTGCAAAGTAAGTACTCAAGATCTGATTGAACTCATCATGTTTGCACAGCAATTGGGAAGTGATGCTAGAATCCTGTCCAAATGGATTGTCCAGATTCTCTTCAAATTGAAGGGAAATCAAGCAACCTTTGATGAATCACATATGACATAATAGACTGTTAGTGGAAATTCTCAGTTCTTGTGAAACCTGGAAGGGGATTAAGCATTTAACATGATAGACCCCCAGGATAAGAAAGGAGCTTCCTTATAGTCTGTGTAAGGCAATTCCTATTGGTGAGCTGGTCCCAAACACTAGAATGCAGAGGATGCATGTCAGATTCGATAGGCAACTTACCCTTTGCTGACAGCCACCTGAGACAAAACAGAAATTCAAGTCATTAGATCCAAGCAAAAAGATTTTCATGCACCAATTACAGCTGACAGCTCTGGAGATATGTCCTCTCCAACAATGGACATCATCTTGTACCAGTACATATTACAACATGATCAACAGCCCTTGCAAGACATGCTATTAGGCGACTGAACTCAGAACACACTCAGAGCAATGCAAGGTTTAGCAGGCACAGAAGGGTGCCACTACTTTAATGCGGACTCACTCCAGATGTGGCTGGTTCATCACCTTTTATGTTGTACCAAAGCTTCTGGATTTCCTATAGAAAACTCTTTCACACAAGCAGTGGTATCTTATGCAAAGGTTACTGAGAAACTAAAGCCCAGCTTAGCGAGGACTTAGGGTTTAGCTTCAAGACTGATAATACCACACAGTGGTCTAGAGATGTGCAGGACCATCTCTTTGATGCTTTGGAAAAAGACAAGTTGAAAGAGATTGGAGAGTGTTGCATCCCATAATCAACTCTTCACAAGGCACATGAATTATGCACAGGTAGGTCAAAACAATAGAAACTTGCATTACCACATGTAGAGAAGACCGACTGCATTGGAAATGGATGCAAATGTCATTGAGTGCTTGATTGACCCTTCCTGGAGTCAAGCAAGCAATCAATCATCAACACTCCTTTTACGGCATGGGGTTTGATAAGATCCACTGTTGCAAGGAACTTGCTAGCTTGTTGTCCAATGCATATTCCCCAGGAATCAGGATTGCTCGGATTCACTGAACTTCCTTTCCTCAGCAACATGTGCATTATGGAGATTGATGGGTTTTGCTGAAGACTATGAAGAAAAGCTTGACACAAAGAGAATACAGAACGGATCATTTGGCAACTCTTCTCCAAGCAGATCTTTGTTTCACTATTCAGTACAACAAATGTACAGAAATGGACAGAAATGTACAGAAATGTAAGCTTTTTATGTGCAGAATGATGATGCACCAAAGAAGAATGAGTTTCAAGTCCAGCTCACCCTTCAGAATAGCCGGGTCGCTATAGTAAACATCTCGCTTTGTCGCGTGTCGATTCTGTTGCAGCAGCTGTTGTACGATTTGCAATACCCTCAGCATCGCAACTGTCGGCATTGATTCCAGATCATGAGCATAAATACGCTTTCTGATATCAAGTTTCACGTCCTAATAAATCATGCTTCTTTTTTTCTGTCCTCTCCTCTGTCCCGAAGACAATCAGGGGATCTGCATGGCGAAGAAGATACAGAACTTTGCACATAAAAAAGAATCGTGACGCTGGATCTAAGAAACTCTTACGTAATCTGCAAGCTCCGCCTTTTGAACTGACCGCAACGTGTTCTGGTTTGTCGGACTCTTCAAAGATCGTGGAGCTTTTGTGCAGTCAAAACGTCGTGCGATGTTGATTCATGTTGGGAGGGAAGGAGAACAAAGTCAAGATTAAGTACGAAGGGCTTCCAAGCGAGAGCTGGAGACTGAGAAGCAACCAGAAACGGAAAGAAAGAAAGCGCATATCCGCGTTACAAACTGCAGAGATGGAAGTTGACAAAGAGAGACAACAATCAATCAATCAATATTGAGCAAAGCATGTCCCCGCTTGCTTCCAGCGCCTTACCGTTTTTCTACGGCCACCATCTCTGCTGGACGATCCTCGCGAATCTGGAACCTCGCCATGTTTACAGCAGGCAGATTGCCTTCTGATATGGCGTATAGAAGCTCGCACACAAACTCTGCGGTTCATCAGACAACAAGAAAGAATCAATAACGTTACAGGACTGGTGCATGTTGATCGATGATGCATCAGATTCTTGCATAGGCAATACACTCCCTCCTTGCTCTGAAATAGAACGGGAACAAGAAGTCAACAAGAGCGAATTCTGTCACTCTCGCCACGACACTCAAGGTTGCTCAACCTTATGCGGCTTCAAATGCAGACTTCCTCCATGTTCCAAGATCTCAGGCTCTATTCAAAGGAGCATACGTCGGGATTTCTCTACGAAGTCACAGTTTTTTCTCGATCAGTTAAAATGTTCTCTCGTGACAGGCTGCGATCGGCCAATTGAATCGAGAAAGTCTACATATACGCGCAACAGAGAAATCTCCTATGATATTGCTGGAAACTGCAAACCTTTCTGATCGCATATTATCATCATCCTCTGCGCAACTCTCGCAAGTCGCAGAACAACGCTCAAATAGAGTCTTCCAATTACGTGCATACAATCAATCACTCGGAAAGAGCCAAAATAAGAACCTTTTGCCCAGCTTCCACCGGGAGTCTAGATCAGCGCTAACTTCATTCAAGCAGGTTCAGTTCATGATCAGAAGCAGATTGGAATCAGCGGCAGTCTCCTAGTACATCAGATGACTTGAGAGACAGAGAGAGAAAGAGTTTTGAAAATTGCCACGGATGCGGTGCAGTAGCTCATCTGAGTCGGATCTACTTCCAGACTCCATCCTGCATGCGGTTTTTCTCTGGACTGAAAAATCCGGGCGCTCCGTGCACGAAAGACAGACGGACTAGTATGTAATCTGCAGACAAGAACGGCACCGGAACGATTAGAACTCGGAAAAGAGCGACTATTTTTTCGTCCTCCTTTCCAAGTGCAGCATAAACCCCATGCAAAAGAGGGGAACCAAAAGAGGGAGTGATTGCACGGGGTTCGAGCACTGACCTTCGTGAGCTCGTCGTCTCCTCCAAGATCTTCTCCCCTCCAGTACTTGTAGCAAGCTGCTGTGAATGCCTGACATAAAATTTGCAAGTTGGATTACTTTATTGCTTTTACAATCTCAAATATTACAACAATAGTTTGTTCCAACTTTGATTCAAATAATTTCATATTCATGCTGAAAAACCAATTGGTGTATTAGATCTAAGTATCATAATAGGTATATTATATAGTTGCAAACATGCAAAAAAGGAGATACATCCTACTTCTTTCTTTCTTGCTTTGTCCTCCTCACATAGGGTTTTGTTTTTGACTTGAACTTTACTCATCTAATTGTGCAACAAGTCTCCACACACAACTCTTGTTGTTACTCAAAAATGTACAACAATATGTCTTTAGTAGTTAGCAATTTGCCACCACCTACATCAGAAAGTTGATGTTCAAAATTAAGAAACAAAATTAGAACCATTGTGAAAGGTTTTCTTGTACACATATCTTCTCATACACAGGTCTTTTCATACATAAATATTCTCACACAATAGCATATACAAAAGAGAATAGGAGATGTGAGGCCATTTCTCTACTCATGTATAGTAGGTGGCTTGAAACCAACAAATAAAATGCAAGATTGTAACATTGGAGAAATATATCAAGATGTTGTGCCCTCTTTAAAAAGGATCCTTGAAAATGGCATGGGGATTGCATAGACAAGTGAATGCATTTGTCATTTAGAAGCTATGATCTCAAATTTTCCCTTTTGTCCTATGAGCAATTATTATTTCTCTTCCCACAAATTTATAATAAGCAATGGAAGAAGGAAGGAAGAGGACCAAAGATGTTTAAATAAAAATCACTTTGCTAATTTTTCCCAACACTTGGCCAATATTAAAGGGAATTGTCATTCCATTTGGGCAACTATTTAAAATCAATGACACATCTAAGTAGAATATGCACCACAACAAGCCACAATTTCAAACAACAATTTATTAAAACATGTTCGAGTTTTGAAGGCAATGCCTTGTGAGCAATGATGGATATTATTAGAACATGTTTGAATTTTGAAAGCAATGCCTTGTGAACAATGATGGATATTATTTGAATGTGTTCAAGTTTTGGAAGCAATGCCGTATGAACAAGGTTTATCCATCCAAAAGTCTAATGGCTAAATTTCACATGCATTGAAACACCATGGCTGCCACCAAATAATTGCAATTATCAAAAGATTGCCACCAAAGATGTCATGCTTTAGAGCTACAACTTTGCAATGAAGCACCACTCTCAATAGACATGGCTCAAGGTGCTTGTCTAGTACTCAAATGAGTCTTGATTGATTTTCGAAGATAGCAAATTTTTCTTTCAAAAATTTATTTTTTTATACATCTTTGTGTTCAAAATGACCTAGCACATGTATTTTTGGTTGGAAGATAACATTGCCACACACTATAATAACACATGAAATCTACTACAATCTCATGTAGATGCATCATGATCTAATCATATGACAATTCAAATTCAAAATGAAACATGAAACAACAACTATAAAATATTTCACACACTTTTTGCCTCACAATCTTAATAAACATATGATTTGGGGGAGTTGACAAGTTCAAATTTTTTAAGGTGTACCAAAATCACGATACAACATCACCTATTTTTATATTTTTTATCTAATCATTATTTATTATGTAACAAATATTTATGGATGATTATGATAAAATTTTAAATTATAATAATTTTAAATTTGATAATTATGAAATATTGAACACTTTTTGATTCATTAGTTATGATGAGGATCAAAATATGAGTAGAAAAATAACTACAATAAGCAATAAACACTTTTTATCCTTGATAATAAACTTTTAAAAAAATTCACCCTGACATACCATAATTTTGCTGTGAAGATGTGTCTCAATCCTCTAATCATGTGAACCAAAAAGCCAAGGCAAAGCTCACATTAGAAATGAGACAGGTTAAGTAAATTGCTTAAAAGCTAGGTTGCCTAGAGAGGCTCAAACCACACCAATCACATTAACACCACCACTATTGGCAAATTTGATAAGTCAAGAAAACTTCAAATTTTGACAAACCATAACAAGTGCATTCCTTTAATGAAGGTGCTTAGAAGAGATCTAAACCTACCAAAAACACAAAATAGAGTACAAAGGAAAATCCCCTTTTAACTTAAACAACTACTTTATGCATAACTTTATTACTTAAAAAAAAACACATACACTAGCTTTGAAAGGGATGATAAAAGTTGAAAATTGTCTTTGGAAGTTCATTCTATATTGTCTCTAGAAACTCTGAAAATTGTATGTGAAATCTAAACCCATTGAAACAGTTAAATTACTACACTTAAGTTACCCTCCCCCCATCCTTTTAGGAGCCAAGCTAATAATTTTTGTGATACCTTATGCCCATGACAAGTTCATAATTTAAGTGTTAGCTTGAAGATGGGTGGCCCACCCTCTACTAAATTCCAAGCTAATGACAAGCTACCAAAGTTGCCATGTGCTTAGAGAGCTAGTGAGGCTTTTGGAATAAACTAGCATGGCATTTTTCTTTTCCAGGCACCCTACCTCTTTTTGTTTCTTTTTTTTTTTGCCCCCCAATGATACCCCAAGCTTATCTAAAATAAAAAAGGATTCCAAAAATAAAAAATCTGCCAAGTTGTTAGTTGTTAGGTGAGATATCCCCTCCGAGATATATCCACGGACTGACATTATTACTATCTCCTCACGGACGATAACTTTTTGTTAGTGGATGAAAGTCATTCATCCACTAGGTGTAGATTAATGTTTAAAATTCTACATAAATTAAATGGAATTTATTCCTTTTCTCGTGGGGGATGACAACAACTCATTCCTGTGTTACCACGTGTTGACTCGTCATTCGTTTGACAAGGCCCCGCAATCAGTCCTGAGGAATTCGGGACCTCACATAATATATAGCATTATTAAGAAGAACTTGAGATCCCGAATGAGTTTCACTCCAGGGAATGGAATCTCAAATGAGATGCCTTCAAACTGTGGGATCTCAATTGAGGTGTCGCGACGCACGCTCTCGTCTCTCTTCTGTTTGTCTGCGGTCGTGGTGTGTGCTTTTGTTGCTGACGTTCTTTGCTGCTGCTTCGATCCGGTTTCTTTCGCCTACTTCCAACGACAAACTGCGTTTTTATAGGTTTTCTGGTGTGGTTGCTGCACTGCTGGCCCGTGATTTTCCATCCGGCAATGCGCAGGTTCATTTCCTCCCTCCCAAACCACACTATTGATTGACATCCGTTCTTTTCCTCATTTCAAATCCGTCGCCTCCTCCGGGCTTCCTCTCTATCCAACTTTCGAAAAGAAACGGAGATCCGGTATTCTTATCTTGTCATGGTAATACTACAACAGTTTCAAGCTCGTCTAGCAGTAGTTTTGGAAATATTTTGTTGCGGTTCAGCATGGTAGTGGTATTAGCTTGCGGCAAGGAAAGGGAAAAAAAAGCAAATTTGTGCTTCTTCACTTCTGTTGCTACACTATCGTCGTCTCTCCTCTTTCGGTTGTTTTGAGAAACAGAGATCTCGCTTTCCTTTTTTAATATGCATTAATTTTTTTCCAGTTTCTTATTGTTGAGGTGGTAGAGCTACTATTGATGCTGGACAAAACTGTCTCTGGCTACCGTCAAAAAACAACTGAACTCCTCTGGATTGTCTTTTAGGTCTGTTGAGAATCTTTGAGCTCAGGTATAGGTAGTGGTCTTCTAGAAGGAATCAGTGAGAACTGGTAAGTAGAAGATGCGATTTTGATCCGTTGTGTTTCTTGCAGACATCTTAGATCTTGCTGATGAGCAGGCCAGCTTCTCATTCTATGCGTGTGCTAGACTGAGTTTGTTCATAAGCTGATTGACATATTGTTGTTGTACTACATCTGTTCTTTTCTTCCACCAGAAATGCTAATATTTGAGTGGCTGAATGCAATTTGGTTTGGATGCATCAGTGTTGGGAAAAACTTGGAAATAGGAATTTAAGATGCAAGGCAGAAGAGATTTCTTTTACTCTGTAGTTTAGGATTTTAGCCTAGGAATATTTTCTTCAATGCTTTCTTTCAGTTAGATACTCAAGAATGCTGATTTCCACAATTGTCTGACAAATTGTATGGCTGGGGAGTTCTGTGTATAGAGGGGTGTCATGGAAGGTCCGACACAAAGATGAAGGGAGGAGGCAGTTGGAAGGAGCAGAGTCACGATGGACTGCTAAAATGGGATGTGTCACCCGAACCTATTTGCCATGTGTGGTATTGCTCCTGTGTGCTCTTTCTCTCCTCTCTTACATGAGGGAGAAAAAGCACATTCATCTGGCACAGGTACATTTAGGGTTTAGAATAGGAGCAAAGAGAAACAGAGTGGGATAACCTACATCTTAGTGACTTAGTAGACACTTTGTGTATCATGGGAAAGGAGAATGGAAACAATGCAATTAATGACTGAGAGTAGCAAAGAAGCAACAGACTACAAGAAAGAAAGCAGAGGCATTTTGGTAAGAAATCTTAAATCTACTGTGACAGAAATGGGGTGCCCAGGTCTAGGAACGAAAAAAGTGTCAAACAGAGTGATGCCACCACATTAGCAATATGTCCTCAGCCTCTTAATTCAGAGGTCAATTTAGTTGATGCCTTTTGTCAAAGACAATTTCTTCCAAACTGTTGTGGATGAGGGTCACAATAATTGGAGTGCAGAGTTGCTTCTGACTCTCAGATTGCACACAGGTAGAAGCAGACTCTCAGCCTGCTGGGTTGGCACAAGCAGATCAGCATACACTGGTGAGTTCTGCTTACATAGAGAATAGTGCTTCAAAGGTCAGCTGCAGGTTCGTAGTGTGACAGTTCAGTCCTATCCTTAATGTTTGCCATTCTTCTTTTTCTCCTTCAATGTGTTACAGTTCTAGACGGTGGAAGATTCATAAAACTGTACTTTTTGTGTGCAGTTAAATGTGAGCACTCTGAGAAGCAGCTTTCCATTGGTGGGATGGCGGTCGTCATCAGCTGTCCGAACTGTTCATTGGCCACGTCAGTAGTGGCAAACCATCTCCTAGTTTCCAGAGTGGACATTCCTTGCTTTCTTGTCATCTTTTTGTTGCATCAATTATTTGGACATTTGTCAAAATACCCTTTCTGTAGTGTCCAAGAATTATCTTATCCTATGACTTCTGTATGGATTGAGATCAGCCAGGTCTACCCAAGCAAGGGTTTTATGTAAGATTGCAAGAAGAACACACCTGTTCTGATGACCAGGGTGTAACCTGCAGCACCACCTGAAAGGAGCAATGGATATCTGGTTGTTCGTTGCAATGGTGGACTGAACCAGCAGCGGAGTGCTGTAAGTCTTTGCTTTCCCATCGTTGCTGTTGTCATGTCCAATTACGTACACATAGTGCACCCTGCATCCATTTTCCTTTCCTTGCATCTAACCCAGGTGGCTTGCACTTTTGCTCAATTTAGGAAACTTGGGAACTAGAGGTTAGATGAAGTGACGGTGTTGTGAGTGATGGAGGTGGTGATCTTCTAGTCAAATAGTTGCTCTGAGATTTTTACACTGAAGTGAAGCTTCATTATTGGTGAAAATTGTACAGAAAAGAATATTAAACAGGAACTTGTTGAAATATCACTTTGCTTTGTGTAATTTGCATTTTCTTTTCCCTGAGTACAAGTAACTGGCTGGATCCAGATTGCTTAGACTAATCAGGCTTTCATGAGGGCCAAACGTGTTTCAAAGTGCCTTGGGGTTGCATGGAACTATTTTGTATTGTCAGTTGATCCAGAAGACAGGTCCTCCGTTGTATCAGAAAGTATCTTAAATGATGAAGTTCTTTGGCCACCTGGTGCAGATATGTAATGCTGTTCTGGCTGCAAGGATCATGAATGCTACACTGGTAGTGCCAGAGCTGGATACAAATTCCTTCTGGCATGATAGAAGGTATGTCATCTTATGCTTCTTGTATCTGGTTTCAATTTAACTTTTCTAAGTGTGTCTGTTCCAATTATTCTGTTGCACATGTATAGTTCAGGGTTTGTGATATACACAATATTAAATAGCATGGTTTGGCAGAACATTATGCTATTCAGTTTTGGGCAGTGATGAGAGCATTTCATTGTAGTGGCTTTTCAGGTATCTATGACGTTGACCACTTCATCAGCTCACTTGCTAATGATGTCAAAATTGTAAAAAGACTGCCTTATTTTCTGGTGAATCGAAGGAGAAAAAGGAGATTGAAACCTATCCAGGTGCCAAAGTAAATTCCTCTTGGTTGTTGTGTTGACTTTGCCACATTTGACACCAAAGTACCTAGGATGGGAGTTACGGCCTATGGAGGATTGCTTTCACTTCTTGTTTCAAACTGGTTTTCAATCAAATTCAGGGGCTGTTCATAGGGAGTTCTCACGATGATTATTCTGAAACCTTTTAGACATGAACTTCCTATTGTCACTGAGAAACTTCTCTGGGACAAAGTCTCTTTACATTTTTTCCTCTGACATTCACAGATAGCTGCTAACATTGTCTTTTTGGAGACTTAACCACCAAATGTGACACCTGCAGACAGAAGCCACTTTGCAGTCTGAGTGAGATGCTTCATCTTACATAGTGATTTTTCTGTTTGCAGATGATTCCTCCACGGAATGCATTACCAGATTGGTACATATCTGTAGCTCTGAAAAAAATGCGAGAGCATAGGGCAGTGTATCTTTCCCCCTTTGCACACCGCTTGGCTGAAGACCTGGATAACCCTGAGTATCAGCGGCTGCGCTGCCGTGTTAACTTCCATGCTTTGCGGTTCCGAGAAGATGTAGTGAACCTTAGTAGCAGTATTGTTTCACGCTTGCGATCTGGGGGTCATTTTCTGTCTATCCACCTGCGTTTTGAAATGGATATGCTTGCTTTTGCAGGGTAAGTGTAACCCTGCTGTGGTCTTAGCTTCTTGACTAATTTCCTTGAATTGAAGTACAGTTCATCTCTGCATACTTTTCATGTCTATCACTGATGTTCATTTCAGGCAGTCATCATCCATCTAATTTCAACAAGAGTGGGCATCATTGCAGGTGTGTGGACATCTTCACCCCTGAAGAGCAGGAAATTCTGCTTAAGTACCGCAAGGAAAACTTTGCAGAGAAAACACTGATTTCTTCTGAGAGACGCATGATTGGAAAATGCCCTCTCACTCCAGAGGAAGTGAGTAATCACCCTCTGCCTGCATTGTTGCTTTCACACCACTGTGATGCAGTGATAGTTTCCTTCTACCTCAAATTTTTAGCATGGTCAATGTTGGAAATGAATGTCCCCTTTGCAAGCCTTTCAAGTCTTCTGCATCTATTGCTGTGTTTGGTGACAAGTCCAATCCCATGTTTGAGGCAGGTGGGTTTGATTTTGCGTTCCCTGGGCTTTGATAAATCAACACGCCTATACCTTGCCGCAGGAGAAATATTTGGGGGTGAGCGTGTACTGCAGCCCCTGCGATCTCTATTCCCTCGTCTTGAAAACCACACATCAATGGCTACCTCAAGAGAATTGCAAAAGTTTAGCTCAGAAGGAAGAGGCTTAATAGGTCCAGCAGTGGATTACATGGTGTGTCTGCTCTCTGATGTCTTCATACCAACTTATGATGGACCAAGCAATTTTGCAAACAATTTGATGGGGCATCGCCTCTACTATGGATTCCGCAAAACCATCAGGCCTGACCGGAAAGCTTTAGCACCACTTTTTCTTGCCAGGGAGGCTGGGGTGATAGAAAAGGAAGCGTTTGAGATGAAAGTGAGAGAAGTCATGGGCAGAAGCTGGCTCAGTGGCCTCCAAAGACGTGTCCCACCTGAGTCTTTCTACACGAATCCATGGCCAGAATGTTTCTGTAAACCACATGCCAGAATGCAGGCACATCGGTGCCCCAACCCTGAGCATATGCTTGCTCAAGATGATGGGGATGACAACTCTTCTGATATTGCTGCTTAAATGTCAATTTCTCCGCTCTGCATTCTGGTGCTGATTTCAAATTGATTTGGTGGAATCAAGTACAATGATGGTGTCCAACACCCAGGTCTTAAGCGCAGTAAATATCATGAAGCAATTGCCAGCAATCTGCACTTCAAGTCTGGTTAGTTCATTTATACCATACCAGTTGCAAACACACTTGCAGCTTAAAACGTGCAAGCTTCCTGTTTCCAATTGGATGTCATATGTCATGCTGACTACACAAGTAGCTCCAATCCCTTACGGATTCCCTTGTCAGATTGTGAAGTAGAGAAATCTAGTTTCATGGGAAGGATGGTGAAGAAGAATATGATTTTGCATTGAGTGATGACAGTTATCACTCCCAGTCATGGCAGTTGTTGCAGCTGGGGTTTTAGAGTTTTACAATTCCACTTTGGATGGTCCTTAATGTCTTTCACATTAGGGCTTCAGCCACATTCTCCAAGTAGGCAAAATTCCATAGAGTAGTGATTCTTCACAGGTTTCTAACATGCCAA
>Ga0209611_10000710_pt1 | contig 51971 bp, 51 predicted proteins | sample S1TSphgellanicum_3_FD_187693 | JGI IMG/M metagenome (GOLD analysis project Ga0209611, IMG submission 187693) | Host-associated microbial communities from peat moss isolated from Minnesota, USA - S1T2_Fc - Sphagnum magellanicum MG (SPAdes) (version 2) | ecosystem: Host-associated > Plants > Peat... | reverse complement strand
TTAGTTCTTATGTGTGCAAGGGTTGTTCATGGAAAAGATGTGTGCAAGAAATAAGCATGGAAGGAATTCCATGACAAAGCTTCTAGAGTTTTATTTCAAATAGTTGTTTCTCCCAAATCCACCGTTGGATTTGTGTCAAACTTAAAACATTATTTGTGTAGGAGGTGTAAAAAGTTTTCTTTAATTTTCAGCATCATCGGGGTTGCTGTAAGGGAGCTACGCTTGCTGGAAGTAGAGGGTGTTTGTAGTGGAGCTCATGGAAGGATTTCCATGACAAAGGCTCTGGAGTTTATTTTCAAATAATTTTTTCTCCCAAATCCGCCATTGGATTTGTGTCAAACTTAAAAAAATATTTTTGTAGGAGGTGTAGAAGGTTCTCTCCAATTTTCAGCATCATCGGAGTTTCTGTAAGGGTGCTACATTTGCCGAAAGTAGAGGGGGTTAAAATTGTCTGTTTTTTTTCCCTCAATCTAAGCAAAGTGATTTTTAGTCCTATGCTTAACTCTTGATCAAAAGAATAAAAACTTATAAGATTTTGTCCTATGGCTCTTTTTTAGATTAACTTTTCGAAAATCCAATGCATGTTAGATTAGGATGTTATGTGTAGATGTTGAACACAACGCATTAGATTTTTAGTGAATTTCATTGCATTACGTTGAACCACTGTACTTGTTAGATTACAACTACATAGTAGTTCCACTTCCAAGCGGGTTTGTGAATGCATATCTTCATGTTAAAGGTGTGTAAGAATGCGTCACAATGGTCATACAATTATTTTACAATGATTCAACAATGAATATTAATAATTTAATTTGAACACAAACATGTAAAACATGTAACTACAACATGTAAATAATTTCTTTTGATTAATATTGTACATATAGGTAATATAAAAACCTTTAGTACATTTCTCTAAAATATACTTGATATAGAATCCATTTAAAAATTCAATGTCACTAAATTAAACATTATACAATGAAATAAATTTTAATGGTAAAAGTATGATATATTATAAATAACTTTTTAAATTTCAATTTAAAAATAAATGGAAGTGTAAGATGTGGAAAATATATTAATTATTTGTACATTAAACTTTTATCATAAATTTAAATGAACATTGATATAATATATGTATAAAAGTAAATAAATTTATTTTACATGTGTAAAAATAATAATAACCCAACTATATTAGATTATATGTGTAAAAATGAATAAAAATTATAATTTCATAACATTGGTTAATATTTTAATATTATTTAATATTATTAAAATTAAATTAAATTATTTATATTGAATTATACCTCATATTTAATATGATTAATATAAAAAAATTCAATGTATATATAGATATAATTTATTTATGATCCATTTATAAATATTTTATGTGGATAAATTACATGGATTCATATGTGTAAATTAATAACTATAAGTAAAATTATGATATATTGAAGAAAAATTATAATATAAATTCCTAAACAAAATGAAAGTTTAAAATATCAAAGTTTTATTTTATTCATTCATTTGTTAGCCATAAAAGTTTTTTAATTTACAAATCATGTGTTTGTATTTAATTTTTCCAAAGTATGATTATTGAAATGTTATTTAATAACAAAATTCAATTAATTTTCTTTTGAACTGAATTTACATTTAAAATAAATAAATAATATAATTGTGTACATTATTGAAGAAAATTTATGAATAAGTTTTTAACTTTTCCATTTGGACAAATTATCAATAAGATACGATTTATTATATTTGAAGTTTTGTGTAATGTTTAAATGAAGTATGGTTTAAATAGAATAAAAATTAGATTATTTACACAACAAGTGGGTTAGTTTGGTGGTAAAGGAATTGAATTCCATCTTTGAGGTCCTAGGATGAAACTTCACAAATGACATGCGGTTTGATCAAAATTGGAATATTGATTGAATATTTTATACCTACTTAGACTACCTAGGTTAGGTGGTTACTAAGGCAAGCTTAAGTAGGTAGATTATGTGGTTTACTTACCCATTTAAATTAGGTTTTCAATTTAGTTTAAGTGGTGACACATGTCAACAATTGATAGGATGAAAAAAAAATTGAAATAAAAATACATCTTATTATTTATATAATATAATAAATCTATAATAATAAACATTATAAATTTTAAAAAATATTTTCCAAGTTTTCAGGTTTAATTTGTAATAATAACAACAAAAAAATTAAACAATGATTAAACTATCACTAATGCTTTCACATATGTCCTTTATGACTAATATTTGATAATATTTGCCACATCACTGACATTCCACATCATGTCTTAAATGATTATTGTCCTAACTGATTCGTTTGTAATGACTTTAGGGTTATTAATCATTTTTGTCCTTTATGATTGGAATACTAGTCATAAACTTAAATCATATATTTGAAGATTTCTACTAGTGATGTGAATGCATCATTTTGGGCATAATGCTCAACTCCCAATATCAAACAATAATTCATAATTCAAAGAAATCATTTTCACCATAAATTCACAATACTTCACTTGCTCCAACCAAACTTGCTTCTGTTTTTCATACATTTGTAGAAATGTTGTGCCCCATTTCTAAATGCAAAACAACCCATGATTTTAATTAAAATTTATTATTTGAAAAACATAATGTGATTTTCATGAATTTGATTCCTAATTTGATGGTTTATGAATTGGAATTTCTTCCTTTTTTGTGTGATCTATATGCTAATATGCAATTTGTAATGTATTTGATTGAAAATTGTACAAAGATCATGTTATACAAACTTTCTTTTTTGATCATTTATGTGCTACATTAATCCTATATTCTTTTGTTCCATATGATGCATATTCATAATATGTGTCTATTGTCATGGAAGAATCCTTTTGTGATTTGTTTGATGACACTTTCACAAGTGAGTAATTAGAATATTCCATTACATCTCCCCTTTCCTTGAGCCCTTGCCCATCAATGAAATTTGACATTATTTTCTATTGCATACACTTTCACAAATTTGGTTTCAAACTCCATTTTCACCATCATCTCCCATGTTAAGTTCATGTAAGCAATAGGTGAAATGATTGGGTTTCATATAAAAGCAAGTGTTTTCTTCCTAAGCATAGTAGTCTATTCATTGAAAACCCTAAACCCTTATGTATATCCTCAATTGTGTGTTATATATGTTGTGATACTTAATTAAGTATTGGGTGGACTTAAATTACAACTAATAATGTCATGTTATATCTATTAGATATTAAGTCAATCTTGGATTGCAATTAATATGGATACAAAACCTTGACATACTATTGGCAACTTGTTACATTTGATTTAATATTTGACACAATTTCCTATTTTCTATATGCAAAACCCATACGCTTGAAATGAATATGGAAGTCATGCTAATAATTAAACTTTCAGCTTCCAATGATCACAAATTTTATTGAATAAAAAAATTGGAATAAAAAATATGTCTTTGACATGATCACACACCTCTTCCAAAAATTGTTTATAGTGCATCCTAAACGAATGACTGAAACTGAATGCTCTATATTCCAAACATTAAGCTTGGCAAATATTGTTAAAAATAAACCTTACCCTTAAACATATGTTTTTTCTAATTTTGTATTGGGAGGTTCACAAAACCTATGGCACAAATGATGTTCTCAATAATAAACTTTATATCTCAAACTTCATGCTTAATCTAATTTGAAGTTATGTAACTCACAAGCCTTCAGTCACAAAATCTACCTTAAGAATGTCTCATTTGCAGTAATGATGGACACACCTTAACACTCCATCACCCATCAAAATGTTTATGGGGATGAAATAATACTAACCAAATAACTTTGATTAGCCCCTACAATTAGAAAATAAAAGGCCACTCCACTATTTTGGTAAGCCAGTCAAAGCCTTATCGTCACTAGTGGTACTAGTGTAAGCGCTTGTCCACATGTGGCCTGTTGACACAACTTACAACCATCAGCATTCTAAAGAGAAGGGCAAAGGAAAGTAATCTAGTATGGGAGATGCCAAATAACCCCCTAAAGAGTTTTAGGTGGAGGCTATTTATAGTTTGTCGCATGGTTTTATGCTTTGCAAAGTTCTTGTCCTTCATCATCAGTAGTTGTCTTGTTCACATTGAATATTCATTTCCCACTTGAATTTGAACTCACACTACCAAGAAAGCAAGAATTGAGATGCATTCACACTTGGTGTTATGGACTCTAAGGTTGAGTCCCTTAACACCATGCTACGAATTTAGTACTTAAACCTAGTTACCATGAAAATTTTATGTTAAGCTAACATTCACTTAACATTAAGCTATAGCCCATTTAAGACCATAGGGTGCCATCTAGGATGCCACCTAGATTCTCATTTAACACTGACTTAACATCCAGTGTGAATGCGCCATTAGTACCTACCACCAACCAACTTCTTAGCGTCTACAACAACAATATCTTTTTATTATGTTTATTATATTTATTTTACAAAACATGAGTCAAACCCTGTGTAGAACCACGTAGGGGGCATGGCAAGGATGTCAAGGCAGAGCTCGTTGAGGGGGTATCTAACGTCTGCCATCCAGTATCCAATTCATAATAAAATACACACACAAAACAAAAACAGGTTGTTCGTAAAAATTATGATGGAGTAACCTTAGTTAATTTGGGCCCCCGTAAATTGCAATTCCAAGATCACTCCAATCTTTTTTTTGTTTTCCTGGGTGTGATATTAGGACAAGAGAACAACGACAAAAGGAGTAAATATTCCTCCAAGACAACCAGCACCCAAGCAGGGATCAGCGGCATTAAAGACCATTTGTCAAAGTCTTTAACATTTCCCATGTGGCTCTCCGTCGTCCTCCTTTGCTGAAAACAAGTCATCATGTGAACTGCGTGTTTGTTCTGGGAATCCAAATGAGTTCGTCTGAGACAGGAAGGTTGCGTCAGATGCATTATTGGCACACACAAAAAACACCAGTTTTCCCAAAGTTCAAATTTCCAATCTCTCTATGAAGAAAGGTCGTTTGCTTGTTTTGTTTGTGCCGTTGAGATCTGCCAAACCCTGACGTCTCTTGCCACGCTCTTCTTTACGATTGGAAATGCCTCATGAGTAGGGGTGCACTGAGTTGGTTTCATAATGTTTCCACCTACAGTGCAGTGGAGAAGTTATTGACTAATAGACAAAATTTTCACTGAAAATCTATTTAAATAAAAATAAATTATAAGAGAATTTCAGAGAGGTCCTGATATTCTTGGAAAGCCCTAAGGTGAGTGGTAGAGTGGAATTTAATAAAGGTAATTTGAAAATTTCTAGACCTAAGGTGCAAGAGATATTGAATTTTGAGTAGTTTTTGCCAGTGGAAATTCAATTAAATTGCAAAAAATGATTTTGGGAGGAAAAATTAGTTGGGTAACCAATTCACACTTGGGTCAAAGGCACAGGCTTCAATAGTTACTATGATTACAGCAAAACCAACAGCAGTTAGCTGAGCCTGTTGCAAAATTTAGAACGGCGATGGCGGAGCTTAAGGTCGTACTGACGATGGCGCTGGTGCAGCTGCTGTACAGCGTCTATAACCTCTTGGTCCGGGCTTCTCTTGTCACTGGCATCAATCCCGTAGTGTTCGCAGTCTACCGAGACTTGCTCGCCTTGCTCATGCTTTGGCCCTTGGCCTTCTTCCTCGAAAGGTGGCTGCGCTCTTCCCCCTCCCACTCTTTTCTCATGCCCGAAGCTTGCTGGAATTTTGTAGAGGGTTGGTAGTTGGTACCCAATATTCGTGGTCCTTAAACTCAGCGAATATTTTGATATTTTGTACTCACTAAGAGCATCTCCACCAGCACTCAGAATGTGACCTTGCACTGGAAATCTTCGATGAGGTACAGCCCAGTGGAGTCACTGGAAGACTGCTGTGACCCTGAAAAAATGCGCAGCTTTCAGAGCCCTGGAACAATTTAATAAACACAGTGAAATCGTATTTATTGACTACTCCCTGTTTCTGATTGGCTAGATAATTTGATTGGTCCAGGTGGGTTGCTATTAGTAGTCTGCCACCCATTTGCAGTCCCATTTTCAGGCTTATGGGTGGGGTTGGAAAAAGTGAGTAAGTAAAACTTGGATGTGAGAAATATTTTCTCATGGTCATATACTGAGCCCTGCTGGAGATGCTCTAAGCTGTGTTTGCAATATTTGATATTTTATTTCTGTGGTTCTGTCTGGTTGCTGTTTCCAATGGCTGAGATGGAGATTTTCATTCATTGAGTTTTGATTCCAATTCTATGTACAGGAGACTATGGACTCGAATTTCTCCCACAGTACTCATCATGTTACTCTTCTCTGGGATTACTGGGTAAGATTAAGCCCCACTTCCATCTCCAGAAATTCAGTTTCAGACATTTGCTGGTGACCAGGAGTCACTCTCCCATGTGGTGAGGATCATGATATCATGCAGCTCTTTCTGGATCTTGAAAGCCAGCATTTGTAGGATTGAGTGACCCTTCATTGATGAAAAGATAGTAGTTTCCAGAGTTGTGTTGTAGCACAATGAGGGGATGGATACATGACAGTGCTAACATTATAGATTGTGTGTATCATCTTGAGAACTCTGTCTTGAGTGCATAACAGCAGCTCTACCCATACTTGCATTTGACCCTGCAACTGAATTTCTCACATTCAAGATTACTTATTCACTGCTTCCCAAGCCCCACCCATAACAAATGAAACTGGGACTGCAAAAGATCAGAACCTACTAATAGCAAACCACCTGGACCAATCAATAAAGCTGCCAAATCAAGAGCAGGTGTTAGACTGTGCAGTGGCTTTTGTGAGCCCCAGCATATTGAGCAAAAACGCTGAGCCAAAGCCATTTTACTAAGCATGTTGGGCAAGTTTTTACTGATCTTCATCCAAAACATGTATGCTGGTGGTGATGCTCTAGCAAAGCTCACAAACACTGTGGTTTGTATTGTGCAGGGTTTATGCATTTCAGGTTCTCGCCCTGCTGGGGTTAGCTTACACATCTGCCCCCTTGATTGCAGGCATACAAAATATGACACCTGTATTCACTTTCATTATTGGGGTTGTGTTCAGGTACACTCACTCCAACAGCTTGTCCTTCCTTAAACCTTCATGCTGTCCCAAAGAACTCAGAGCAGATTCAGATGTATTTGTGAGGAGTTTGGAATGTCTTGAACAGCCTTGCAGTGTAAGAACGTTGCTGAAGATAGCCTTCAAGGCCATCTGGCTAAGACACATTCTCGTCTGACAGATCTGCTTGACATGATGATATCAAGCTTGAAGAGAGCTACTTCAGGCACATTCGTGTCACAATCCTCCTTTTTTTGCAGATGACTAGAATTTTTTTCCAACATCCCCACTGATAGAGGACAGTTGTAGCAAAAATCTTTGTAGAAGAGATTGATGCATTTCTGAGTTACACTTTCAAGTTCTATGCATGGCAGACACCAGAGTTGAGGGTTGGTTTCTGCATGAGTAGTGATGATCTGAAACTTAATGCCAGACAGAGTGAATTTGATGTTTTGCTGCTGTTGAAATGCATGTGCATGAAGCGCAATCTATCCCCTATCTCTGCACATATCTATTTGACATAGTATTGAATTGACTGTTTTATAGGATTGAAACTATCCGATATTCTCGACCTAGTGGACAGGCTCAGATTTTAGGGTTTCTGGCATGTGTTGGGGGAGCGGTAACCATGTCTCTTTATAAGGGGCCGGTTATTTTCCCCAACCTGCTAACCTCTACCAGGGCATCTGGAAGTACAAATTTCCAAGATCAAGGGCTCGATATAGTAATTTCTGAAGGGCTCAAGAAATTTATTGTGGAGTGGAAGATAGACTCTTGGAAGTTTGGGTCATTTTGTGGGATTGCATCTTCTTTTTTAATCAGCATATATATCAACTTACAGGTATGTGCCCTTGTCCTTGTTTGCTACCTAGGCACTGTTCAATGATGAGGGCCTGTTCACACATGCCTAATGCACATGTTGAATGCATTTGGAACCTGACATGCACAGCAGTGTGCTCAGTACTGCTGGGTTTAGCAAATGTAATTTTGGGCACTTTAAAATGTCCATTGGCTCTCCCCAGAACAAAATAAGTTAATGTTTGCCTAATTTATTATTATTGTACTCCCAGGCCATTTTCTTTCTTGGAACTGTTGAATTCCAGCCATGTGTAAGATTGGAATCAAGAGCAATCCCCAGATTTAAAAAGAAGAGGATCAAGTGTTCTAATGCAAAAGGGCTGTGTGGACCACACTCTGGCAGAACTTAACTTTGCTGTTGCAGCAATTGTCAGTGTTCAAGGTCTTCTGCAAACCAGGCAGGAGCTCAATGATGTTCAATGAAACCCTGAGGGTTTAGGTCCTATCTATATCTCTAGTTATAGAAGACATGTTTCCCAATTTTGATTGTATAGTTGTTTCAAGAAAGAAGAGCCCAGGACATTGCAGATTATGCTACATGGTGTCACTTGAAGTGGTTCATGAAACCAACTGTAGCTTGGTCAGTTGGACAGTTCTAGATGCTAATAATCCAGGATTAAGTAGTCCCCTTTTTCTTGTGTTACAATATCAGATAATTATATAGCAGGTTTTGAACCAGTAAGTTTGCACAATGTCCCCTTGTCTTCTATTCTAACAGAGTTTTTGTGAAGTTCGAATCAGAGACCGATCTTGGATAGGTATCCTGCACCTGTATCAGTTACAGCACTTGCATATCTAGTTGGTGCCGTTCTTTTGGCTCTCACAAGCATAACTTGGGTGAAGAATCCTTCAAGTTGGGGTGTTAGCCAAAGGGCTAACCTGCTAGCCATTGCTTATGCGGTATGTGCTTCTCTTTCCTTCAAATCCTATTATTGTTTCTTTTTATTCCTGGATTCATCACCTTTTCATGTCACCATTTATGTTCTGAAAGAGAAAGCACATCTGAAATGACATGGTCAATTGGTTTGATGAGCAGCTCCTGTCTTTTTCTCTTTCTTCTGGACTCTTATGAGCCCTTCTAGCCAGAGCAGGCACAGCCTACTTGTAAAGAGATAAGTAGACCCTGCATGTCTGAGGATCTAACTTTTCTTAAGGTCTGCATGTCTACACCAGGTGGCATGTATATGAAATTTGTGTAGACTGTTGCCATCAAGGTAATTAAGATGAAGGTAGTGACCACCATTCTGTTGTCTTTCCCTTACCTGCATTGCTCATCCTCAACCTGCTCTTGCTGCATTCATATTGGAGAGGTAGAGCAAGAACTATCTCATACAGTTTTATGATCACTTCAGGCTGTAAGTTGAACTTGCATGGAGAGCACTGTTTGCGTCAGGTTTGATCTGATTGGATTTGGTTGCTTGCAGGGGGTCATAAATTCAGCATTGAATTTCTCTCTACAGACATGGTGTCTGGGAAGAAGTGGACCGATTTTTGTGTCAATATTTGCACCTGTCCAGACCATATTAACCACAATTCTCTCTCTCATTTTTCTTGGAGATCCTTACCACTGGGGCAGGTAGGCTACAGGGGCCTTATTCCTTTAAGAAAGCCATGATTTTGTGAGGGGCTTGAATCGATTCCTTGACTCCACAACTGAACATGCCTTCAGGTCTAAGATTGTGTGATGTCATAAATTTGGTTCCTGATAAGGGAAAGGGGGATTTTTGGGTGGCTCAGTTTGCTGGGAAGTATTTTAGTAGTTGCTGGATTATATCTTGTGATATGGGGACAGAATGAGGACTGCTGCTCTGTTTTGAGGTCCACAAAACTTCGGTTGGTTCCAGATGGCCAGCCTGGTGTGAACACACCTCCTTCACTTGAAGAGTCATTGTTACAGTATGTCTTTCCTTCTCTTTTTATTTTCCTCTATTCTCAGATTCTAGATTTGAATACTGTACCTGTAGAAGAACAATTTGCTCTGCTATAGCTGGGCTGCTGAGTCGACCCTAATATATTACATTGTAATCACCTCACTATTACTGATCATCAACTCACTAGATGCTATAAACCTAAAAGCAATTTAACAAGTGAATGACCATGCATGGCGCTTTCTGAGTGGTGTGGCTTGACCAATAGGGATCATGATTTTATTTTCATTTTTTTGCTGATTATGCAGATGATGAGAGCTCAATTTTACATGCTTTTCAAGCAATTCTCATGGTTTTCCTTTTTGCCTGTAAACCACTCAGGTTTATCTCAGGCTTACCAGACAGAAGTTCTTTCAGTTATAGCCAACTAGTGTTGAGTACTGAGAACCAAAAACTGTTCTTTTCACATGGTGGAATGAAACCCAGTGTAATGTCATAGAGCAGATGAGCTCGGCATTGTGTTTGACTTTCGCAGTGTGTTAAGTAAAGGGCTTTGTGTTGTTCAACAATTCAGCTAGTTCATGATCATCTTTGGAGAAGGGCTCAATACCAAATTTATGCCCTCATTGCCATGTTATGATCCAAAAAAATCAAAACATTCAGGCTTCTGGCAAATGCCTTACCTTAGGTGGCTTCATCTATCAATTGAACGTACCTGCTGCTGTGCAAGTCTCCGGTGGTGTTGCAATCCCACTAATACAAGCAGGAAAGTGTGATGATAAGCAACACCTTGACAATGGATTGAGTTGAAAGGCCATCACATGGAGGACTGCATCAAACTCAAACCTTCTTGTTGGAAGTAGGTGGATGAAATCAGCAGAATTTCTGAAATGGCCTAGCTGCTTAGAGATAGCAAGAACACCCCTTTAACCATTTTGCAGGTCAAAGTAATATTTGTGAACAATTGCATCCCTTATGCTGGTTGGGATATATCCTGTATCTAACCACAGAATGGACTGTGTCATGAAAGCAGATGTTGTGAAATTGGCCTATTGACAAAGTGTTGAAAGAAATTGGAGAACTATGAAGAAGATTGCTTTTGCTGGCTTGTCTGTGGCCTTACATTGAAGGTAGATGAATTGTCTATTTCTCGTGTAGCTGAAAGTAATTCACAAAGCTGAATCTAGTCACTCAAACAAATGCCCAATGTGTCCAGCAGTGAGGAGTTTCGTAGTTTCTACAAGAAAAACATTCAGCTGCCTTTGATCCAGTGATGTCATACCAAAAGAAGCAATTGCATGATCAAAAGATTCTCTCAAATCTTTCTGCAAACTTGAAGCAAATTAGTCCACTCAGTTGAATAAAAAGAGTGGGAACTTGATATAAGTGGAATCTAAATTCAACAACTAAAAAAACCTAAGGAGATTGTATAGGTGGAATCTCAATTCAAGGACAAAAGAAAAAAAAGAATGAGATTGGACCTTTAGAGATTCAATCTTATCCACAACAATCTCTTTCCTTGCAAATTGCCAGTCACACAATCAGGGGAACAGCAATTGTGGCAAATAAAGCTCTTGGCCTTGTCACTTGGGTCAGAAAGTGGTTGCAAAATGCACTCATACTCAGTAGTAGATTGAATCCAAAAGCTCACTATATTCTCCTTGCACAATGGAAAAAATGCCAATTTTGAGCACTGGATGCACAGTGTACCTCTTTCTTCCATCAGGAAAATCTAAATCCCCTCCAACTTTGACAAACAAGGAGTTCAAGCTTTTGGAGTGTGTCAATTGTCATCAAGTCCTGCACAAATTTGCTTGCATAGCAGCACATGCTTTCACACATTGCTTGATCACAGCCCAATAATGATGTGGACTCCAAAAATGTGATGAGTGCTCCAGTCCAGTCCAGTCCAGTCCAATCAACCATAGCCTGCCCTCAGGCATGGAACCCTGGCTTTAAACTTTCAACTAAGTGAGGCATGATCTGGCACAAATATATTGGACCCATCATCATGATGTACATGGTTATCAGCCCCTTATAGCAATTCTCTCTACAATAGTGCAGCTTCAAGTTGAAGCTGGGGCCATGAAGAGGATGAATTCTAACAAAGTTGCGAAGAATTTTGAGCTAAAAAATTTGCTAGCTCAAAATTTCTATTCACAGAAAAGTCTTTGGAGATTTTGGAATTTGCATGAAGTTCTGCACAGCTGTGGACTTTTGGATGCAGCTCTCGTTGGCTGGGTCATGTTTGCAGCCCCAGGCCAGGATATTCTCAAGGGATTCAATCCTGTTGTGGTGCAGAAACATCACTCTGGCGGGCCAGCTTTGATCACCGTTGTCCGAAGATGAAAATGAGCTTGCCTTATGACCACTTCAACAGCCGGCATCTAGACGTGATGCAAGAAAACGTCCACCTGATTCTCTCGGCCTCATTCCTCTTGGGCATCCATGTCTGTCCTTGCTAGCCTGGTGTGGACTGGGCGGGCGCCTGATTCTATCTGCCTCCTCCTCGTGGGCATCCAGTTGGGCAATCCAGTGACAAGTGTGCACTGTGGATTAAGTGGCTGCCTGATTCTCTCCTCATCCTCCTAGGCATCCAGTGGTAGGTGTGGACCAAGTGACCGCCCGATTCTCTCCGCCTCATCCTCAGGGCATCCGGTGACAGCTGCTCTGTAATCGAAAATTCGAGACTGGAATCTCGACGTTGAATCCTCTATGAAAGCGGTCGACGTTAATTTCCTTTGACGGTCACAGGCACGCTGTTGTGGCCCCTCGATGGGGTTCCGGACCCTGGAGCTGTCGTTCCTTTAGCAAGGATGTTGAAGGTGGTGGCGAAGTTTGAATTACCCGCAATTGAATTACTAGAAAACCTGGACTTATGCCTTGTGGAAGACTGTGATCCTGATCCCCCTGCAGAAGCGGATGATTGTCCACCACCCTTTGAAAGAGATTTGGATCCCACATGAGATGCAGCACCTTTCAAGATTCCCCCCCCCGGGACAGTACTGATGTTTGTGGAAGCCGGTGCTGAATTCAGGTGGCCATTTGAAGAAGCAGGTGTTGTTCCTGACCCATGAACAGTGTGGATTTTTTCTCCATTAAGCGAGCCCGTGCTTGAAGGAACGGAATTGTTCCCTTTCGCAGCAGCCCGGGTGCCCCGTAGGACTGATCCTAGAGGTGTGCCTGACGACGTTGCCGTAAGACGTTCTGATTCTGAGATTGCCGGTGAGGCTAGACTGGCTGCAAGAACATTACTGCCAGCGTTGTTCCCGTGCTGTTCGACGATGATCCTCGCGTCTTTGCCATGATCCTCGCCGGAGTTCGACCCTGCAGCGCCATGATCACGCGGGTCCAGCCCGAGAATGAAACGTTGCTGCTCTGTAATTACTGCCGGCCACACACGTCCACAATCAACACTCAAAGGGCAGACTAGGATCATGAGGAGTAGATTCACTAACACGAACAACAACACTCTCCCGGGACTCATCACACGGGCAGTATCCATACTCCCTCGCTCCGTCCCCAAAATCTCGAGTCGCGCCTGCAGCTCTTAACTGCTGATCTCTCTCTCTCTCTCTCTCTCTCAAGTTTTGTTCCAACTCTAAGCACTAGGCTTCTCGCCTAATTCTGCTGCTGCTTTCTATAACATTAATATATGATTCCGTCTAAACTTTGCCTTCATAAACTCCTGGAAGATTAGAACCAATGATCTACTTGTAAGACTTCAAAATTGAACCCTCTTTATTGATCACCACCACTGTAATTGTCTCTATAAATTATTGATCACTTGAGAAGATTTGTGAACACTGCATGATATCCTTGAAGATAAAATTCTCTACTATCATCATGATCTGGCCAGCGTCTCTGATCATGTACCACTGGAGATATAAAATTGTGACAAAAACCAACATGATATGCAACAGTCTATTAGAATCTGTCTTGGAGTCCGCGAGGAGCTAGCAAACTGAATTTGGGATTCTGTTGAGAGCTATCTATCTCTGTGTGTGTGTGCAGGCAGGAGGGAAAAGTAAGAAGAAGCTGTGTTGGACGGACTCCGCTGTGTTGTGCAGCTTGTTAAGGAGCAATGGCTTCTTCTTTAAAGGGCACAAAACAAAAACAAAAGGAAAGGAAAAGGGGTCGGACCGCCTATCGAGCAAGGGCGAGCGGGGGTGCCGTGGAAAGACCACGGAAACCGCGGCTCCCACACCAACCGAGCTTGTGTGTCATCGCACACGAAAAAGACTTTCCTCCTTGAAAAAGGAAAAAGAAGACTTCGATGCGCGAGTGTAGTTCTTGTTGTTGACTGACGCGCGTAGTGCGCTCGCTAGGTATTCCGTTTGTTTGGACTTTGGACCGTCCCCCCCCCCCGGCTCCACCCCCATGTCTTGAAGCGCTTTTCATTTTTCATACCCACTGTTGTTGTACCATAATTGCATCCCATCGGTGCTCAGTATGTGACACTGCATAAATATTCATCACATCCGAGTTTAGTTATTTATTTCCAACTTAAGCCATAAAACTAAAACTCGCTCTGCAAATAGGTGCGAGACTACTCCTAGCAAACCACTTGGACCAATCATTATGATTGGCCAATGAGAAACAGGGAGTAGCAGTCACATCATATCTACGACACTCGTTGCCAACAGTGTTAGGCTCTGCTGTGCGTTTTATCAGACTCGGCAAGCTTTGCGTAAATGCAGGGCCAAAACCATTTTGCTGAACCAAAGGGGCATTCTTTGACTTTTATTCATCTGTGCAAGGTCACTTACCGAGCACTGCTGGGAATGTTCTAATAAGTTTCCCATCAAAACAAAAACTTGCAATCAGATTGCATTACAAGCTCCACTTGAAGGCACATTGATGTGACTCAACCCAGCCTTGTGTCGGGTGGTTATAATAAATGGAAACCTGATAACTAGAAGCTCTTAAAGATACAGAAGCACCGTTCACAAAAAGTCAAATAACTGGTTCTGATAATATGACCATGGTTCGAAAACTGATGCTGATACCCAACCCTCAATTAACTACTCAGCTCACTATCCAAGCTCTACTTATAATGGACACATAAGATTTGATTGTATAAATAGGTAACATGAATAATTGTAATGTGTAAAATTCCCCTTTGCTAAAGGGAGCTCCTCATTTATTACTTGTTACATCAGGGAAGCTGAGCCTTGTTATCATAAAATCTAAGAACCTGTAAAATAACCTTTCATAATCTGTCAGTTCTTTGTTGATTATTTCATGAAAACCATCTAACCCATCAAATAACCTCCTATGAAACTGGTGGTTATTTCATGAAAGCCACCAGTTGTTTGAGGCTTTTTGAAAAGACTGAAATTGGAGGTTCTTCAATTCTGGAAATTTTCAAATGAACCAGAACCACAGGAGCATTGTTGATGTCCAAAATTTTTTTGAAACCAGAACCCCAGGTTGTAAAAAAAATCCAGATAACCACCTCACTCTGGAATCAAAGGCCACCAAAATCATTCATCTTTTTCTTTGGTCACAATTTGCATAAAAGAACCAGGAAAGACCCGAATCTTTGGCCATCATTCAAAGTCTGTTGTTGCTTCTTCCTTTTGGCACATGCAAATCTTGAAATCTGTTGGACCCCAATGACGAATGTGTTGCGTCAGGGCGTTAAAATTGTGTGCAGGAAAGGCAAAAAACACATCCGTTACGTATCACACTGCTGCCCACTGACGCTTGACACCCAAAGCTTGGCATTTTCTCATGAGACATAAGTCAAATTAAAGCGTACCGTTTGTCGTCTCTAGTCCCTAGTTCCTACCCCAAGGGGCAGACTTTGCACCGGTGTGTGTGATTTTAATTTTTTGCCCTTGTGTTCCAATTTTGTGATGTAGCATAGCACGCCATCATCAGGGTATTTATTCCAAATTTGTGGTGTAGCACCAGTTGTGTTCATCCATGTGATTTGGATGATTTGGACGTTGAGCATCAGTGGGTTTTTGTCGGGTTTCGTCATAGAGCGTCAGTGGGCCGTCATCCATGAGACGATTGTAACTGATTTTATAGCTAAAAAAAAAATATGAAAATAAAAATGTTCAATTATTCTTCCATATTGTTGGCTACCTATTGAAACATAAGGTAGCATCTCTCGATTTTGAACCCTAAACCTAAGGTAACATCCAGCCATTTTTTTGTGTGGGAAATTTAGCACACACTTGGTTTTGGGAGGATGGTCAAATTTTTTTAAAACTATTTTTTGGGGAAAATTCTCACCACATTTTTTTGTAACAGCTTTTAACATTTTTTGGACAGGTTCTAGAAACTTGTCATCATTTAATGCTAAATCTCTCTTGGGATGCTCAAGACACTGGACTAGCATCCCTGAAATTTGGCCATCAGAGACCCAAAAAACACTTTTTCACAATTTTGAATAGAAAAACAAATCGGTTCAAAAAAACCCCTGGCTTGCACTTTGCTCTAGTAACATGATCCTTGCTAAGTGTTGTGGATTAATCAAGATTTGCGGATTCTGTTGATATTTAACTTCAACTTCATAACAAATTTCGTCCATTTTGTTAGTTGATAACAGGCTTGTGATTTAGAAGATGCCTTGTGTGCCAGGAACTGATTGTTTCCAGTTTCTCACAATATTTTAGATACATGTACCCCTGGTTTGGACTTTGGAACATACCTACCCAACACTGGTCTTTAGCCTCTCCCCATGAAGAGAGGGGAAAGACTTCACTTCATTGACATGCTCCTTGTGGAAAGTTTTGACTATATTGTTTGTTATCTCACCTCCAGTGTTCACTTCAGATTCATCCATTTTCACTAGTGGGCAATGATTTTCTTAAGGTCCATTGACACCAACAGATAGCGATGTCAATTAATTGTCCATAACTTAACAATGTTCACACATGTTTGTGTCCATCGATAGTTAGTTGATGTGTATCACTTACGTGACATATTAACAATGTGTTTATCAACTCTTGATAGTGCAATGTTAAGACCTGTGTATGAATTTTAAAAATTCAAATTCTTAGATTCTTGTTTGTTCGTTGTCTAACAACATTGTTGAATTAACAAACTGAAATCAAATATGATAAAATAACATTTCACCACCATCACTTTATTTCAAAGAACCATAAAAAAGTGCGAAGCACCATCACCATGTTGTGAAGACCTTGATGAAGTGTTTGGTTGAAGAAATGATGGTGTTAATCTTTAGTGGCAATTGCATGCAAGCATTTAATCACAAGCAAAAACCCACTCACATACAACAAAATCATAGATTATGGCAACAAATCCATAGATGTCAATAGTAAGTTTGCAAATTGAAGTGCAAATAAGAACACAATTGAATGCAAACAAATCAGGAAGTGGTCAATGTAGAAGTTGAGGTGGTGACAAAATAGGTCATAATGGCAACAATAAAGAATTTAGAACTCCTCATCAAAGGTATGGAAATTGGTAGCATATAAAAATGTTATCATTCATTTCTTGCAAATAAATAGAATACACATTTATGAAAGGGATCATGATTTTGATCCATCAATGCAATTGATTCCTTCAACATAACATTGGGACAAGATAGTTGAATAGTTGTAACAAAAGATCAAAAGCAAATTTCCAAGGAACAAAACAATGTGCAAAAATAAAAGGAATTTTTAAATTTTGATGACAAAAAAATTATTAACTATCCCAAAGGAATCAAAAACCATACTTGTTTTTGGGATTTGTTGTTTGAAGAGAAAAAAAGGTATCATTTACCTTGTTAGTTCAACAAGGAGTTTTATGAGTCAATTGAATTATTTCAAGGAAATAAGAGTGTCAATATTCCCTTACATACTAAGGACGTCAATGTTGAAGGTGATAGAATCCATGGACTAGCACTTGCAAAAGAAACATAGAATGAGAATGATAAATTTCAATTGCAAGACAACATCAATGATTTTCAAGATTGAATTACAAGCATTCTTACTGTGTTAAGAGTTGTAGGTTTTGTGGACATATTAAAATAAATAGAGTTTTGCAACATTTGTTGACCTCTTGTGATCAATTTTGCTAATTCTCCTACAACACTTGCACATGACATTACTGGAATCAAATGAAAATGCAACAATCTTTTATTTCTTTTCATTAGATTTACAAACAAAAATAACAGATTTCTTATGGATGTAATGGAAAATATTAATGCCATGCAACTTGATACTCATGATCGCAACTTCAAGGAGCACATGCAATATCCCAAAACAAAGGATAAGAAAGTGCATTGAATGAATAAAAACCTTGTGACTATTTTTTCAAACTTTAGCACAACTATGTGCCATGCATTCATCACAAATCAAGCTACACACATGCCTCCACCAATTACCATACTTGATTCTTCACATGAATAGAAGAGAATGTTGTAGAATGGGGACTTGTAATCACAAGAAGTAACAAAATATAGGAACTAGGATGTTGATAGAAGACATTACATTGTTTTCAACTCAATCATTTGATTTATGTTTCAATTCAAAATCCTACATAAAATGTTCAAATCACATTACATTTTTGGTTTTGATGTTTTGATGTATTATGCACCATGTCAATTGTTCAAAAATCAACAAAAATAAAAGTGTATGTATTTTTTCAACTTCGTTTATGAATTTGTGGTATGTGGTTCACCAAGTATTGTTTTAATAAAATTCTTTGGTTGATTTTTGAATTTTTGCCTTTGTAAGGAAGTTCATTTATCTAATCAATTAGATCATCAAATTGTCTCATGCCACCATGTCTAAATGCAACCACATTCTTTACCTCCAATTGAACCAATAGCTCATTAATGTCTATAACCTTATGATTCTAGATCATATTGTGTATGTCAGATGGTTATGATTAGTTGTATAATTAATTTAAAACTAATTATGCTTAATTAAGTTGATTTAGGTAGTGTGTAATTTAGCTGTGAATCAATTTTAGTGTGAGATAGGTTCAAGCTAATTTATGGCTTGGGTATAAAACCCAAGTTCTTGTGATCTCAAATCCCCCTTTGGGAATGGTGTACCATTTAAGGTTTTATTTGTTATGTGTTGTATATGTGATAACAACAATAGTTATAGGCATCAATGTGGTAGTGCATGACATGTAAAATGTAGTAGTAAACAATTACATTAAGCGAAAAAAACAAATTTAAGTTGGACTTTATCCTAAGCTCCCAAAAGATTTTTTTCAAGATATCAAAAAAAAATTCAACCACAACTTTAACATAAGAAAGTTGCCTATTGTATAAAGCTTTTAAAACATAACATTTGGCGATTATTTGCTTATGTGGTACCATCAACCACAAAAACAACAGATAGCTTGTGTCCTTGATCATCACATATGGTTTGAAACCTTCATGTAAATTCTATTCATTGAACAAATTTTTCCATGTAACCTTACAATAAATCGAAAACAAATGAAAAACTCTTACATCATTCATAAACTTTGGTATCCCCTCGAAAATGTCAATGAATTTTTTCCTGTGGTCAACAATGGCCTACAATTACATATTGTATTCCTTTGATTTGAAGGATTAATATCTCGTTGTAAGAACATGAGCTTTCGACTTTTGGATGTGGATTTGAGTTGCATCAATGATGCCTTGAATATTTGGCAAACTTGACAAGTTTTTGAATGCTTCCATTATCTATAACAAATTGTCACCTCAACCCACCAAACTTGACTTGTGAATACTTTAATGATCACAAATATACTCTTACAATTTCCGATCATAGATTAAATAACTAGTTCACAATGTGAAAAAGTTCGAACAATGGTCTTTATCTATAGTAAGGCCTATCACAAAGTTAACCCATCATTTGGTGTGAATAGACCATTAGTCTTTACTCTTAATATCCATAGGTAAGGTTTTACATACCTATCTTATTCATCACCTGATTATTAATGTTACCTTGAAATTCATTCATTCCTTCCTTCCATCCATCCAATTTGGCGTGTAGGCTTGGCTTCTGGTAGATGAGAACATCATTGGCAATTAGTGTAGATAGTAAATACCTCTGTGTGTTAAGCTTCTCTTCTGGTGGCTGTTGTTATACTATGGGGAGAATTTGTATTCGAAGAACAATTCAAAGGATATGTGGTTTGCTTCCTTTACAAGTACAGTTTCTTTTTTGGTTTCCAAGAAAAGGAAAATTGGGGGCTGGGAAGTCCAATCACCATGAGATTGGGGGGGGCGGGGGTGAGGTGGGCTGCTGGTGAAAGAAGTACTTACCCTTTATGAAAATCTTTTGCTCACATTTTTGGTTTTCCCCCACTCTCAATAGAGTCTTGGTGGGATTCATTTTATTCAATCCAATTTTCAAGTTTTTCTTTTGTCTTGAGTATTGAGATCCTTTGTTGTGACGACGACTCTTGTTCCCAAGTGACCATCTATCATAAAGCTGTTTAGACATAGGTGGTTCAAATAAATGATGTTCACATTTTAAAGCTTCTTATCATCAAATAGCATCATGGACAAGTCCACCACACGGTTCTTTTCCTAGTCCACGTTTAGACCCACGTGGCTCAAATGACATCACCAAAATATAGTAGACTTTCAGCCCATTAAAGAAATCCACTTCAGATTGTGAATTGGGTCATTGTTTTGCAAAGTGGATGGCTAAAGCTTTGCAAATTGCAATGTGATTCAAAGGGTTTGTGGTTTCCTAGGAAAGTAAAGGTCTTGTAATCCACTTTTGAGGACCTTCATCCAAATAGATTACATGTTAATTGACAGCAAAGGTTGACGAAGAAAAGTGTTGATTTTTTCCTTTCTAGGCTAAGGGGGTTGCACTTTGGGACACAAGTAAGGAAAGCATTTGGAGAACCATGCTCTAAATGGATCCAAAGAGCATTAAAGATCGAAGGCCTTTACCCTAAACAACCTTTTTAGTCCCACTGTCAATGGGTCGTCAAACTGACCATGCATGTTGGGCAAGGGGCACATCTAAAAGTGCTTTTGGGCCTTGAGTTGTTGTCATTTTCCTTGGACTCCATGTATGTGTTCCATAGATTATCAGACTAAAAAAACTAGTATTCAAATAACAAGACAAAAAGTCTATTTTTCTTCTTCATTTTTAGCTATTTTTCAATTATAAAGGGGTTGGATTGGTGGGTCCAAGGTTAGAGGTTAATTTATATGTAAATTCATGATTAAAAAAGATGTGGGCAAGATATATTTTTGTTTGATATGCATTTAACTTTTGAAAGGACAATAATGGTAAATATTTTTTGGTGATCTAATTTGGTGTTTTTTTTTGGATGCAATATTTCGTCAAATTTTGACCTGAAAAATATGATTTCGACCTTTACAAAGAATTTTCCATGAAATAAATGGCCCAAATTTGCCAGATTTTGAATTTTTTTCCTGTATAGCCAGATTTTTGCAGTAAGTTTCAGTAGGTAGCTAAGAATATAAAAGGATTCTGTTTCTTTTCTATTTTTATATCGAGTCTGCAGCCAAATTTGGCTAAATCATCTTATGGATGATCACCACTTCAGCTACATCACAAAATTGAAAAAAAATGCTGTCCCAATCCTCAACACAAGTACACCAACATTTAAATAAATAATTAACCAAAATTGATTGGTTTATTATATCACATCACACATGTCAAACCAGGTTGACAGGACTACCGTTTGACTTTTACCTCTAATGGCCCAACCTCCCCATTCCCCAAGGTCCAAAAGCATGTTTAAACTGCAAAATTCAGTTTAAGCCTCAAAACTCCTCCTAACGCATCATTTTGAAAGAACCCAACTGTACGACCTTGTAGCAAACAATGCAAACCTCCTCACACAAATATTGCAAGTAGAGCGTTCAAATTGTTACCATGAATACGTCCATCGTTGACTCACACAGACAGAGCTGAAAATACCAATTTTATCCAGATTTCCAAATGATATAATAGAGTTATTTGTAACGTAACCTTGTCTTCACCCTGTCTTTGGACCTCCTTTCACCCCCTATCCCCTCTTTCAGTGGTATCAGCAAAGTAAGGACATTTTATTAAATCTCAGTATGAAATGCTGCAACTCAGTAGGAAATGCTCGAAACCAGCATTTAATGCACAAGGTTGGAGACTAATTATAGTAATTGTATAGGGAAGAGCAGAGAAAATGTATGTAGCAGCAGTGGAGGCGCTCAGGAAAAAGGAAAGACAGGATGAAACTCAGTTCACCACCAAAATTGATGGTTTTCTGAATTTCACACCCCCAATGCTAATGTGCTTTTCTGCAGGTTTTAAAAAAATCTCACCCTGTGTATGACCAAACTCAGGGTTCTGGTGCTGTGTTTGTCTCACTTTATGGATAACTGTATTAACAAAGAATTATTTGAAAGATTGGAGCAAGAAGGGCCTCAAAGGTTGGGAGCCTGTCGTATCTTATCCTTGCATTGTCAATTGGCCAGACATGAGCTAGAAATACAGAGTGTATAAAAAGGGTAAGAGAGCAAGTTTACATATACATGCGCTGTGTGGACAGAAGGAATCTTGGCTTGTATCTTAAATATATTCTGGATCCCCTCCCAAATAGCTGCTCCTAGGCCTCTCACATACTTCGGCAACCCCTAAGGCTACAATCTTCATATGCTGTCACATTTTATTTATATCGTAAGAAATTTTGAAACACCTCCAGCCTCTGCCCAGGTTGTCCCTTATGAACAGAACACCCGGGGAAAACCTATCTAAGTTCCAGGATGAATGTGATTGGAGTCCTATCATATAGGGTCCATCATGTGAAGTCATCCATCAATGCAAATCGGGTTGGTTAAACCTTTTGGGGTTAATATTGTAAAAAAATTGTATGGGCCAAATAAATGTTGTAGATTGAAAATAAAAATGCAATCACTCCTATAAGTTGGATGTTGCTCTTGTCCGACATGGTCGATGTCTATTGTATTGGAATGTTTGCCCAAAATCATTTCATGTATTTTTCATTCGCTTGTAAATACAAGGTTTGTATTTATAAGTCCTGAACAAATTTTTTTTTCTCAATTTTTTGAAGTAGGAGTAGGTGACAAGCATCCCAAGGTAGATTTAACATTTATTGGCACTAAGTTTTAGAAAATTATTTTAAAGTTTTCTCCAAACAACGACAAAGTTGAACAGTTTTCTCCTAATAGGCTAGATAACATACTTTTGGGAGCAATTGAAAAATGATTACACGTTTTCAAAAACAAAAAATTTCTCATTTTTTTGGGTGAATTTTAAGAAAAAAAAAAGCCAAGCATTTTTGTCAAAATATCCCCCCCCTCCCCCCCCTTTTTCCTTGGGTTGCGAAAATTTGTCACAAATAAAACACTAACTCCTTAGTTCTAAACCAATAGTGTAAATAATTGGCACATCAAGACATTATGGAAAAATGGACACTCATCCAATATTCTGTAAGTCACCTTTCTAGATATGAGTTAAAAAAGAAATATCAAGTCAACATTTATAATTGTCATTGTTAAAAGCACAACTCATAAATGCAAAATTGCTTCATGTAGAAGTGAAAATCAGATAATGAAATCTTAACCTTTCTAAAAAGCAGGTATTACTTAAATGGAAGCTATATCCTAATGCAATTGATGAGTTTTCATACCTTGACTGTCAGTTGTTAAGTGCTGCTATTGTTCCATAAACTCATTGGTTGATGCTTAGTGTGATACTTTGATTTTGAAGCATAATTCCACCTCACAATCTAAACAATGCCCAACAACCATAAGTTGCCTTTATGTTCAGTGACCAGTGGTGAGTTTTGAAGTCTTGAATTGCCATCTTGATTCCCATTAGCTTGATTATTGGCGAGACTGGCCGTCATGCATATGACTTGCACATTAGAAGTCTACCTTAGGTTGGATTTCTGATTTTGCAAAATCTTCCCCAAACATTAAAGACCTTTAGAGTCATCAAACAAACAACCCTACAAACCAACAATAAAAAGAGTTGGATAAAATAGATTGTTCCATTGACCGTTAGCCTACATAGTATTTTAATGTTTCAAGACTACAAATTCTTTATCGTGGTTACTGTAGTACCTATAGTACCTAGACTGGTTAAGCACTAATTAATTACTTCTTGGAATTGCAGAAAATTCTGAAATGTATTTACCTGCCATGCCAAAAACCTGAACGAAGCTCTCAAGTAAAATATCTTCATCTTTCAGCATATTGCCGAATTGTGAATTATTATTATTTTACTGCCAAACAATACCTGACAAAATTAAGTAATTATTAGCCGAACCAGCCTAGGTACTACAGCATGTGGAATGATTACTGGATTAAAATAAGTAAGCACAGTAAGCACCAAGTGACGTGTTTGGTTTGCTTGTAAGAAAAAACATGAAAAATGGTCAAAGCCTTGATGATGACCCTTCATTCGTTTTGTCATCTCATTCCTTGTGCAAATCAAGTCACCAATCCGATGTGTGATATGGCTTGTTGACTCAGCTTCGTTGTGTGACCTAGAATTACCATGGCTACTACTGTGACGTCATTTGATCTCAAATGTATCCAGACACAAATTCATCCAAACATTCATGTCTCTCTTTTTGTTTCTAGAAGACCTCATGGAGACAAGATTTTTCAAAATTAAGCTTTATGATCAATTATTTGATAATATGAATGATGATGAATTTTAATCTATGCATCAAGGCACTTATAAATTTAAAAAATCTGTAGCTATTACTTTTTTCCAAAAATTTCAACATTACAGAGAAGCACATTTATTTTCTTTGTTTGATGGAAAATTGTGTCAAATAAGGAATGTGGCATATTAGGGTAAACTGCCCCACCACCAAACAGACACCAGTCACCGAACACCCATGTAATGCAACAACTAACCTATGTTAGAACAAAAAATTGTTTATGAGTCTTGTCTTTTTAGCCCATTATCAAACGCTTAGATGAGAAAAAATTGGTTCTAGGTTTTTCATATTGGTGACCAGGAATCAAATTTAAGTGTTTGGTATTAGGGGTTCAGGTGGGTACATTTGTAAAAAAATTGAATAATTTTATAAGGGACTAGTTTAATGATGGGCCATGAGTTGATTTTCCTTATGCGAAGGGGAACATGTGGGGTACTTTTAATGTTTGGTCATGGGAAAAAAATGGTCCAATTTTACAGCAACCCCAAGTTTGGGGTGGGAATGAGTGTTTGGTCATAGGCAATAATCACACACTAAAATAAGCATCACCAATTTGGTGATGGGTGCAAAGGTCATGTTAAATAGCACACAACTGACCATAAACAAGGATTAGGGTTTACAAGAATCTAATGCAAGAATAACATCTACACATTAATTTGGGAAGGATGTCCAATTTGCCCCCAAATTCAAGCACATCTCGTTCCCACCAAAATTAACTTGCCCAAATTCACAAGGTTATGGTGCAAGGTTTGGATTCATAATCTATATTTCAAATTCATAAGCAAAACTCTTTCAGCATGTTAGAGCTTCCAAATTGTGAAAGGGATAGTTTAAAGTCTTTCATCAACATTTTGAAAGCATATGGGTTGGATTAGTAAAGAAAAAGTAACATAGGAATTGTAAAGAATTTTAGATCAAAAACAAAAGTCCTAACATATCAACTAGAGCAATGAGGGCATCTTAGAATAACCAAAGAAAAACTACAAAAGCTATAGGTAAATCTACAAAATCTAAATAGTAGATTAGCCAAAGAAAATTACAACAGTTTGAACATCAAGGATCAGATTTTAGTGCTATCAAAAAAAAATAAGAACTCAAGATTTAGGGGTGGATGTAGATGGACAACTAGGAAAGCTTACAATAGATCAATTTTACAACCAAAAGTTCAAGAAGTTTTTATATAACTATTGGGTGCAAAAATCTATAATTCATAAATATAATCTAGGTAGTCATAAGAGAGGTAAATTTTATCTAGCTTTAAGAAATTGTAATTTTTTGTACACACTTATTGCATGTACAAAAACAACATACCAAAATTTAGTTCGGGATGACTTTGAACAATTTTATGCATTGATAACTTCTTCCCAACAACTATAGATATATGCATTTTAGACATACCCTAATTTGTCATACTTCCTTGAGAGTTGGGCAAAATTTTAAAAATTCAAGTTTGTACCTCTTGTAAGGCCAAATAACACACCCCCAATGTGTTGGAGGTTGGGACCAAGGGAATTTACATCATGGTGATCAATGTACCTTGTAGGAGGCGAAGTGGATTGCAGGAGGAGACAAACCAAGCAAAGGACAATGTCCCATCATCTTTTGGACAAGAACCATCAAGAAAACAAAGAAGAGTTAATAGATGTAGTCCTCTAATCATTAAAGGCAAATGGATTAGTGAAGCATTAGAGGAGGCCATGGATGCAATTGAAAATGGGACAATTTCATTGAAGAAGGCAAATAGGCACTAAAACATACCTCTTACCTCATTCTTTGATAATTTGTATGGGAAAACAAAATTTAAGAAACATGGACCAACAAATGTGTTAACAATAGCAAAAAAATCAGGTTATGGTTGCTTGGGTTTTGTCTTTACAGGAGTTGGGCTATTAATTAGCCCATAATAATTAAAAATGAAAGTGGCAAAACTAATTCAAACAAAGCCAACACCTTTTCGAGGAGGACTCTTGGTGGTATTAATTTAAGACACTATGAAGAATCATGTCCATCAAAACCACATTACCCTATAATTAAAACTCAAAAAACAACTCATATGCAACTATTGTGCAACTATTTCCTAGGTATTATAACTACTGTGCAACTATTGCCCTAAAAATATGGTGTATTAATAAAAAAATCACCACATCAAAAAATTAGTTAATTGTATTATAATTGCAAGTGAGTTGAAAACGGGTCTTTTATATAGTAATTTATACACATCGTACATACATGTGTAATCAACCATGTTTAACTTTTTAAAGAGTTGCATTGTAGTTACATGTGGCAACTACTTTAGAACTGTTGTAAATGTGCCACTAAAACAAGAATTATGTTACAATTAGGTACAATGTACATACATGTGATCATGTCACGTGTTCACATTTCCACCACCCATCATGGAATACATTTATAACTAGTTTTTTATTATAATTCCCATTGATACAATTAGTATAACCTCTAGTGTGCCATTACTAAAGTACTACTATTCAACTATGTTATAACTATAATACAACTACTTATAACTTAATAAATATACATATTCATCAATTATTTATATCTTCATCATATGTGTTTCATTTTGAATGATTTAAAATGTTATGGGAATGCTACTTCAAGCTTTAGAATTCATCTTTGAAATGTAAAGGAAAAGGAATAATGAAAAAACAACAAGAGAAATCAACTTTCCAACTTACAAAACACATTTTTTCATTTTTTTCTCTTTGGACCCCTCTTGCTTTCAAGCCTCATAACTTTCTTAATTCTTATTCATTTTAAACAATTTAAAATGTTATAGGAACACCACCTGAAGTTCTAAAATCATCTTTGAACTTTAATAACATTAGAACAACATACAAGGATTCTTTTAGGTGTTCGGGAGTTGATTTTTGTAGCATTTGGTGGTTTGTTTTTTTGAATTTTTGACCCCTTCTACTTTGGGGGGCCATAACTTTCTCAACTTTGTTTTTTTTGGGGATAATTTTTAATGCCCCAAAGGAGGGGTTCAAGTTTTGTTTGGACACCAAAAACAATGGAGCCTTTCTCTTGGATTTAGTTTGCCTTGAACACTTAAATGTTATAGTTGCAATTCAATTACAACTTAATTTGCAATTAATGAGCAATGAAAAGTTTAACCCATATGTTTTGTCTTCGAATCCCATGTTACAAACTATAGAAACAAGGTTTATTATCCCATATTCTCACTTTAAAATACAAGTGTCATTTTAGGATGAAGTCAAAAAAATTTAACTTAAAAGCAAAACATAAAATTAAAAAATAAAAATTCATGGTTATTCTTTCATTCACTTAATCTTGTGCTTTCCTACCTACTTACCTACCTATGTAAGTAAGTAGGACCTATTTTTCTACCTACATATGTAAGGAGCTAGGTCCTAGGTAAATACATAGGTTTGTAGGTTTAAAAACCTACCTACCTACCTACCTATGGTTATGTATGACCTACCTAGCTACTAAAATAGATATATTTATTTATTTATTAATTCCAAAATATAATTCATATGCCATGTGGAAATTTTTTATTGTGCCACATGTTACAATTTTGGACCATCATTAATAATCATAATGAACAATGGAAATCAATATTTCGAAAAGAAAATCATATTTATGTCCAAGAAATCTCATAATGCCACATGTTAGATTTTAATAAATGGATGACAATCAACAATGTTAGTATGGCATCATGGGTGCAATTATAATGGAATTGCATAGTAGTAAAAAATGAGTTGTTTTAATTGAGTTACAATTGAATTGCAATGAATTGCATCGTATATACGATGAATTGCAATTCTACAACTCATGCAACTTGTTTGTTAGCACTCACGACATATAAATATAATGAGTTGCAAGTGTCTTTTACAACTCAAAAATTGAGTTGCAAGGCCAGTTGTAAAACACCCTTTTTTATCATAAAGGAGACATCCTAAGCTTAACATTTGTCAAGCTAAGGGATTATATATTAATTGAGCACAAGGGCTGACAATTCAATCTTGCCAAAGCTTCTACTAAAACTTATAGTCCCTTTACAACAAACACAACTATGCTACAAACCATATTTGGAATTCTAATGAAATAGGCATTCAAGTAGGAAAATAATCAAGAGCAAGGGTTCTTGTAAAACAAGGTTCACACCAAGTGTACAATATTATCCCGAAATCCAGTGAGTGGTTGATTGTTAACTATGTGGTCAATGTAGTAGGAACAACACTACCAGGGTTCTACATATTCAGAGGAGAAAGGATATGTGACAACTACATACAATTTTACAAACTAGGAACCTATATGGCTATGCAATCAAAGGCATGGATGACTACCTTCCTTTTCAAAGAGTTTCTATATTTTTTCAAAAGGTCTATATCAAGTGGAATATCCTTAACAAATAGGCATTTGCTCATTTTGGATGGGCATGGATCCCATGTCACCCTTGAGACAATTGAACAAGATAAAGAATTTGGGTTGGATATGATTACTTTACCTTCACATACATCTCATGCATTTCAACCCATGGATGTGGCTTGCTTCAAGCCTTTCAAGAATGATTTCAGAAAGGAAAGAGATGCAACAATGGTTAAGAGGAATTACACAAAACCAAATAAGATAACATTGACAGGGTGGGTTGACAAAGCACTAGACCTAACACTTACAAGGAACAATATCATGTCAAGGTTCAAAAGTACAAGAATTTGACCACTTAACCCTAGAGCCATGGATTCAAAAACTTACCTTAGTACTTTGTACATATTGCAAGCTAGGGAAGAAGAAGAATCAAAATAAAAGGATAGTGACCAAAATTGGACAAAACATATAATTACAAAAGAGCTCATCAACATAAGCTTAACAACATAGGTTCCAATTGTTAGTCTATTTAAAAATCAACCTAGGTATTATGTGAACATGCTTAAAATTTGTATAGTCACTAACCATGCATCTATAATAAAATCAAGGAACATGGTTGAAAATTTGGTAAAACCTTCATGGATGAAATTTTAGAATTCAGAAATCTTGAAAGTTCAACTCAAGTGGCATTGGCACATGGGTGTCACGGTATAATGTCATTGTGACATCTGCTTGCAAGAAGGACCAATGGAAAAGAACCATTAGTGGACTATTTTCAAAGCCATGTTGTAACTTTAGAAAAATATTTTAGGATTATGTGACAAAAGGAAATGGAATATCGGGAGGTAGTAGAGCAATTAAAAGAAAGTAGAAGGAAAGAAAGATAAGAAAAACAAGTAAGGAAAACACTTACAATGTTGATTGCAGTTGAAAGATTGGCTAAAAGAGAACTTGTAAACAACAATGAACCAATTTCATTTTTTAGCTCAGTCACTTCAATAGTTTTTTTAAAAAAAGATAGATTTCCTCACAATTTCAAAGCAAGTATGCAAGTTGACCTTCTTGGATATAAGGGTATGAACCTTGGTTCAACAACATCCACATATAAATAAACCCAACAACAAGTCAAGGCTTGAATGCAACATCCTTCTAACAACTTTAAGCACATAATTGAAGTTAGAAGGGTGGGTGTGGGGGGTTTGATGCTCAATGAGATAAAATATGATCACAAAGACCAACGAGGTGTTAGATTGAAGATGAACAAATGTCAAGAGGAGTAACAACATTACTAAAGACGAATAAGGAGAAAACAACAACAATTGAAGATGAATAATATGAAAGAGAAGGGGAGCAACAACTATTAATGATTTTGACAAAATGAAAAACAAAAGGAGTGGCAACAGCTATTGGTGAAAATGAACAAAGGACAGAGGAGAGGAGTAACAACAATTGCAAATGAACAAAGGATAGAGGAGAAGAATAGCAGTAATTACAAATGAACAAAGGATAAAAAAGAGGAACAACATCAACTATTGTTGAAAATGAACAAAGGACAGATGAGAGGAGTAACAACAATTGCAAATGAACAAAGGATAGAGGAGAAGAATAGCAGTAATTACAAATGAACAAAGGATAAAAAAGAGGAACAACATCAACTATTGTTGAAAATGTACAAAGGACAAAAAAGAGGAATAGTAGTAGTTGCTACAAATGAACAAATGATAAAGAAGAGGAGCTTTTTATTTTTAAAAAAAAACAGCAGTGACAATTATTGCAAATGAACAAAGGATAAAAAAGAAGGGCTCTTTGTTTAGAAAAGAGGAACACTAACAACTAATGGTGAGAATAAATAAAAAACAGAGAAAAATAGCAATAGTAACTACTATAAATGAATAAAGGATAGAGAAAGGAACTTTTTGTTTAGAGAACAGGAGCACTAGGCTCTTGTAATTGCTGGTCATAATGAACAAATAAAATAAAATAAGAGCATTAGTAGCTATTGTTGTTGCAGCAAATGAACAAAGGAAAGAAAAGAAGGCATTAACAATTGTTGCTATCAATGAATAAAAGAGAAAGACAAAAAACACTAGCAATTATAACACCAGTAATTGCTCATGAAAATGAACAAGGAAGACAAAAGGATAACAATTGTTGAAGATGAATTAAAGGGTAGTGCAAAAAGGTTAAAAACTAAGGAGTAATGTAAAAGGGTCAAGAGCTAAAAAACACTACAACAGCGTAAGAAGGTCAAAAATTGAGAAACAACATAACACAACACTGTAAGAAGGTCAAGAGCTAAGGAGTAACATAGCATAGCAATGCAAGAAGGTCATGAATTAACGAGTAGTGCATGGTAGCAACACAAAAGGATCAAAAGTTAAGGAATAGCTCAATGTAGAAGTGTAAGAGGGTCAAGACTTGAAGAGCAATGTAACAAGAATAAGTGCACGTGCAATTGAGGTGTAACAAAAACAAGTTTGTAACAAAGGCACAACAAAAACAAGTGCACTCACAAACAGAGGAACAACAAGAACAAGTGCACAACATGAGCATAACAAAAATAGGTGTGCGCGCAACAGAAGTGTAGTAAAAACAAGTGCACAACATAGGTGCAACAAGAACAAGTGCATGTGCAACAAAAGCGCAAAAAGAACAAGTGCGTGTGCAACAAAAGCATAAAAAGAACAAGTGCACACGCAATAGAAGAATACTAAGAACAAGGCACTTCAATGAGGGCCACCACCTACACACACAAAAAAATTATCATTAAGAGCTTCACGTAGAACCACAAACAATCAAGTAAAAAGTTCAAGTAGAACCACGAACAATCAAGTAGGAACTTAAAATAGAACCATGAGCAATCGCCTTGAAAGCTCCACAAAAGCAAGCCGCCATCACCTCCAAAGCTTCACAAAAACATGCATTCAAGCTTGTGAGTGAGAAATGAGGGAGAGAAAGTCAGAATCGAGCATGGGGAGAGGAGAGAGGAGAGGGAAGGGGGAAGGGGTAGTGGGTTTTGGAATGGCGCCACATGGGAGAACGACGGGTTAATGACGATTTAGCAAACCCTTAGGGTTTGATCACTAAACACATTTTTGCCCTATTTAGGGTTTTGATCTCGGTCCTTGAATACAAGTGCATGAAATTTTTAACATGTGTAATTGATTTGCTTGTGTTAATGTTTGGTGATAAGCAAGATTTGTGACAAGTGTTAGTGTTACAATGTTCATTGATAGGATATGCAATGTTTGATGACTCTTTTTTTTTCCAATGAGGCTGAGACCTTGTAGAGCCCATAACTTTTGGGTCTGAAGTCTAAATTGCACAATCTAAAGCACATTAGGTGCACCCAGACCTCCTCTAAAATCCATCTTTGGACCTCGGAGGCAACCAAGGTTGCATGAGATCACCAAGTTCCTCTGTGTTTTTAAGTGTACTTTTGACCAGCCTCTACCTATAGATACTAGACAAGTATGCAATATATTTCTGGAAAACGGTTTCAATTTGAGTTGCAAGAGATGTTTATAATTACATTCCCAATGATTTACTTAATTGGCCTTGTTTCGTACCTAGAGTTTCTTTTGGGGACATATGAGCATCTCAATATAGGTGGACATGAGGATCCCAAATGAATTTCAACATTAACCAATCCATGCTGAAAAATAGGATTATAAAATTATCTTCCAACTTCCAAGATGATGTACGCTTAAAGACCACTTCGAAAAAGCAGGTTGTACCTATGTAGGAAGAAAAACAACCTTATTAAAGCATGTAGCATGAAAGTTTGTGTGTGTGCATTCATGTCTTATCTTATACAATTGTATTATAGGTCTACAACCATGACACATAATAGTCAACAAATGCATATTTATTCATATATGCACATTAATGGGATGAAAAATCAAACATTTAGAATGAAAATATCAATATCATTATCTTAATGCCCATCAATATGTCATCCAACAGTGAATCATATATAGCCATTAGGCACTTGTTGCTTCAAAATTATACCCAACATTATTGGAGATGTAACAATGAGAGATTTTGAGTGAAGTTTCACCAAAATGGCAAAACATAGATGTACCAAAATTGTCCAAAGGAATAAACCAGTGTTGGTGCAGTTCTTTACTTTTATGAAGAACCTTTGGAACTGGCTCTCAAAAATAAATTAGAACTGTCTCAGTTCTGGTTCCAGTTCCACACATATATGGAATTGATAATTCAGTTGCAGGTTCAATGCTTCAAATAAATGAATTCCGATTCCAATTCTGGAAACCATGCCCTTTTCTTACTAACCCACATTGGGAACCAGCAGTTAATTGCCGGTTAACCTCGGTTCTAGCAATTCTTGTCAAAGACATGTATTTTGGTTCATGTTCTGCATTTTGGTTCATGAAACTGGTTCCAGGTCCGGTTCTTAAAAAATAAAAATCCAGTTTCAGTTTGGTTTTGAAAATCAGACTTACTTCTGATTTGAGACTCACTAATGGGAACTGATGGTTTTGACCACTGTTGTGCATGTAAATGTTTTAGGATTTACACTTCTTGTAAGTGTAAATCTCATAATAAAATTTATTTACACTATGTGGAAGTGTAAAATTGTGTAAACTTATTTTGTGTTGTGTAAATGTAAAAATAAATATATTTATATGATTTTTTGTGGCCATGTAAAATAGTGTAAGTGTAAAACAAATACACCTATATGATTTTGCATTACTATATAAAACAATGTAAAAAATGTGATTTCTACTTGAGGAGGGATTTCATAATTTTTTTGGTGATAGGTTAACCACCTGGCCCATTGTAATATATATATAAACATTTGTGCTTTGAGATGTATCACAACAAATTAGATTAATTAATATGAATCACAATAAGTACCTACATTCTTTTTAAAGCTACAATAAGTAGTACTTATAAAAGTAGAAGTATTAATACTATTCATAAAAGTTGAACTCAAACAATGAGGTGAAGCAAAATGAGCATTCAAGATATTTCTTGGAATAACACCACCATAATCCCACATTGGTAGAAAATGATAATGTTTGGGGAATATCAAAGTATCATGATTTTTTGTGGAGGGCCAATCAAAATGGTCTGTTGTTAAAAAAAAAATTGAGCTTTGAGATGCACTCACAACTAATTAATATGGATTTGCAAGAAGGTATGGTCATTAAAAGTATATGATATAAACATTTACATAGAGCCATGTAAATGTAAAAATATATATATACACAACAACAATATAAGTGTAAGTGTAAATGATTTACACTTACACGGGATTTACATGCTGTATATACAACTATTGACACAATTTGGTTTTGACCTGCCAAACACTAGAAAAACACATATGTTTCAGACAAATTTGTCATAATTGACCTACTTTCCTGTGGATGATCAATATAATCAAAAGATTTAAATGAAAATCATGTTTTGGTTCCACTCATCAAAGTCTTTTCAATAATACCAAGAACTTGCCTCAATTTCCTTTTAAAAATTTAGTTTTTATTTTTTGAATTTCCTTTGACAAAATTGTTCAATATTCACTAACTCTTGCACTTTAGGTCTAAAAATCATGAAAGCTTCATGCAACCCTACTCTCAAAGGGCTTTTCAATGGTACCAAGAGAGCAGAGAAGGGTGCTGTGGTTTGAGAGATCTCAACATGATCAAACAAACAACCTTCCATAATTGATAGATGCCGGGGGCTTTTCCCAAAGATATTGATAAAGCTTTTGTCTAATAATACAATTTTTGAGGATAATGTTGTCTTATCCTTCAATTCATGAAGGGAAAAAAAAGAGAAAAAGAGGAAGAAAAGTTCATAAGAATGATATTGCTGGTGGCTTGGTCAGAGTCTATGGTAGGCAGCTATGGTTGACATAAATAAAGGGGAGTGTGATCTTGTAGTGTGGATGTTGAAGCTGTTCATGGTTCTTTCAATGTGTTGACTTATCCAGCTGTTTATTTCTTGCTATGTCTTTTTTAACCCCTCTTCCATTTCCACGTTCTTTTGTAAATTCTCCCTAATTATTATTTCCTTTAATCTTTTGTGTACTCTTCTTCTATTATTCTGCTCTATTTCTTCGTCCTTTTTGTAAATTCCTTTCATTGTTTTACATCCTTTGGCTTTGACTCTTCTCTTGTCATCACCATTTGTAAGGGGTTTAGTCCAGTGTTAGCCAGTTCTTTACTTTTATGAAGAACCTCCCACTCCAGTTCTAACAAATAAATTAGAACAGATCTGGTTCCATACATAAATGGAACTGAGAATCAGGTTCTAGGTTCAGTGCTTTTATTTTAAAATGATTCTGATTCTGGTTCCAGTTCTGAAATTCAGACATGATTTTGGTCCAGTTCCAAGTAACACGAACTGGAATTGATGGTTAATTGTCAGTTAATCTGCAGTTAGCCTTGAGTTTTAGCTTTTCTTTTTAAAAATTCAATATTAGTTTCAATTTCACACATAAAAACAGAGAACTTGAGAACTCCGATTTTGGTCTGTTTTTTATAAGTATCCAGTCTCAGTTTTGGTTCCAAAAACCGAACACAATTCCAATTCAGTTTTTACTATCTGGAACTGGAATCAATAGTTCTAACCTGTCTGTGCAACACTGGTTTAGTCTATTGCGGTTTTGCTTTGCTAGACTGGTACTTTCGTTTGCCTCTTTTACTTTGTTACTTCAAGTGTGTTTATTCAAATAGGTCATTTATCTTCCAGACTGTGTTGCTTCTGGAGAAAATTGTTGATTTATGGGATGATGGGTTGGTTGCTGGACCAAATTCTTTTTTTGCAACAAGTTTTTACACTTCTCAAAGGTTTTCAAATTTCAGTGACAATGATTCATTGAAATGGGCTTAGGTAGGATAAACTTTAGGTTTCATAAGTTATGCTTTGGACAATTTCAAACTAGAATCTATTTAGTCAATTTTCAAATAAAGAGGAATGAAAAGATGTTTTTTCAAATAATAATAATAATAATATTCACAAATATTTTTTAAATATCTTTTACAACAAATTTTCATTTTGTTTTTCTTCAATTCAATTCAAGTTGCACGCAATGTCATTTAATATTTTCATTTGAATGGAACTTGATTTTCCCAAAATCAAATCATTTTTTTATCCGTTGATTGTCTCTTGTAGTGTCTAGCAGAGCAGAGCCCAAGGGAATCATAATTGCTAGTTAGGCTTTCTTTTTTATGACTTTTGTCACAAGGTGCAAGCAACACACAACATTACCATCACTCCTACTTTCTATGTGAAATTTTCTTTTAGAACCACTTTGGAGAAAAAGTTATTGTCATCTTGCTATAGTGCCACCAAATAGTTTTTGAAAAAAATATCATTGGTATGTAAAAGCTCATATATTTGCAAAGTGAAGGGTGTGGAAAATTTCTATCCACACAATGTTAGATGACACCTATTGAAAATGTTTTGGATCTCGATTTTGTTTGGAGAAATACCTAAGTTGACAACATTCTTATTTAACAAATTAAAAAAATGTGATGTCAAATTGAAGGGCAAAATTACCATGGTGTTCATGGTGACCAAGAATGTGAATTGGCACATTTGTAAAGTCTTTAGATTCATGAGTAGCTATCTGTATGAAATGTGTTCCAAAGCATCTATGCAAAAACCTCCTATGTTAAATTATAATCAAATATAACCATAGGTAAATTATAGTGTTGAATTCAAGGGCAAAAATTAACATGTACATTTGTCAGAAATGTGGATGTCAATTGGAAGAACAATTACATCCCAAGTTTGAAGCATGATAGCTATATGTGCAATTTGCTCCAAAGCTTTCTATCCAAAAGCCCATCTAGCCACACACTGGGGTGGGGAGGACCTATTATTATTGTTCTTGTGGACAAATGATTTGGAGTATTATGGCCAAAAAAAAAGGAAAACAAATCAGTTTTCTTTTTTATTACAATGCGGCCTTTTTCACACAATGTCAAGCTTTATTCCAAAGGTGTAAGAAGTGTACACGGTATCCCTAAAGAAATAAAAAGTGGCCTTTTAGCAACACCCTCCCCACATCCTCCACCCCACCCCTCCACCCTCACTGTCCCAATAGCAACTTTTTCAATATTGAAACTTGCCCCAAAAAAAACGCATGAATTATTGATCCAAGCCCTATGACTTCATGGTTGCAGGGAAAAAGCGCTTTTTCGAGTTATCTGAAAATTGGGCCCACATCTCAAAGCTAGTAAGAAATAATGGTGCATTCACACTTGATGTTAAGTGAGTCTTAAATGAAAATCTAGGTGACATCCTAGGTGGCACCCAATGTTAAATGGGCAATAGTTTAATGTTAAATGAATGTTAGCTTAACATAAAATGTTCATGATAAGTAGGTGTAACTCTAAAATTACCAGGTTGTTGTCAGGGGACTCAACACTAGAGTCCCTAACACCAAGTGTGAGTGCACCCTAAGACTTTGAAGGGCACTGCCAAATCCATTAAAGAATTTTGACAAGGAAAACATTGAGTCTGGAAGTGGAAAGTTTTTGCAAGTTTCTGGGCTTGGTTGTGATCAGCTCTCGAACAACCGACCAGGCTGGCCCTGAACTGCGTTGAAACTGGAATCACTGGCTAGATGATAACGACAAGTCAATTCGTGTAATGTGCCAAGTCAGATTTTTCAGAACAACCCTAAACATTTTATGTCTGCCACCTTATCAGGGTCTTTATCATCTTTCCAGTGTTTTTGTTTGGCGAAATTTCACCAAATTTGACTTGAAAAATATGATTTCGACCTATACGAAGGATTTTCCATGAAACTATTATTTGCCAGATTTTGAAGAAAAGAAGTTTTCACATTATCAGATTTTTATGATACATTCCAGTAGGTAGCCAAGAATATAGAAGGATTCTGTTTTTTTTCTACTTTCATAGCCAAATCTGGCTAAATCATCTTATGGATGCTCGCCACTTCAGCTGCATCACAAAATTGATAAAAATTATTATAAAAAAAACAACCCTAAACCCCTGCATCTCTCCCTTGGCCTGGCCGCTTGGTCTCTGACTCTTGCTCAATGGTCAGTCTATAATTTGATTAAGTTGACAAGTTGACATTTCTCTTCAGTACATTGATGACACAACAAACCCTCTGATCAGCATGACTTGTGTGCAGGTATGCTGACCCCTTACTACCTAACTTGATGGCTTGGCGAAGATGTGAACTTGAGGAGATCAATGGTCTTTCAAGGTAAAATGCCAATCCACAACGAAATAACAGAGGTTGAAGTATACTTCCCAGATTTGCCATGAAGCTAGATTATTCTTGAGCAATCCATCGCCAGTTTCAGAGTCGGTGATCTTCCAGGTATTCACCTTAAGATACAACCCATACTTCAGACAGTTTCCAACTATGCCAAGATCAGAAACCCAAATCTCACCGGGAACTGATTGGGCACAGAAGTATGCTGCGAAGCTGCTGCACACAGCAGCTTTGCTCATGGCCACCCCAAATTGAAGTGCTAGCTAGATTTTGTGAAAATAAAGTCCACTACTCTTGACAATTAGGATGCAGTCAAGCAACAAGGTCATTTCAATGCTCTTGTGAAGTACACCATGGGATTTTATTTCTTTGTATTTGAACCCCTTGCACGGAAGATGCTTCCATCAATTGAAGGGACCTTCCTTCCTTCACATGAAAACTTTTGGTCGTTTTTATTTGATTTTCAATATTTTTGTTTTAAGCTTCTTTATCATTGAACTTAAGCACTTGCTTTGAAAATATAAACTAAATATGTTATTAAATCAAGGAAACCCTAATTGGAAAAATGTTACACACATAAGAAACATCAAAAGAAAGGAACTCACTCATGCTCTAGCACAAGTACACTCTCTCATTTTCTCATGATGTTCAAGGCCAAGGAAATTTCAATTAAAGAACAAAAAAAAAGTTGTGGGGGCGCTACATCTTGTCTTACTGAATAATTTAGGTTAAAAGCAAAATTCACATTCCTATAACATAATCATTTCTGCTTGTTAACTTTCCATATTTTATATTGACAACCACACCCAAACACACAACCCCTTCTCCCCTCCCCCATTTTCAATATCAAAGCTAATGCACATGGTTTATCACATCCAAAACAACACATCAAATTTTTTTAACGATTGTAACTAGCAAAATTTGAGTTATGGATTTCCATCATTCAAGAATGTCAAGAATGTTAACAAAACAAGATGGCTTGTCAAGAATGTTGGCTTAGTTGTCCAATTAGTTTTGATTAGATTAATCCTTAGCTAGATTAATGTAAATAAATGTGTTTTAGCTCAAAACTAGTTTAAATATGAACTAGGTGCGAGATATTTTTTTGTGTGGGATATAATCCCAAGTTGTGTAAGTGATTTGAGATTTCAAAACACACAAGTTTATCATTGCATTTTTTTAATGTTTTTATGCAAGTTCCATTGCATGACACTTGGTTTGGTGTGTATTCCATTTCATGTTTTGGGCTTGAATTCCTATTATTCACAGGTAGTAAATCTTTTGAATTGTCAAAAGTTTGATCTAATTGTGTTGTGTTATAGCTAAATTCAATTTGTTTAGGTTTTCTTTTTGTTTTGGTCATGTTTTGCACAAGAAAATGTTAGTGGCAAATGTCATGTAGTTGTGTTTTTTGAAGTGTGTACATTTTGGTTTGTTTTTGAGTTTGCAACTATTTGGAATTGTAGTGAGGGGTGCTTCTTGCTTTGTTTCTTGAGTTGAAGAAACTCACTTGGTAATTTTGATGTTTTTGAGTTTCATTTTCATTTAAAACTCCTTTGGAAGTTGAACCCAAATAAGGTCTAGGTGCCTTGGAGTTTTAGTTTTGAAAAAAAATACAATAAAAATGTTAGGAGTGCTAGTTTAACTACTTAATTAAATAACTATTCATGTTAGTGTTAAACTAGGTTAGTGTAATTAACTATGTTTTAACTTGGAACCAATTCATCGGTGAACATGGTTTGAAGTATTTAATGTTTGGGATATAATCCCAAGTTATGAGTTTTCAAATCACTTTTCATGATTTGAGATTCCAAACATTTTTTGTGATTTGTGATTTGTGATTTGTGATTTGCGACTTTTCATTTTTTTAATGTTTTTACACAAGTTTTCTTACATGGTTTTTGTGTTGATCTTTTCCATTTGTTTTGGCTTAAATTTTTACATGTTTGCAAATGAATCATATTTTGGTTTAGAGATGATACATTATTAGGTTGGTTTTTGTCATTTGTGGTGTGTGTGTAAACAACAATAGTTGTAAATGCCAATAAGTAGTGCATGACAAGAAAGAAGAAAGTTTTATTCTTATCATAAGGGGGGGGGGCTCTTTCTCTTCCCTCATTTTTTTTATCTTTGCATTGAGTAATGGGTGCCCAATAGTTGTCACAATAACAAGAATCATTGTTGCAATAAAAAAAGTCGCTACAATAGCTACCACCATCGACATCATTGTTAGCACACACATAAATAAACAACAATAATGATAACCTCACCCTTGTTGCTACCTATGGAAACAGTCGCTAGCTAACCAACTATTATTGCAACAAAGAAAAAGAGGGGGGTGCCACCATCACTTTCCTTGGGTTTTGTTAACAACAAAAAAACATGAATTGGGGGGGGACCATCACCCTCCTTGCACTTTGTTAGCAATAAAAAAAATATGTGTAAGGGGTGGGTGCTCCTCCTCTTCACCTTCTTTGTCATTCTCATTTTTGGGGGCACATGGCATAATAAAAACAATAGTTGCAATTTGAAGGGAGAAAAACAAAGCACATACAAAGGAGGTGCAATGGAGTGAGTTCAAGTTCTAGTTACCATTAGTGGGAGTTCAATGCTCTCTTTTGAGCCTCCCGAACTTGATCACAAGCATAGGCTCATCTGTTTCAGGTCAAGTTTGTGATAGCAAAAGAAAAGGAGTTTAATCTAAACCTCCCTTTTTTATTTTTCATTTTTTGGAAATTTTTTGAATTTGAAATGCCAGTTTAAGACCAAACCAAACTTGTTGCATTTTTTTTAATTCTAATTTTTTCCCCAAATTTTCCTTTTGTTCTTTTTTTTTAGATTTTTCATTTGAGTGCACAACTTTTCATCCATAATTTGGATGTAGGTTTCTTCATCTAACTTTTTCATTTGACCTATATGTGAACAATAGGCTAATGACCAAACATAAAACTAAAATAATAATAATATTTTTTTAAAATGTGGACATTTTGGTGCCCATAACTAAACACCACCACATCAAGTAATGTCACGTCACATCATGACATGAAGTTACATGAAGGAAAAAAATTTTGATTTTTGGGATTTTGTTTTTAATTCATACCTTCCACAAACAAGATTGGGATTAAATATCATTTACACCATTGGGTTTTTAAAGAGGAGGCCTATGCACATAGGAGATTTTAATCCATTTGGAAACAAAAAAAAATTAGAAGGTTTCTACAAGGTGTTGAAGGTGGGTGTATGGGATCAAATTTGGCAAAATTTTTGACAATTCGAAGCTTTTGCTAGTAAATACCCATATCTTGTAACCCACAAGTGATGGAATGTAACATAATCAACCCTCATGGAATGCTATGCTATTATTTTTTTAATTTTTGTTATATTTTCCAAGAAAAAATATATAAAAGTGGGAATTCATGTTGTATGAAAAGTTCATTCTCATTTTGTGTTATTTGAAATTGCAACTATGGTTCATTCTTGTCATTGGAATAATGTTCATAACACTATCATAGGATAGGGAGTGTGTGGCTTGCCCAACAATCCAACAAGGTGTACAACTTGTGGATTGATTTTTCCCCACACTTATGCATATTAAAATGAAAAATTCTTAGGGTGAAAAGTTATGTGCCTTCTTTTGTTTGGGCAATTAATCTCAAGGATTATAATTGGTTCAGTTAATGGCCATTAAGGGATAAAGCAAATGTCTAATTTAGTTCACTTGACCTCATAAGTATAAACTCTAACAATAAAACTAAATATTTAAGGGGGGGTTAGGTTATAACATTTTGTTGGTGATGTTGTGGGTTGCATTCAAAGGTGATGATCATACCAACTCCATTGTTTAATTGTGGTGGTGAAATTGAATTGATGATGGTAGACCATAGTTGTTGTGTTTGCAATGTATCCCATTTTGAGTTCCAAATTATGAATCCAATTATGTTTCAATCGCTCAGAGTACTATGGCCCCAAGTGTTGCAATGACTTTAAATACAATTTTAACAACTAGTAATAGTTTGGGGCTATTGGAAACAAAAGTGCTAACAACATAACAATTGGAGGTGGTGGCAGCACCCTTTCCATTAGTAAACAAGGCCCCATGTTGACATTGAACCTTGTTATGGAATTCTTCCAAAAGTTGTGAAGGAATTACCAAGGGGTTCTAACATAATAGCTATGGAATTTACAAAAATGTTAATGTAAACCACATGAGAGCCTGTAAGAGGTATATATGTGGATGAAAAGGTTGATCATTGTGACACAAAAGGTCACCAAAACAAAGGTTGTCTGATTTTAGTATGGGATTTTGGACAAGGAACTCAAGTGATTATGGATGACATTATGTGATGTAGGACATTATGTTATTTTAACCTGCACAACCCACATTGGTGAATATGTTCCAATTATTGGAACACATTGAACTGAACATGATGAAGGAACATGTGGTGATTCTTAGGTCCAATAAGGACAACCCAAATAACTCATCAACACTATTGGTTCAAGAATCATGTGGTTAGCCAAATAAAACCATGTGACAAAGACCAAGGTCATGCATCCTTACATATTTTGTTGAGCAAGTAAAAAATATTGTTGGAGATGTGGCCAACTTCATTGGAAAAATTTCCCTAATCCACCTCAAGCCATCACCTTCAACCTTAGGTTGTGATCATAATCAAAGGAGCCAAAAACCATGTTAATGATTAGCAAAACTATTAACTTTGTTACATAAATTTATGTGGTGCCACTTTAATGCCATTTTAATCATGGGAAGTTGTGCTAAATGATTATCGTGATGAATGTTAAGTAATTAAAATTTAATTTTAAGTTTTGGTTTCAATAAATAAAAATATTGCACTTGAAAATAGTTGTGTAGAAAACAATCAATTTTTCAAAAGACTCTTTTAATAAAAAAATTTAGATCATAATAACCTATTATGCACACTTTAAAAACATTTACAATTTAAAAGTTAAGAAATTCGAAATTTTTAGGAATTTTAAATAATTTTCAAAATCATATAATTTGAAAAGTCCTTTACCACATGACATATGGAACAAATTTATAAATTATAATACAAGAAAATAAAACCTAAAGTAGTTAGCATATTTTGGTATATTTGATTTTGATAACTTTTATAAACAAAATGCAAAATCTACACACTTTCAAATTCTCATTTTTATTCAACAATGAAAATTTTTTATGTGATATATTGAAGCAAGCATATGTATTTTTAATAGTAAATTGCAAAATATTTCAATTAAAAATTCCTTCATATGAAACAAGAATCTTATTTGGTGAGCATGAACACTCAACATGGAAGAATATTTCATAGAATATCCAAGTGAATATTTTTTTGACATGCTCACCTAATGTGGATTGAATATGTTTTGACATGTCCCAAGAGGTTGCCATGTCAAAAGAATTTTCAAACATTCCCTAATATATGCGAATATTCCAACACATCAACCATATCAAAATGTACACATGGAGTTTTCAAATTAATAATTTTCTTTTTAAAAAAAATGTGCTTGAAAGACAAGGGAACAAAAAAAAAAAAAGAATTCATTCTTATAACACAACCCTAGAAAATATTAAACATTAAAGTCAAAAAATCTAGTGGTCAAAAATTAATTAGAAGATTATTTAGATTAACAACAATAATTTTTTGTGTAAGGAGTTTAGGTGACCTTGCAATGGAGGTGTCAAGACCTCCATAATGAATGCCTATAGTAGTCACATTAAATTGTGTGAAAATCAACTGGCATTGACAAAAAGATTTGAAAGTTTTTCTAATTAGACAAAATTAGTCTTCAAACATTATGATCTTGAAACATTCTCAAATTAGCCATCCCCAAAACAAGTTCATCATATATTCATTTGAATTAAAAGGACCATAAGGTGTATTCATGATTGGGGTACCAAAAAGGAATGACCTATTTTTAAAAGACTACAAAGGACAACTTTGGATTGTTATTTTAAAATAATTTGGGTACTATGTAAATGTCATTTTGAGTCCTATAAATTAACTATATCAAGTCATCAACTTCATCCCCAACAAATGCCTTGGCTGCCTTGTCTTGACATTTTTGCCCATGTGTGGTCCTTTTAATTTGAAATTGTGTTGTTGTGATTTCCTTTGGTCTTGAAGGTGGTGGAAGTGCCATTGGTGCCCCTCTTCACCCACTTAATCTTTTAATAAATGTTACTATGCAACCATTCATGGGCTGATCCGAATGTTACCCTTCAAGCCTTGATTTAAATGTCCTAAAAGGTGTAGTATCTGAATTGGACTTGCAAATTTCACTATCAATGGGTATGATCCTAAACAAACCCGCATCTCCATCATTTGTTAGTGTTATGTAAAGGGTGTTATTGATGTTGTGTTGTGGGTCTTGTAGGCCATGTAATTCATCACTTGATAGTTGAACGTTTTCTGGGGCATGCATTAATTGTACAGCAATGGGGTGTTCCATGGCAAAATATTGGTCCACTCTTTCTATGGCTTTTAATTGGATCGTGACCTCTGCACTCCCAATGTTGATGGTGTTCATGTGGCCAACACTTCCAACATTGCCAAAATCAGTCAATCTAATAATCACAACATTAGCAAGGTCAAACTTATAACTAGGAGCCAAAAGGATTACTTTGGAAAAGGATTACAAGTCTTTTTTCCCAAAAATAACTTTTACATGCAAATGAATTTTTGAATGAAATTTTTTGTAACTTTTTCTTTAAATATTTAAATTTCCCCAATGCATCACATTTTTTTGTTAGTCATTATTGAATAAATATGATTTTAAAAAGTGTGCAAATTCCTTACAACTTCAATGTTTCATATTGAAAAATGATCAAAACTTTAAATCATCACCAAAAATTAAATTTCACATTATTTGGCTTTTTATACTCTAAGCTATAACTTTTCTTAATACATCATGTACATTATAACCCATTTAAACATGGTAAAAGACTCTTGAAACTCTAAAATTTTGAAACAATTTTGAAACATTCTTTGAATTTTTAAAGTTTTAAAATTTCACATTTTAAAAATTATGAGTGTTTTTTTATTGTAGCTAATATGTTCTTATCACTTACATTTTTTTCAATGAAAATTCTTTTATTATATGAGTCATTTTGACAGTCCTTTGCAAAATTGACTCCATTTGATGCAATAGGTGTACATTTTCAAACATTTTAAATTAAAACCAAAACTTAAAATTGGATCAAATGATTTTTTACTCCAAGTTCCTTGACATTCATATGAAGGAAAAATGATTAACTTGCCATGATTACTATGGTTTTAAATGGTAATAAAAAATAACTATTTGATTTTGATTGATTATGTTTAACATCTAACACTATTTTTGGTTCCTAGTTACGTGTTTTGACCCAACAATAAGCAAATTTTCATTTTGTACCTCTTGAAATGGTTTGAAATTTAGACCTTCCCAATAACCTTCACTTGTCAAAAGTTAAACAAAAACAACTTTGCTTCCAATTCCAGGCCTAACATTGAATTCCTCTTCATCAACAAATGTATATGGATTGTTAAATTCTTGATCTCCTTGGCCTAATACAAGTGCAATGTTGTTAACATCTTTAAGTGTCATCAATGGTGTTTCCATGCATTTTACTAATTTCATGTTTGTCCATAATGTAGCCTTTGAAATTGTCCTCATCTTGGCTACTTGCATTGGAATCAATGTCATACATTGAATCCTCTAATAACATTTTTTTTTCACCATGGTATAGGAGTGGCACCAAGTCCTTCCCTCAAAAGTTTTCATTTAGTGTAAATATACATTAAATTGTTGCTTTGTCAAATGTCAAGCAATTTCACACCTTGCTACATGCATAAACAAATATGAATTCTAATTTCGTTCACATAATGATGCTAAGCAAACTTGGGCAAAAATACATTTAACATGGGTGCAAGTGTGTGAGCACTTGCTCTAATCAAATCCCACCATTCATGGGGAGGCACATTTAGCGAAGTCGTAACAGGAATGTTTACAAATAGTCCTCGACCCTTGACAAAGTCTGCAAAATCTATCAAAGCTTGCACATCTGATGTTGCATCAACTAACATCTTCCATAGTACATGTTTGATTCCCTCCTTTGCATCGACATCATCATGGATCATATTGTTTCCAAGAAGATAGGGGTTGAGAAATGCCGAAGCATAATGAAGGTCGATCTTCATCATCCTCCATTGACATTGGAATTGACTTTTAACACTACTTGCCAATTTTAGTGGTAATGAAAATGGTGGATCACCCAATGATTACACATGTTTTTCCAATGTCTTCATGATAGGCCATGCCTTTCCCATACATGGGCCTTTTCCATCCACTAGTAGAAAATCCAATATCTTTGAGTCTATTTACGACAAGAAAACTAGTCATTGAAGACACATATGACTCATGATTGTAAAGTTATTACAGATGAATTGTTTCAGACAAATAATCATTTAATTAGTGACATGGCGGTAGTCATAAAGGATAATTCATTAGTCACACATGACACATAGGGCCACATAGGACTAACCCTATATTAGATCATGACATACATTTATCCTATGTTGCATTTCATTTTTCTTTGTGGGGTCCACATGATTAATCAACATCCTACATGTCAAAAAACTCAATGACTAAACTATGATTATTCCATAACAATATGGTATTCCATGTGGAAGAGCTAAAGTTTTCCACGTGCCAAAATCAAATTTGTTTGCATGTTTAAATTCCATTTATCCACATGGGGACATCCAATACATCTAATTGGAAGTTGACTTTGTCAATGTAGTCATGTAATATAATAGTTTCAAAATTGTTGATTAGTTATTTACTAATTCACTTTTTCCACATGGCAACTATGGGTAGTGACACATGGTAATATTTGATTCAATTAATTTTTCCCATGACACTTGGTAGAATAAGTGTTCAAAATGTGTAAGGAATATTATACCTAAAACAATCATTTGTAAGTAGTGAGATAGTTATACTTTTAAAAAGTATGTCATATAAAAGTCATAAAGAAGTCACTATGTGCTTGGTTTCTAGTTTGCAATAAGTATGTCTATTAATCATACTTTTGAGCAATTATATAAAAAAAATTATTTATTAATTCAAAGTAACTAAACTTGGATTGCTACTAATTTATAGTTAATTATGCTTCATGTAATACTATTACACATTAACTTCCAAATGAAACCCTTGCAAAATAAGAGAAAAATGAACCAAGATATTACTATTAACAAATAGGAAATCTACTCAAGTGTAAACATAAATCTTTATTGAAAGGAAACTACAACATAATGTTCACAACACGAAACATAACATCAAGAACACTTCGGGTTCTTGTCACATGAAATACACAAACTTGTGCAATGAAGAAAAAAGAACTAAACCATCAACACCAAAGTATTTAACTAAAAGACCAAACCACAAATAACCAAACTAATATAAGTAAAGAAAGTAATTCAACCTTGTGAAAGTAACCTAATTACTTTCCTACTCCAGTAACTAATGAAACCTAACTAGTTGAGCTTGAATTCTCAACACTCCCCTTCAAGCTCAAATCCACTTCTAGTACACTAAGCATTTTTCTAAACTTCCTTAACTCATTTGTACTTAAAGCCTTTGTGAAAATGTCAACAACTTGATTTTCAGTACTGACATGGATAAGGTCAATTGTTTTTGCTAGAACTTTTTCTTTAATAAAGTGGTAGTGCACCTCAATGTGCTTTGTCTTAGCATGATAGACCGGGTTGTTAGCAAGCAATATGCTACTGATGTTATCACAATAAATGACAAGAGGAGCATCCACTGACTGTCCCGAATCTGAAAGTAGTTTTTGTAACCAAACTATTTCACATGCAACAATTGTTACACCTCTGTATTTTCACTCCGTGCTCGATAGTGCAACTATTGGTTGTTTCTTACTGCTCCAACTAACAACACCACTTCCAAGAAAAAACATGAAACCATTGGTCGATCTTCTATTTGAAACATTGCCAACCCAATCAACATCCATGTATCCATGTACTTGTAACTAGCTCTTGGTTTCATAAAAAATTCCACACTACAAGGTATGTTTTATGTACCTCAATATGCGCCTCACTGTATCCAAATGTGGCTTTCGTGGTGTTTGCATGAATTGACTTACCACACCAATTGCATAACTCAAATCTGGCCTTGTGATGGTCATGTAAATCAAACTCCCCATTATGCATCTGTACATAGTGGTATCCTCCATAAGGTCTCTTTCATCTGCACTTGACTTCACATTTTGCTCCAATGGAATTGAATTGGGTTTGTAACCCATCATCCCATATTCAGATAATTTGTTCAAGGCATATTGCCTTTGTAGTAACCATATCCCTTTAGGGGACTGGATTACCTCAATGTTGAGGAAGTAATGCAACTCTCCCAAATCTTTCATCTCAAACTTTTGCTTCAAAAGCTTCTTCAAATCAAAGATGTCTACATCACTATCTCTTGTGATAATCAAGTCATCAACATAAATGACTATGACTACAATCCCATAATTTGTCTTTTTCACATATAATGAAAACTTTGCATTGGATGTTTAAAATCCACTTGTGACAGGATACTAACCTATCTTGTCTGACCAAGCTCTAGGTGCTTGCTTTAAGCCATACAAAGTTTTCTTCAACCTACAAACCAAATTAGGATGTGTTTGGCCCACATAACCTGGTTGTTCCATGTACACTTCTTCCTGTAAATCTCCATGAAGAAAAACATTCTTTACATCCATTTGATGTAAAGACCATCCTTTTGTTGCTGCCATAGCAATGATTGCTCTTACAGTTGTCATTTTAGCAACTGGACTATAGGTCTCCTCATAGTCTATGCCATAGGTTTGGGCATAACCTTTGGCAACCAATCTTGCTTTGTATCTGCTCACAGATCCATCTGCATTGTGTTTGACTTTATACACCCATTTGCACCCAATTACTTTCTTGTCCTCTAGTAAAGCTACCAATTCCCAAGTAGCATTAGCATCCAAAGCCGCCATCTTTTCATCCATAGCATTGTCCCACTTAGGGTTTTCAACCGCATGTTCAAAACAAGTGGGTTCAACCTCCTGTATAACTCTCACCATGTATGCGTAATGATGAACTACAAAGCCATCATATGTGAGTCTTTGTACATGGTACTTGATTCATGTGGATCTTCGTACTCATTGTTGTTGTCAGGTGTTTTCAAAGCTTTCTTGGCCATCCGAGCTTTAAGAGTAGTAACTGAAGGGATTCTTGATTCTTCACCCACACTCTTCTCTGAATCACTTAACTCATCATCTACATGAGGATTTCTAGATGATGTTTGAAAACTACCATGTATAATGTTTGAAGATTTTAATTTTCCTTTCCATGGAGTGCTACTGGACCCACTAATTGGAGACTCTTGTGGTCCACTAATTAATTGTGATTCTTGTTCCACGTTTGATGAAACATCACCATTTCTAGCCTCTCCATCTTTTATTACCTTTAGTGGTGAGTACCAGCTAACCATTTCATCAAACATAACATCTTTACTCACTTGTAACTTTCGAATGGAAGGATTGAAACATCTATATCCTTTTTGTTCTAAGGAATATCCAATGAAGACACATTTCTTAGCTTTTGGGTCTAGTTTTGATCTCTTCTCATCAAGAACATGCACGTATGTAATGCAACCAAACACTTTGAGGTGTGAAACATTGGGTTTCTTGCTTGTGAATTTTTCTTCAGGTGTCTTTAAGTGTCATGCGATGAATTATCGTTGTGGGTGTTCGATTCATGATATAGACTATAGTTGTTATCGCTTCAGCCCAAAAGTAATTTGGCAAATTCTTCTCATTCAACATGGCACATGTTATTTTTGCAATGTGCCTATTTTTCCTTTCAGCAACTCCATTCTGCTATGGGGAATAACTACATGAGTACTTCCTTTGAATTCCATGCTCCTTCAAGTACTCACTAAATTCATTTGAAAAATACTCTCCCCCTCCATCGGACCTTAAGCACTTGATGCTCACACCCTTGTCCTTCTCCACCATTGCTTTGAAATTCAAAAAATGTTGAAACACTTCACCTTTGTGTTTCATGAAATAGACCCACACCTTCCTTGTGTGGTCATCAATGAAACTCACATAGTACTTGCATCCTCCAATGGATTTTGTCTTCATGGTCCACACATCTGAGTGGATCATTTCCAAAGGTTTGGAACTTACATGAATTGTTTGTGTTGGGAATGGATGCTTTGCTTGTTTCCCCAATTGGCATGCTTCACAAACTTCTAACATCATCTCTTCTGTTCCAAATTTGGGAAGACTTCCAACAAGATTATGTTTCTCCATCAGTTTAAGACGTTGGAGATTAACACGGCCAACCTGCTTGTGCCAAATTCCAATGTTTCCCGCTCCTTTTCCATGTGTGAATAACATGGAATTCACCTCAGGCATGTTCACATCTAAGGTGAATATTCATCCATTCCTTTCTCATTTTGGAATCAATTTGCCTTGGTTCTTCATGTCTTCCACAAAAAATCCATTTGGGTTGAATGTCACCTGCAAACCTTGTTCCACCATTTGGCCTACGGAGACCAAATTTTTTGTTATGGTTAGAACATGAAGTACATATTTCAAGTACTTTGTTTGCCCATCTTGCATGGACAATGGCACCTTGCCAATTTGTGTGATGGGATGTGTAGTGTCATCACCAATTTCCACAAACCTTAGTGTCTTTAAATCCTTTGTGTCTCTAAACCATTCTCCATGACTAGTCATGTGGTTTGAAGCTCCAGAATCCACATACCAAACATTGTTGTTTGATACACCTCCTATCATTGAATTTGCCATGTGCTACATCACGAACAATTGCTCATCACCTTGATTGTTAGTTGATGCATAATTCCCTTGTTGCAGCTTTCCATTTTGTGCATCATGCTCCCTTTGATAACAGTTCTTTGCCATGTGCCCAGGTTTCCCGCAGTAGTAGCAATTTGAATCAATATTTAGTTGTTGACATCTATGATTTCCACCACGACCTCCACGACTACCTTGACTTCCTTTTCCTCCAAAGTTTCCTCGTCCACCTCCATGAGCTTGACCTTCATGTTGATGATGTCCACCATGCGAGCTTCCGTGTCAACCTCGAAATGAAGTTTTACCACCTCTACCTTTACCTCTATTAATATTTGAGTAGAAAGCACTTTCTTGTGATCCTCCATTGGATGAATTACCAACAATTCTCATCTTTTCACTTAATCTTTTCATTTATTGAGTCTTGGAAATCAGGAAATGTTTCTCGAATTGCAATTGAAGTAAACTGGCTATAATATTTTCCAAGTCTATTCAAGGTGACGGCCACTAAATCTTCATCATCTGTAGGGGCTCCTATAGATGCAAGAACATCTGCAAGGTTTCTCACCTTTGTAGAATAGTCACTGATGTTCATCTTGTTTTTCCATAAATTATGTAACTTTTACTTCAATTGCATTTTGCAGGCTTGTGTATTGGTGTTATACATCTTCACCAATGTATCCCAAGCTTGCTTCGGTGATTTTGTATCCTGAATATGCACAATCATGGAATCGGACACACTCACAGTGTCGCGCTCCCAAGTTCCTCGTAGACCCACTTGAGGGTCCAAGTATGCAGCAATGCGGAAGGAGTTGGAACTTGGAGCACGATCCCAACTTCCAGCACTAGAGGGGGTGAGAGGGGCGTGCTAGAAGTCCCGGGATAGACTAGGAAGAATTGACAAGCTTACTCACTCACACGGGCCTGCATGAAACCACACAAAGTGGTTAGAACTCATTCTGGATCCCTTTGGTGTTGGGACAAGCCACGGGCAACACGGACACACAACACTCACCACGGCCCGGACCTTGGGGGAAGCCACCACCTTCCCCCTTATAGTATACTCTGTGACTCGTCGCGGGGGTGGCATCCAAATGGCCATT
>Ga0209611_10000709_pt1 | contig 52004 bp, 42 predicted proteins | sample S1TSphgellanicum_3_FD_187693 | JGI IMG/M metagenome (GOLD analysis project Ga0209611, IMG submission 187693) | Host-associated microbial communities from peat moss isolated from Minnesota, USA - S1T2_Fc - Sphagnum magellanicum MG (SPAdes) (version 2) | ecosystem: Host-associated > Plants > Peat... | reverse complement strand
ATAGTGGTTTGGGGACTGGAAATTTTTTTTTTTTTTTTTATAAAAGAAGTTAATGTTTATGGCTAGACTTGTCATCACATCATTTTATGTTGCAATGTGAGGTGATGCAAGGGGAATTTTTTTTTAAATGAAATGTGGTGTGACTAACATAGCACAACTTGAGACATGATGTCATGTGACATGAAAAAAAAAAAAACTCTTAGGGGGGTTTATTAGCAAATTCACCACTATCACATATGGTGTTGATTTGGTGTGATTTTTACGCCCTTGGGTTTCTTGGGAAGAACGATATTTGTATGGGAAGTATCAAGCCATTTGGTGCTAGAAAAAATTTAGAAGAATTTTTCAAGGCAAGAGGCGTTGTGTAGCCACCATTCATGTGCACAACATTTAAAGGATTAGCATTGAGCTATGATTTTCCATTAACAAACTCAAAAGATTTGAACTCCTATTGTGATTATTGTGCAGGGATCACAAAAGTGAATATTTGTGTTGCATGATTCATGCATTTTCACTTTTGTTTGTTGGGTTGTTCCTATTGCCTATTAGTATGTTGGTCGGTTGTCATATGATTTTTAAGGGACATATATAGGGAGATTATCAAGGTGTTTGCCATTTGGTTACAACTTGGGGCTAAACATGTACTTCTCAACTTGACTTCCTAGTAGTTTGTGTTTATTACTCAATGTTAAACCTTAGGTGAAAGGATATGTGCCTCCTATGTGTGTCTTTATTGCCATAATGAAACTCAAGGCTATGATTTGTATGGTTAATGATCGGGCATGGGACAAGGCTACCAGCCAATCCTAATCATTACATAGGTTTTTCTTAACCTTTGGTTTACCTACACATATTGATTAGGTTTTAAACTATGGTTAAATTGTACTAGGATGTATAATTGTATATATTTTTAAATTTGATCACCATGATGTCCCATTGTTTGGCATTATGGTGAATCAAGTTGATGACTGATAAACCATTTTGTTGTGTTCACAATGTGCCCAAATGTTATTGGCCTTGTGAAATGTTTATATGGGTGTAGGTGCCTTAACCATAAAGGCACAACATCTTTGGGTTTATGTTACGGGGATTATGGTTTAAAAGGTAGGTTAAGTCAAAATAGGTTCAACATCTTTTTAAGTTCAATATAAATCTCCAACAAATCATAATTATCAAAGGTCTTGAATTGGATACCCAAGTTAGGGTTAAAGATCACCACAAAAGGGGCACACGATCTAAGGATATGGAATAAGGTTATTATCACCAATTGTTTTATTAGATGTGGAATGCAATTGAAATCACTCACACCATTTTCATCTTCATCTAGGAGGAATTTTCAAATTTAAAAATAAATTCACCTTTGAAATTTGTCACCATACAACTACTGTGAAACATGGAGGACATGTATGGAACCACCACGGGGTTCCATTAATATTTAAAGGTGGTTGGCACCATTGAGTTGAATCAACTAAAAGTTTGACAACTCATGTGATATTCAATAAATGCATACAAATCCCCATCTATTCATGCCTTTCAAGGCATAGAAGGGATTGTTCCAACATTTGGAGGTGTTGCCTATGGATGATTATCACAAGTTAAAGTGTGTTCGTGAAAATTTAGATTCAAGAATGGCATTTGTATTGGTTGTTCAACTACATTTCCATTACTAAAGGACTTGTGGCCACAAGTGGTGTGACAATAGGCCTAGCAGCAATGCCACAAATGGAAGTGGGAATATTAATGGCAATGGGACCACTAAAAGTGGTGGAGTGACCGAAAGTGGTGGTATTGGCCCTTCTACTAATATGTGGGGTCCTTTGCTCACATTTAACCCAATTGTGGAATGTTTCTAAAAGTTACAATAGAATTACCAAAGGATTCAAATTGAAAAATTATGAAAAATATAGGAGTTTTGCTGTAAGCCCCATGAAAGCTAATAAAAGGCCTATGCATTTGAATGCATAGGTTGATTAAGGTGACACAAGGCGTTACAAAAGCCTTAATAGTTTAATTGTGGTGTGGGATCATGCATAAGGAATTTTGGCATTGAGTGCGGGATGCCATGTTATTTCAACTTGGACAACCCATTTTGGCAAGGGTATTATGGTTATCATAATGAATCAAATTGAACATGGTATAGGAACATGTGGTCACCCTTAGGTTCAATAAAAAAAACCTAGGGAATTTTTCAACAGTGGTGGTTCAACAACCACAAGGCCAACCCAATAAGGCCACACCCCAAAAAGGCAAGGGACCCAAACAAGAATCAAGTGGTTCCCTAGCATATTTAGCAAAACAAAGTGGAGAAGACCAATGTCGAAGGTGTGGTGGGCCTTATAAGAAAAAGGTTTAACTTGATCCATCATAGGCCACAACCTCCAACCTTAAACCCAACATGTTCTTGTTGCAATGCATATGGGCATGATGTTAATCATTGTTTCATACTTCACCCAAAGTTACAACATGGTTAATCATAGAACAGCAATGTCAATAATGGTTAAGGTTTTGGGAAAGACCAAAAAAGGAAAGTTATGACCAACAAAGGGTTGACCACCAAACCGGCTCAAGGCCAATTTAACGCCATGGAGGCTAGGTTTGCATGGAAGCTTTAGTCACCAACATGGCAACCTAAGTGAAGTTTAATGCATATGAGTTAGGGAAAGCAAAGGATTGAGAAGACATTTAATCTTTAAGCTTAAATGTTGACCCAAGATTCTTTTGTGGAGTTGGATTTTCAAACTTAGTGGTTTGAAATGAAATTATGCTACATATGTTATGAAATAATGGGTCATGGGTAGTAGATGATGGAAATCATGTCATGTTTCAAATCCTAACAAAATGATTTCGATAGCTACATTAATGACAAGAATGGGTGTTGAAATGTTAGAACCACAAGGTGTTAATGAAAAATTGGATCCTCGGCATGGTGAAGCTCAACATTAAATTTGCCTCCCAGAATCCTTTGTGTACACCATCCCCAACCCCATGGGGGCATCATTGTTTAATAGTGTGTTGGGTGCATTGAGGAGGATGTTTAGTTTCACTCTAAACCTAAGGCACCAAACACCATTGTTTTCTACCAAGATTTTGGCTATTTTTAATATTCAATTGGTGGATGTGTTTGTTTGGTTGCCATATTATGTGAAGGTGGGGAAAGTCAAAGGATGGTGGTTTCATCAACTCAAGATTCATTATGAACTACAATTCCCCACATTGTCTTTTAGGCCAACTTGACAAATATTTTTGGAAGTTCATTGTGACATGTTATATTTACCAAGATTTAGGACCTCCCTACACATCCCACCAATGATCAAGCAAGAATCATTTCTAATGTGGCAATGGTGCATAATTAAAATGGTGTATTTTAGTTAAAACAAGCATTGACATGGCGATATCAATCCCACATAGTTTTATTGGACTAAAATGTTCAATTGTTAATGTTAGGCAAAGTGACAATGGAGGATCTTGAACGAATTGATATGGATGTGGAGGCATGCCCATATAGGATTTTGGCATCTATGGGCAAATCAAAGAAAGCTTGAAGATTAATCAAACTAGAGATTGTGATTCAAATTAATCCCAACAAACTAATACACTATACTATAATGCAACTTCAAACAATGGTTGCACAAGTATGTCTTATGACATATTGGTTGTAAGGGTGATTTTGTATCCCTTAGGGATTACCTTGGACTTTTGGAAGGAAACCACATATTACCAACCATGATGGCAAATAGGAATTAGGCATAAGGTTTCATTGCCAATGAAATTTATTGGGGGCGAGCAAGAAAATCCAACGAGTCCATTATGTTGGTTGTATTTCCAAACCTTCCACATGGGTTTGAGTTATTGAAGGGTAATATTCATGATTAAGATGCATCTCCAAATGGTGAGTTGATGATGTTAAGGCCACAAAGGATTCATTCATATAAGATTGCACATTGGATCCCAACCCACCATGGGGCACATTGACCAAGTTATAGGCATTGACTAATCATTATTCATTAAACTTAACACAATTTGTTGTCATTAAACCCCACATACTCTTGTGGTTGCAAGTAATGGGCCACCATGATTGAACCCATTAAATACGAAGGTTATTCAATGGGATATTCTCAAGGAATGTATAACATTATTGGAGTTATTTGAAAGTAACAACGTCAATATAATTATAATATTACATGTTAGTGTTCTGATTTGACGATATTATTAGTATAAAAAAATTCACAGTCCAAGCTTCCATGCATCATGACACGCCCCCAAATTCCTTAAAGGACCCAAAAGTGGGTCCCATAATGAAACAATGGAAAAAAGAAAAGAATTGGGGCATGTTCCTTAGTTTGCAACACTTTTGGGGTAGGAGGGCATGTTGAAATTCCAGGATGGGATTAGGGTGAACTCACAAGCAAGAGTTCGAGATGAAATCAACTTGCACAACCAAGGAGAGAAGGCAGTTAGCAAAATTGAATGCAAGTGATACGACGAATTTACTAAAGACAACTTCAAGCACAAGTTTTACATGACTAACAACCTTTGGGAGGAGGCACAACTCCCTTCCCTATAATATATTTTGTGACTTTTTGTAGGGGCTACATCCAAATGACATTTTTTCCCAAGACTCCCAAGTGGGAGTCCTAAAATTAAAATTTGTTGTCCCAAAATTGTGGACGTTCATATCTTCCTCAAATCAAGCTTGTTTGGAGCATGCAGAAGCAATATCTTATAGCCCTTAAAAAGATCTTTTCAACAGTGTATTGCACGCTTCAATCAAAGATCATTTGGCCCTTGCTCTAAAAGGATTTGTAGTCATGAATCAAATTTTCAATATGACTCCCATACATTTTTTTTATCATTTATCATCATGCATTTCAGGTCTAAATGAATAACACGAGGGTACTTTAGGCGTCTACATTTTGAAAATTTTCCAATGGTATCTTAAGGGCCCAATTTGGTGTTTGTTTGTTTTTTCAACCAAGTTTCTAATCATTTGGAACTCCTGCATGAGTGCAACTCCTAAACAAGTGGGAGTGCACTTGGGAGTCATTGGGCTCCATCTCTTGCATCCTCCCCCACTTGTGAAAGTGCATTTCATTCCTAAACATACACACTTGGTTTCATGTGCCCTTGCACTCCACATTTAATCACGAACCCAATGTTAGGGTTGCGACACATCATATCATGACAACATTACCCCAATTTGTTGCCAACATTGATTGTTCAAGGTTATCAGTGTGCCTTATTGAACAATGTTATTTTGTTAAAGGCATTAAATTTGGTTAAGTTTGGGCCAACTAATTTGGTCATTTTAGGATGGCTACATGTTAAGATTTTTCATAGGTTAATAATACATGCCAAGGACTTTCACACCCCATATCAAAAAAAAGTATAGAAGGTGATTCATGTTTTGCAATATTTGCAGAAGACACAAATACACATGTGTGTATACTTGTTGAAGAATGTCACACCATTTAAAATTTTTACGCTAGTTGTTTTAACAAGAATGCACAAATTAAGGTTTGATTGATAAGTTAATGCAAGTGGATGTTGTTATAATTGCTTCACACACCTATCAAATTTTGTTTTTATGGACTAACGTAACACCATTAAAGGTGATCCAACCAATATCAACTCATTTCTAGGTCACACAGATGTTTGAAGGATGACATATTGGATTGGGGATGTCATTCATGTGCAGAACCCATCATGATGAGTGACCACCTATGGTCAGTAATGTTAAACTTCCACAAACAACATTACCAATCTTGTTGAGTTTTCCTTATTTTCATGCATTTAGAGGTGGAGAGCCTTGGGATGACGTGGGACTTCAATTCATCCAATATGGAGGAACTACATGTAAATGAAAAAGAGTGAGCCATGGGCTTCCACATTAACACCACAACCATGCCAAGCATTTTCGAAGGACCTTGTAAGCAAAATTTGGGCAAGTTATGGACATTTATTGCTTCACGTGGCTTTTTAGTTTGCTTTTAGCTGAACAAACACATTTGGCACAATCTTGCCCACACTCACCCTACACATACATTTGTTGCATTGTTAGTTGGGACCACCATGTTGATGCAAACGACAAATGATGTTGTAACATTGTGAGTTGTACATCCATGGCGTACATGGGGTCATGAATGCCAAGAAGGATTTATGGGTGTTGGGAAGGAAGTTGGTGACATGGGAGTGCCAAGATAATGCGATTGACACCTCCAAGTATTCTACATAAAAACCACAAGTTGCATTTTCAACTTCAAGCAATGGGGATAGTTTGTCATCTTAGCCCAAGGTATTATTGATTGTGATTAAATGAAAACTATATATTGGTCCAACAATTAAAGGAAGTGAGATGTACACAACATGATGGTTATTAAATTGGATGATGATTGGTAGATTATGTTAGATGTTTTGACTAAACACCGTATGTGCGGGGATTATTATTTGGTTAACAAACAAACCCACTTAATTTGACAAATACACCATGCCCCTATTGGAGGAAACTCTTGATGCCTTAAAACAAGCCAATGTTTTAGTACCTTGGACTTGCAATTTGGTTATCATCAGTTGCCATTGAAGGTGACAAGGTCAAATGGCATTGGGGAATTGATCTTCATGGGAATCATTGTTTGTACCAATGGAGGTTTTTACCGTTTGGTTTGAAAAATGTCATGTAAAATTTTACGTCATGGATTGATTGTTGGCAAATTTTAATTTTGTCAAATGTTACATTGATGACATCATTATTTTTAGATTGACCCTAAAAGATCGCATGAATAAATTGCAATATATATTAAGATTTAAAGAATATAACCTTCAATTTCATCCAAGCAAATGCCATTTTTTTCATATTCAGGTGGAATATTTGGGTCATATGATTTATTTAGGTGAATTGGAGGTTCAAAAAGTTGAGGTTAAAATGATTTCACAAGTTCCCCAAGTAATGAAAATTAGTCAGTTACAAACCTTTTTAGGTTTGTGTAATTATTATTGGAGGTTTGTCAAAGGGTTTAACACCTTTGACGTAGTTGACAAAGATTAATTAGTAGTACATCTAGGGTGAAACACAAAAACATGCCTTTTGGTAGTTGAAGGCCCAGTTCATTTTCATTTTCATTTTGAGATGACCCTTATAAGGATGACCATTCCAATTACACACTAATTGGAACACCTTAAGGTTGGGAGTGACATTCACCCAACTTGATGATGATGGTTTGTGGTGGCATATGCTAATTAGTCCAAATAAAATTCATATGAAGGGGAATGTTTTGTTGTTGTTTGGGCAATTTCATCATTATGGTGTTATCTTTATGCTAGTTCTTTCACTTTAGTTATTGACCACCAACCATTCAAGATTTTGATAGAATATGATCAATTCATAAACCATTATATTATAGGATTATGATTATGATATTATCCATAAAGTTAGTAAGGTCAATTGAAACGATGAAGGCTTGAGTTGGAATCCGAGTTCCAATAAGGATGATATTATAAAAGCTTGTTAGCATGAGGATGCATATTTGGAAACAATACCAAGATGGCATGCCTTCACATACATATGTACCTTGTTGAGGTGCATCCTTAATGCACCTCAAATTGACATGAACAACAAAAATTCCCATTGTGCGAACACTAAGCCAAAGGGTGATGGCATCTTGGATATACATAATGATACACGCTATAACATATTTGCAAGTAGGTCAAGTTTTGATTGGATTAGCACCCAAAGAATGAACCATGTTATGCATAGGGCCAAGTGGTTCATTGGGAAGATAACTCCGTCCTATCAATGTGGGTAAATGGATAAGTGCAAATGCCCTTTGCCCATAACAACATGAAAACCTTGTGCGATATGCTTAAAAAAAGTTGGGGCCATTTTGGGGTCTATCATATTTATAGTTTGTTCATGACACAATATTGGTGGCGAGCGATACAACTACAAGTTCAACAATTTTTGTTTTGGTGTGTGGTGCGTGATTAAATACAAACATCATTCAACACACCTACACTTCATTTACAACCATTTTTCATCATGGGGCTTGGGTATCAATGGAGTTTGAATTTGTTAACCCACGTAAGTTGATATTATGACACAACCAATATTTTTTGGTTATGATCAAATGCTTTTCAAAGTGGCTAAAGTTGGTGCCATTGCCAAATTGAATAGTGAAGGTGTTGCATATGCATTTTTGAATAAAATAATGTTCATTATGTTTGGGGCTTTAACCAAAATATGAGTTGACCGAAGTATGAAATTCCATGGGGAGTTTGAATAGTTGTGTGAAAAGGAACTGATAAATCATTGCATTGCTTCATGAGACCATTTTGAAGTAGACACATTAGCTAAACATATGGTGTAAACCTACGAAATGGGGTTTGTGGAATTATGGGCCTCAAAAGGGCCATACTATAAGTTGGGATCTACAACTACTATGGGGTATAGGTTTAGTTGGAAAACATTCCATACATTTTTTTCACCATATTTTTTACTATTTGATTGTGAGCTTAAGCTACTACCCTCAATCCAACGAGATGTGATAACCATCAACAATTTGGATGATCCAAAAATGTGGCTCCATGCATTTAAATAATGAATAATTTTGTATTGATAATGCCCATGGTTATGGAGAATTTGGCAAATCCTCAACACTATGATACACTTCAATATGCCATTATTCAAAGAGCTAGATATCAACATTAAATTCATAGCTTTGAATTGGGAAATTATGTGTACTTGTAGTAAACAACATTGATTAATTATTTTAGATATGACTATGAGACATGTTATTTTGTAGGTGCAACAAATTATACTTTTTAATGTGTTATTGTTGGAGAGTTGAAATGATCAAACATGAAAGGACCATGTGTATAATTGTGCACCATGTCATCTCCCCAATGTGAATAGTCAAATTGACCCATCTTTAGCATCATTCCTATTGAACTTCGTCGTATGTTGTGTGGGCAATCTATAGGGGTTGCCATTATGTTGGTGCGTGATTCATGTTCAAGGGTTTGGCATATGGGATGCCTTACACCATCCTTAGACAATGTACTAGTCGGGAAATGGTTTTGCCTTTGATACATTTCATAAACTTAAGATCCTATTCCTAAAGTTAAAATATAATAAGGAGTGCACCTTTTTTTTTTCCTCAAGGTGATTCACATTTGGTTGAAGATTTGAGGGACTACAATTAGGCAACTAATGATGAGGTTCACATTTGCACTTGGCCTATTAGTCCTTGCACTTAAAAATCAAGGTGTTCATTCCTAAGGATTTGCAAAAAGGAATTCTTACATTGTTATATGGCTTAAGGGGACCTTCACACTAAATAGGGGGGCGCAGATGTTATGCACTCTTAAAGAGGGTTGTTATGTTATTATGTTTGTGTGTGTAAACAATGATGGTTGTATGTGCCAATATCATAACACATGACAATTTGAATATGAGGTTCACAAGTATTTGTTTATTCTTTGAATCTTGAAAAGAACCCCAAAATGCATTAAATAGACACCTCTACTTAGGATATGGTTCAACATATGCATGACATTATTTTTGAGGCCACAAAATTTGTTGGTGGAACAACCCAATACTTGTCACTTATTTATGATGAGGTAAGTATAATTGACAACCAAAATTAATTGTTGGGTCATGCTTATATGGCTTCAAATTGGTTGTGAATACCAATCTTCGTGCCCCTTGAGCATGCGATGGTTAGATCAAATGTTGATAATCTTATTAAAGTCCATATGTAAGCCTTGACACATGAAGGAGGTTTCACAAAAAAATTGATTGACAATAGGTTTATAAATTTGGTGTTGACGGGATTTTTATTTTCCAAGGCATTAGGTTAGGTGTTGTTCAATAATTTTTTGATGTTGGGCTGCACATTCCATGGGGGTTCACTCTATATGGTTCATAGAACTAACCTTATAGTTCAAACTTTATCACATTTGTAAATGGTAAGTAAAATTGAAGGTTTGTTTTAGACCTTGTATAATTATTTTTTGAAAAGCCTTAACATGCAGTTGGAATTTACAAAGCTTGTACATCTTATGGAAACCAAAGGGGCCAAGATTTTGAAGAATGTCAAAACTTGTTGGATATCTATGCAGTCCCTTGTTTGATGTGTTATGGTGGAATGCAGAACTTTGTTGATGAAGATAGCCATTGATGGCCCTACCATTGACAAAGCAAAGGTAAACAACCTTCTTTTGTGATGTGTAGATTTTATTGGATCTTGTTGCCATTCTCCCATTGTTGCAATTAGTCAACAATGTGATAAATTTTAGTTAATCACATGACATTTTGATTTGTGATTTTATGGCAACAACAAAAGTGTGCTAAGGGGAGATATATGAATTATACAAACTTGAATGTGAGGTTCAAATTTAATGCATTTGAAGATACAAGGTTCTATTGTGTGTTAAATATGATTCAATAATCATGTGTTGCATAGAACATTTGACATTTGATGTGAATTAACAACATGTTTGGGTTGCTCATTTGAATTTGCAAATTGGTGAAGTTTTTAATGTGACAAGGGAGGTTTATGTTGTAGTTATCATGCAAAATGTATAGGTTTAACCTTAAACCTTAACCCCCTTTCTCATTTTGTTTATTTTAATTTTATCCATTTTGTTTTGCATTGGAATGAACTAAAAAGTGGATGTGGGGGTTTTAGGAGTTGTTGATTTCCTTGTTGCAAAATTGCAAGTAAGATTCCTTGTTCATAAGGTCATTGATAGTTTAGGTGTGGTGTACCCACTATATTGGCTGCAATGTGATGTGGAAAAAAGTATTTGCAAGCACTTGGATATGATTATGACAACCTTTTTGTCACCCAAGAAGTTGGGCAACGATGATGCATGGGTGCTTGAGGTTCTTTCAACAACTTCCCTTGACATTCAATAATTTATGTTCAAGTTGGGCATGAAATCAAATGCATATGTTGTCATGGTTAAACCATTTGATGTGAATCCTTTGATGACCTCTAGGATATTCTTTGAATGTCCAAAGTGTTTGCATGTTCTTTTTCAAAGTACTTCAAGTTGATTGAGATTGCCATGGTTCAAGTCTTTGGTAGCATTGAATATGAGTGATGTTTTAATTCTTTGGCATTTTGCAAATCCAAGTTGCACAACCAACTTGCTACCAACTTGGGTTTGGTGGTCAAAATGTTTTCCCAAAAGTTTTACACATTGCATAATTTTTCATATGTAAAAAGTTACATTACAATGGTACATAAAATGTCCTTGATATAGTATGGAAGCTTAAATTTTAAGCTCTCTAGTCTCAATTCAAAATTGTTGGTTAGTTTTTAAAAATGTGAGGTTGGTGATCCCAAATGGATACCACTTCTTATTTATAACTCAACCTTTTATTTTCAAGTTGTTTTTATTGTGATTTCAAGGTGGTTTTGTATTTAACTAACCTTGTTTGGAAAGACATTTTTGTTTTGCAATGAGCAATTTAAATGGTTCAATTCCCTCCTAAGCAACTGTATTTATTTGTCTCCACTTTGTGAAACTTGTGTTATAAACTTATATGCACATACATTGTGGTTTGTTGTGTTGAATTTTGAGCAATGAACATTACGATTAAGGATCTAAAGTCTCCATGATTTAGTAGCAGGTTACATAAATTTCTCATTTTGAGAATTGACAAGAGCAAAAAATCCTACAACAATCTGGCCCATGTAGTCAGAAAGGACCACTTTGAAAAAATAATAATCACCTAATTAAATTCCAATTTCTGTTAATCTGGAACCAAAAATTACTTAATCTTATGGCATGCTGGACTTCAGCTCATTGCAACCAGTCACCAGCCTAGCAACACAAGGGTAGAAACAGTACCCAAATGTCATACTATTCTCAAAGAACTTTTTAAAAATAATTTAAATTATAAAATTATAAAATTATATATTATAAAATATTATTAAAAAAAAGTGCACAAACGAGGATTTTTACACCTACTCATTAAGAGGGAAAAGGATCTTCACATGTACATAGACTCAGGTGTAAAAAACTTTTAAAATTTCATCTTTGTACTTGAACACACCTCCCTTGGGAGAATTTCAAGTTTGTCAGATTTTAGGGATCTTACAAAAACCTAAGATGCCTGCCTGGGCACGTGTGTAAGATAGATTCTGAAAATTTCAAAAGTTCTTTACATTAGGGAAGGAACAAAAGGAACCCCTTTTGGGCTCATCCTGGATTCAAGCCAAGCCTCAGGCTATATTGCCCTTGACTGGCCCCCAAAATCCAGAAAGAACCTTCAAGGGGTTCCTTATCCTACACGTAATTTCTCTCCAATGTTGATGGAGTAAACATAAGGGAGGGCAAAAAATTCAATAAAAACTGATGGCGGGAACCATCACACGAGAGACATACAGGAAGGCCAAAGAAAGGCCAAAAGATGCACATCTCGCAAGAACCAAAGAAGGGAAAGGGCTAGTCCTTCTCATGGTAAGAAGGTACTTCACCCACAGCCTCTCTAATGTCATCTATATGCAAATCAGGAGATTTAATAATAATAGAAGGTTTAGAATAAGCATTTCCAAGTGACAAAATCTTCCTCTCCATAACAAAGGTTAAAACATGATGAAAAACAATATTAACATGTTATCTGAAAAACTAAATGTAAAAAAGACAAAGACAAATGACTTCCCAATCGTTTATCGTGAAAAAAACGAACACACTCCCCTAATGGAACAATCCATATCATGGTAAAATGCGTGATACACCTCCATGACCATTGAAATAAAGTGATAAACATAATAAAGTTATCCGTAAAGGAAGACAAACACAAGACCATGACCCTGAGTTTGGTTATGCACAGGGTGAGATTAAAAAAAAAGGTGCAAAAAAGTTCATTAGCATTCAAGGGGGGCTGAAACTCAGAAAACCATCAATTTTGGTAGTAAACTTCAACCTTTCTTTCCTTTTCCTGAGCGCCTCCACTGCTGCTACATATATTTTTCACTGCTCCTACTTGTACAATTATTATAATTAGTCTCGAATCTTGTGCATCAAATCCTGAGTTTCAACATTTCATACTGAGATTTAATAAAATGTCTTTACTGTACGGATACCACTGAAAGAGGGGATAGGGGTGAAAGGAGGCCCAGAGACAGGGTGAAGACAGGGTTACTTTACAGATAAGTCTAATATCGCTCCTCTTTCCAAAGAGTAGGGTCACCTTTGGAGCTGGGCGTTCCCAAAGTAAGCAAGAAAATGCTTTCCAAGAGGGGCATTCCCAAAATAAGCACCTTGCTAGTATTGAAATTGTGGGTGGGAGGTGATTTCAGGGGGAGGGTTCAACATACAAAAGATCAAAATGGTGTCTTGCTTTTTGAGCATGAAATTTTCCCGCAAAGCTTAAAGTGCCTCACTTGGGAACTCACAATCTTTTTCTGAACACAAAAGCTTGAAGAAACAAGAAACGTAAAAGAAAGTCACAAAAAAAAAACTTAAGCTTACTCAAAAAATGAAAAAAAATGAAAATTCTTCTTTTTCAAAAATAAAATAAAATCCTTGAGCCCAAAAATCAAAACCAGATTTTTGAAAAAAAAATCTCCATCCAACTTGGGTTCTCAAATGAGTTTGGAACTAGACACAAAGTCCAATTCCAACTACTGGCAATGCGATAACAACAGGAGGAGGCTAATTCCAATCTGTTTCCATAACTGGGTCCCCCTTATCTGCTGGTTCCTGTTCCATTTGGTTTAGAAATGGGACCCAGTTCCAAACTTTCGACTCCAAAATAAATCCCACCAAAACAGAGCTCAAATAACTAACTAACTGAGTCCACCCAGGTAGCCTAACCAGCCCAGAGTGATTTGAATTGAATGCACCTCACCAAGTAGAACTTCACATTTCAAATTTTATTTATTTGTTTATTTAATTTCAGGAATCTTACAGTTAGCATAAAGTACCCCTTTTTTTCCAATAAAAAAGAAGGGGCCCAAAAAAAAAAAAAAAACCCAACCTCATGCTTTTGTAAGATTCTTGAAATTTAGAAAAGTTCTTTATTATGTTGGGGGAAGGAATCCCTGGGTTAGGCTCTTGCTGGGTTTTCGGGTCCAAACTCAGGCAATACTGAGTAGTGGAGTGTGTTTTTTTGGGGCCCCATTTTTGGGTGGTTTTCATGAGTGGGCCATGATCCCCACAAATGATTTAGCTTTAAAGGCAGGCAAGGCTACAAAACTGTCCAAAACGGTAGAAAACTAACAGGAAAAACTGCTCTACACAATAGAAATCTCGGGGGTCACAATGAACCAGCACCCACCAGTGCACCATGAAGGATGGATGATAAATGGTGTGGAAACAAATTTTCTGTTGTGTTCCAGTTCCTTAGCTTAGTTGCTTTTTTTTTCCCCTTTTTTTCACTACCTACCTACTAAAACCCACAAGCAGGTTGTTAGTAGGTAAGTAGTAAAAACATCCCTTACATATGTATAAACCATCTACTTAGTTAGTAGTTACTTATTTCGTACCTACTTACCTACCTACCTACCTACCTATGAGACCTATATATTTCCTACAGACTTGGTTACCAAGGTGAAACCAAATATTAATTCAGGTTGAGGTTCATCCACAACTGAGTAATAACAAGGGCAGCCAGTGGATGGTGCACTGGTGGGTGCTGGTTCACTGTGCCCAAACTCTTGGCAAAATTTTTCTTTTTGATTGGATGCCTAAACCTCATCATGTCAGAGCATAAGTGGCCAATAAGTGGCGAATTGAGGCTGTAGACAGACCTCCTCCTCCTCCTGTTGTTGTGGTGGTGATGGGTGTGGCTCCACAGCCCCCAGGCAGGCAGCCAAGGGTGAAATTTTGCACCACATGACCAGAAGAAATGGCCAGAAGAAAGAGAAGAAGAAGAAGAAGCAAAAAAATCTGAGCTCTTAAATCCAAAAGAGCCTCAAAGTGTTCCTTACCCTATTATACATTTTTTGTGATTTTGAACCCCCAAGTGTTAAAGTTCTAAAGTCCTCCTTAATGGATTTTTTTAGCTTTGCTTTGCTTCATGTTTAAGGAAGTAAAGGATAAACACTAAGTTAACTTACGTCAGAAATAATTGCAAAGAAAAAAGAAGAAGAAGAAGAAGAAGAAGAAGAAGTAGCAGCAGTAGTAGAAGTGTGTCTCCAAACTGCACAATTGTTTTTGGACAAAATCTTGTTTTTCAACACAAATTTTGTCAAGATTTCGTGGATTTTGGGACAACAAATCCTGATTTTGTTGTTCCTGCATAAGAAGGAGGAGGAGAAGAATTTTCTCTCACCCATTCATTCATTGCTGCAGAAGAAGAAGAAGAAGAAGCAGTAGCTGCTTTCCTTGTTGGGTCTGTCTTGGATGTGGTAGGGTTTGACAATGGGGGGGGATCTGAAAGCTCGACTTCTCCCTCCTCCACGGCCTAAGTCTGCTGCTGCTGCTGCTGTAGCGTGTCTCCCCCCATCATCATCTGATCTCCCTCCTCGACATCTTCTATTCCAGGGCGTAGATGATGCTTTGAGCCTCTTGAAGAAGATGAAGAACAAGAAGAACAAGAGAGGTCATCAAGCAGTGCGGTCATGGATCCGCATTGACACAGCAGGAAACTCACAAGTTCTTGAGCTGGACAAAGTGGCAATAATGCGGCGGTGTGACTTGCCAGCTCGAGATCTGCGTCTGTTGGATCCCCTGTTTGTGTACCCATCCACCATCCTGGGGAGAGAAAGAGCCATTGTAGTGAACTTGGAACAGATCAGGTGTATCATAACAGCAGATGAAGTCTTGTTGTTGAATTCTCTTGACAACTATGATGTGCTGCAGTATGTCATTGAGCTTCAGAGGCGGCTGCTTCTTGTCACCAGTGCAAAGAATTGTCAGGTTGAAGAAGAAGAAGAAGAATTTGCAGCAGGAGGATTCGATTGGAGATCTCCAGGAGATGATGATCATCGACCTGTAATAAAAAAAGATGCAGCAGCAGCAGCATCATCATATCCCCCTGGCTGTGGTGGTGGCAACCATCATCAACATCCCAATAACTTTGATAGGCGTTTGGAAGCCAGCTCAAGGCCAGCAGAGAATAGTAGTAGTAAAAATAGGACACAATTTGTAAATGATGGTGATATGTTTAGTGGGTCATCTTCTGAATATCTTCCTTTTGAGTTTCGTGCCCTCGAGGTGGCACTTGAGGCTGCTTGCATTTTTCTTGACACCCAGGTAATGTTTTAAAAAGGAAGTTGAGTTGTGTCTTTCAATTAGACTTTCATTGTTGTGTAGAGGTTTTATGGATACATATTTGTTGGAGTGTAGCTGATGGAGCTTACAATTTGGGATGATGGGTGCAAGTTTCAAGCAGATGGATGCACTTGCTCGTCACTGCATAAATTGGCCTGCCAAGTGGGCCATTTTACAGCAACTAGATGTGAAAGTCAAAGTCCCAAGAGTGTTGATGGGGTTTGTTGTGGATAAGAAATGCAGGCAGCAGAGTTGGAGAAGGAGGTCTATCCAGTACTGGATGAGCTCACATCTAAGATCAGCACACTGAATTTGGAGCGTGTTCGGCGCCTCAAGAGCCACCTTGTGGCACTTACACGAAGAGTTCAAAAGGTAAGAAGCCATTGGACAATACTCCTCTGCATATGCGCTAAATATGTAACATTACTTGCTTGTCAGAGTTCTGATATGGAGATCTCAGGGCCCCAATTTGAGAATCTTTTCTTTAGATTCAGTCCTTTCCAACAAGCTTGAAACCATCCTTGCTTGATGTGCACAACGAAATTTTGAAAGATATATCTCTTGCAGTGAATCTGTGTTCTTGTCACTCTGTGCATATATATCGAGGATATGTTAGGGGTGAGCAGAATGTATGTATGTTCCTCATTTTCCATAGTATGTGGGTTGGCTTTTTGCATAGGTCCGGGATGAGATTGAACAGCTTATGGACGATGATGGTGACATGGCAGAACTTTATCTTACTGAGAAGAAAGAGCGAATGACAGTCCCTCCTTTAGACAGTACAACATATTTCAATTACAAGAGTAGCACGGGGGCAGGAGCATCAATGTCAGCTCCAGTTTCACCTGTCTGTTCTCCCACCAGCACAGGTCATGGTCAGTTTCAGGAGAAGAGTTTGGAACAAATGCATAGCCTTGCAAGGTCTCAGCAGAGCCATGATGCCAGCTCCCAAAATGAGGATTATAGAGTGGAGGAACTTGAAATGCTGCTTGAGGCTTACTTTGTTGTTATTGATGGGACTCTCAACAAGCTTTCGTCGGTAAGTGTTTGTTTCTTGGCTCCCCTCCTAGCCATGAAGTTTCGTTGAGTGCATATAGACTACAACAACAGCACCCATTCCTTTTTTGCAAACACTCATATTGTGAGAGGTTGTTCTGATGGAGGAAGTGTTTGTCCATTGGATGGATGCAGTTGAAGGAGTATATAGATGACACAGAGGATTTTATCAACATTCAATTGGTGAGTACTTGAAACGAGAGTGGTTTGTCTCCTGGTCAATTTTGGGATGGCACTGAAATGATTTTTGAGGATTTCATCACATTTTATCAAGTAATTTAAAGGTTTTCTCAGATGTATTTGCAATTCTGGGAGTTCAGGTTGATGGTGAAGGTTTCTTGATCCATTTCTTGTCTCAGAAAGGATGGCATTCAAAGTCAAGACAGAAATCTTTAGATGGCTATTGACACTCGTCCTATGTACCTGAAATGTTTAAAAGAGCCAAAACATAATAGCCTTGTGAATTATTCACTTGGGTGATTGCAAAAAAATATGAACTTGTGAAAATCTACAGTTTAGACACCGAGTTGGTTGGGTTGTCGTATCTAAGGGTTCTGGAGTGTCTCACCAATTCAGTTGTGGCTAAAAATGAGTTAACTCATTTAAACAAATTCTGTAATGGGTTGTTCCATTTAACACATTTGTTAAATTCCGAACTTTAACTACTTTGGAGCTGAATCTTTTGAACTTGCTGAACCAGGACAATGTTCGGAACCAGCTGATAAAGTTTGAATTGCTCTTGACAACAGCCACATTTGTGGTTGCGATTTTTGGTGTTGTGACTGGTGTTTTTGGCATGAACATTCCAATCGAGTTATTTGATGAGCCTTGGGCTTTCAAGTGGGTCTTGATTATTACAGGAGGAGCAGGTACGATTATCTTTTGTGCCTTCGTTTGGTTTTTCAAGCAGAAGCGCTTGATGTTCACGTAATTTATCAAATGAGAACTGGGCCTTGGCTAGAATCTCAGAAACTTTGCTGGGGCTTGTAGCTCAAGCTCTGTGCAAGGCCTCAAGCCACAGGTAAATAATTGGGGAGAGAATGTATGAGTAATGGATGGTGCACAGATGGAGGGCTGCACTGTTCTCACTATTTCATTATTTCCATATACAACTCAACAGAAGATGTCAAATTCTTTGTCAATGACACACATTTAATTGTTTTGCAAGTTTCTGTGCAATATGGGTTTTTATAAGTTGGGAGTTTCTGTGCATTATTATATTCTCCCTTCACCGAGCAATACTGTGTACTCAATTGATCTCTCTCAGCACTTCACAGTCCAGGAGCGCTCCGGCAAGTATGTCTATCATCATGGTACTTATTCACTTGCTTTGATGAAGAACAGGGTCACTTTGTTTCAATTGACAAACAAGAAGATGACTTTGTTGTTTTGGAATTTCTTTTGTGACAAGTTCCCCATCATCAGTACTCTGCTCAAACAACGTTGCTAGATGCAAAACGACTTTATAAGGTCATAATGGGGGGGGAAGGCAAGTCTCACAGTCATGTCACCTTGTGATTTGTCCTTGAGACACACCCTACTTCTCATGACCTGTATGACCTTGAAGGCTGATGAAGCAATCTACTTTTCATCCATGAAGAACCCTTTCTGTCTGTGAAGAAGACTTGTTATGAGAAATAGTGCTTTACCTCCCCTTTCTTGAGTTGGTATGCTTCAAGCAACTGGTGGAGGTTTCGCTACTTAGTGGTTCCCTTACCTACTTGTGGCCTGCCTCTTTTGGGCTGTTTGCTTGCCTGGACTTTGGTCCTTGCCGCTTGTTTCTATTTTGCTTCCTTTCTTGGGTGCTTTCTTTTTACTAAGTTTGGCAGGGTTTCATCAATAGCCCTCGATTACAGGTCAGCTAGATTTGCCTTCCCTGTTGATCATGTCCTGTAACCGGCTTGAGGCCATTGGCTACTGGATATAGTCGAGGCCTGGGAGTGTGTGAACTGTATTTGTTACCCTCTCACTTGATAAATGGTCTCTTGCTCGAGAGCCAATACATGACATTGAAACAGATGAGCTGTAAGAAACTAACTCCAATGTGCCCCATTTCAACTCTAAACACCACATAATAGAGTTATCTGTAAAGTGGCCCTCTCTTCAGGCTCTCTTTCAGTGGTATCTGCAAAGTAAGGAGATTTTATTAAATCTCAGTATGAAATGCTGAAACTCAACATTTAATGCACAAGGTTCGAGACTAATTATAGTAGTTATACAGGTAGGAGGAGGAAAATATATGTAGCAGGAGTGGAGGCACTCCCAGAAAAGGAAAGGCATGATGAAACTCAGTTTACCACCCAAATTGGTGGAAAAACCAGTTTGTGTCCCAGTTATTTCATTTTGTATAATTTTCATTCCCAATTACATGTTCGACGCCCCCTTATGCCGAAACTGGCCGTTCTTGCCCCCTTAATCGTGTCACTTTATGGATAAATTTAATTACTGTTTATTAATGGAACACAAGCAAAGTGAAGGGAGGTATTGGTGGATAATTCATATTTTGGGGGGTTTTTTTTCCCTTTGTTCCCAATGTGTTCACATGGGGTTCCCCAAGACATTCCCAATAGCACCTCATAATTATCCCATATGGTTTGCCCAAAGTTCAACCCTCATGTATATAGACAGAAAAGGTGGGCTGGAAGGGGGCACATTTGTTTCTATTCTTTTGAATAGGGTCCATAGAGATGCTCCCATTGGGGAGTGCCAAATCTACTATAAAAATTGATAATGGTTCAATGAATATGCCTCCTTCCAACAAAAAAAAAAAAAAACAAAAAAAAAAAAAACCAAAAACAAAGGGTATGAGCACACCCATGAACTAATTAACATGAATCACTCTATTACATATTTATATATAGGGGGATTAGGGTTTATTTAATTGACAAGAGTAAATTGTACATTAAATGGGAGTTTCCATGCCACACTTGTCATTCTTGGGGGAGGTCATGGGAGTTTTCCACATGAGGTTTGTACAGGCCTACTTTGTTTGTGACACCATGTAGTGCCCTGCCCAGGGCATTACCCTACACAAAGAAACAAATCTTGAAGTGCTTTACGGTACATAGTTGCTTGCTCAAAGTGACCGATTCAGTTGTATTTGGTCATAATTTGTTTTGGTCATTTTCACAAAGCATTTTATTACAAATAAAAATAATGTATAATTTTTTATTTTATTCTTTTCTTCTTCTTACTTTCAAACAAAATTCATGAGAGTCCATTTACATAATCCATGTCGTATCGGTTAAATCGTCTTTTCAAACACTCCATGGCAAATGTCTAATGGAGATTCATTGTGCCAAAAGTGCACACTCTTGAACTTCTTTTAGAAGAATTTCTTATCAATGTACAAGGGCAAGAGGGCCAAAGCACAATAAAGTAGACAATCAATGTAGCTTAATTGTTTTAGTAGACAAAAATCTATATATTTGACAACATTTTTGACACTAGGTGTTTATCTTATTAGTATATTGACTTATAAACACTAGGTATTTTGGGTTAACCATAATAGGTACCTTGTGTCCTTCCTTCAACAATTTGAAATGATTTTCCTCATTGGATTTGGAGTTGAGAAAAGTACCCGACCAATATAATAGGTCTCACATTTCAAACATTTGGATTTACTTTTAACAAAATTCTTTAGAGCAAACCAATTTTAGGGTCTATTGCTAGTTTTACTATTATAGTACAATAATGTTTTTAAAAAGAGTTTTTAGAAATAAATATATATGTGCACACAAAATTAAGCCTCGAAGAAAGGACACCTCCATGCTAGTATCTTTCAAATCTAACTCTTCCATTCTCTTTTTTTTGTCTATGGTTTCATTTCTCAAAGGAAGGTTTACCATAAAAAGGTTGTAAGTTAGGGAGGAGTTCAATGAATGCAATTTTTTTGATGACTAGTGTGGCCTTTGTTATTTGGCCCAAGTGTGAATAGGACCTTGAATTATCTTTTTAAAAAAATTTGATGAATTTTCAATGACAAAAATAATTCAAAATTCAATATCTCCCCCACCACCTAAGGTCTAAAATTTATGAAATCACAGCCAAGAAATCCTGCTGAGCAAGGTCTTTTTGATAGTACCAGGAGCTTGCCCCAATTTCTTTAGAATATTTACTTTTTATTTTGTTAAATTTTTCTTTCATAAAATTATTCAATATTCAATAGCTTTGCAATTGTAGCTCTAAACGTTAGAGAACAACCTTGGTGCACCCCTACTCATCAAGGGCTTTCCAATGGTACCAAGTGCACAGTGAAGGGATGTTGTGGTTTGGGAGATATCAACACGACAAACTAAATAAACAAGCAATAGATTGTGCATAATAAAGTTGTCCACAAAATGACCTTACTTTGAGCTCTAATTTCACCCCACGACCCCAACTAGAGCCCAAAATGTTGTATTCGTAAAATGAGCAAATTTTACAAAATGTGAGTGTTAAAACATTAACACTGAGGATAGGATTACTCAAAATTTTGTTTATAATTATGATAGCAAAAATAGCAACATTGAAATCACTCAATTGTAATTTCAGTTCTAAGCTTAAGCTTGAACTTTCTAATGATTTGCCATTTTCCCCTCCAAATGCCATGTTTGCAAATGCAACTTTAATAGTAAGGCCTCATCAATTGTTGGCTTCAATTAATGTACAATTCACAAAGTGTTACTCACTTCTTCTCTCCTTGCCCTTGTCAAAAGACTATTTTCATTCTCTTCAAAATCACGCAAGTAGGAAGGCTTTGTCAATTATATATAGTCGTCACTAATACCGTATTCAATATCAACTATCCCCATTTTCCTCACTTCAAATAATGTGATTCTACCCCCAAGCTCATGGAAAACTCAATTGAATGTGAAACATCAATGGTTTGAACCTGCTACTAGCCAAGGACACAAACACACAAATGCAAAGAAATGATAAGAAGGTTCTAGTTGATACATATTCCTTTACTGGAAATGAAAAGGCTTGTGCCAGATCTTCCATCAAATCCTCAAAGAATAGTACATATCCAATCCCACTTAGATGGGACCGCACAAATCCAAAGGCACTTAGAAGAGTAGACAACAAAGCACTAAACGACTCAAAAGATTACCAAACCTAGTTGGGCACAATCGAACAGACCAAGAGATATTGCTCCAAAATGAATAAACACTACACCAATCTAACAAAATAGATGTCACAGTAACATCTCATATCATAGTAGCAACACCAAATGCATAACACCTATGTACGTAGGCTGTGACATCACTTACTCTCAAGAATTGAAGTGTTCGTATCACAATACATTCTTTCTGTAATGACATTCTGCATGATTGAAGCTGGTGTCCTGGATCCCAAGCTGTAAGCTTCTCTGAGGTAACATATTAAGAAATGGAAGGGACATGAGAGGGGAAAACACAGTTCTCTCTACCTCAAACCAGCTGACCTCAACTACATTCAATATCAAGGAGTGGTTGTTTCTCAAATGCAACCAGACCATGACCTGAGAAGCTTAGTGGTAAGTTGATAATGCAAAATCCCACATGAAAATAATACCATCACCTCTTCCCCCCACAGATGAGAACACATCCATGGCTAATTCGTTGCCATAACCTAACCCTCTCAAACAAGAACTCATCAACATTCACAGCACCCTCATCCTTGCCTCTTTCTCGCTTCATACTTTTACCCCACTCCACCGACTTCCGAGCCCATGCTTCTCTCCACTCTCTGAAGTCAACTGCAGCCTGCAAAATAAGTACTCACATATGCTCAGGTATCAGTTACAGTCAAAGGAAGTGGTGCTCGCTAGTTGAAATAACATGCAAAGAATTATCCACCAACACGGTGTCTGTGCAAATGAAGATAGGTGGTATGACCCAAGACCCTAAAGAAAAAAATCCAGTTTCCCTGGGTAGCAGACTGTTCTATACCAGATCATCATGCAGTCAAAGTGCAGATGATACTATAAGGCATGTCCAGTGAAGTATGGAACTCAAACAACTGACCTTCTCAACTCTTTCTTTCCGATTGAGAGTATCCACTTCCGGCTCCCAGTCAAGCCAAGGCAGAAGCATTCCCTCGTCACCTAGTGGTGCACAGTCTTTTGTCTTCCCAGCTGGCTTTCCAACAAGTGAAGTCTCAGCAATGTTCTGGATGCTTGAATTCCTCACATGGTCAGCTCTTTGAGTAACTTCTTGTGTGTCGTCAAAGCAAAGCATGGAGTCCGAGTCTGTCTCTACTGGCCAGTCAAATGGCTCCTCATTCTCAGTTGACAGGATATCCTTTTCTTGAGAGACCATAAGGCTGTCTACTCCTGTTGGCTCCAACTTTGCAATGGAAACACACTCTTCAAAGTAACGCTGTGCTTCCTCATCCAATGACTCTCTCATAATATCGTTGTCATCCTGAACAGAACATTCCCAAAACCCTGCTGTTTTGAGCCATGCAATCAAAGGTCCACCTGGTCCACATCCATTCATTGACTTCATGCAGCTGGCATTTCAGGAAAGTCCACAGTCACCGTGCATCACATGTAACCCTATAACTGTTTGAGATGAGAATCTTGGTCTGCATATCTGCATGCTAATGTCCTGCTAATCACTAGTTGCAGCCAGTGACCAGGGTACTAACTCACACAAGTATTGAGAAACCTTCCCACTCACAATTCAAGGTAAACAAAAATGTCAAAGAAAATTTCCAGATAAGGACTAAGGAACAGAGAAGAAGGAAACAACTAGGTCAAGATAAACTATACCACTAGCAGTATGAGCAGCAGTGACAGTGTCACTTGTTCAGTGATGATCAACAGTAACATCTATGACAGCAAGTTTTCTATCACAACTTACACACTGACAACTTCAGCTCCCTACAGTGGGTACTGAGTTTCTGTTGCAAGTTCAGAAGCAACAGGAAGACTCAGCCATGAAACTGGCTAGCACCTAACACCAAATAAGGAAAACAACAAAAAACAAAAGGTGATATCACACCAACACGCCTCCAATTGCAAACCCACTTGCATCAGTATGCACATCAGGAGAACCAGCAGAAGACCAGAGTAAACAATCACTTAAATTGTCTTACAGGATCTGCTTAGTGTAAGTAGGAATACATGGCTTACAATCTTGGGCCACCTTGAGATAATCAGCTCACAGATGATTATCTTCCCCTGAGCACATCACACAAGAAGGATAGAGAGACTTACCCTTAATACCAAAGAAGATCTTTGTTGAGTTTGCAGAGTCTCTTGTTGTCTTGAAAACAGTTCCTTGACAAATCCAACGAGGTCAAGGCACTGCTGCTCTTCAATAACTAACTGTGACCACAGCCCCTGAACCTTTTTTTCAGCCTGCAAATGTCCAAAACATGCAACTAGCCATGAAGAAATACAATATTCCCAGGTATGATACAGAAGTTAACTGTGTGCTTAAGGGGGAAGTTGCCTACCACACCAGATGGTTTATAAACCTATAATGACAATGAAAAGACCATTGGTCTCCATTGTTCAATATGGTTGGTGCCTAGGACAGCCCAAAATGTAAAAGATACACTGACCCAAGATCTGAACACCAAAGTAGAGTTGCATCAAATTTTAACATTCAATATGAGTACAGTTCCAGACAAACCTGCTCAAGCTTGGTCGCATATTCCTTCCGTACATCATTTGAAATTGCATGTAAACTTTGGGCCAATGGGTCTTTGCTAACAGACTGTTGGGACAGGCAATATATATTGTTCAGAACCAGAGGCAGGGCTGGTGGCAAATCTCAGCAAGACAAAGCTGATGAGGACTACAACCTGACACTGACTGGCAAAAGAAATCCAGCTGTAGAAGCTGAGTTCATCATGAACATGTAGCGAACATGCCATCAGAAAACCTAAATCACTTGGTGCTGGAATGGAAAAAAAGAGGTAATCAGCCCTGACCTGCTCCAGCTCATTGCGTGCCTCTGTTACAGCTCTCCTAATTTCCACCCACATTGCATCATGCATGTTGATAGCATCTGTCTCTCGTGACAGTGGCTCTATTGAGTTCCCTTGAAGCTGTCACACCAAGATTTGCCAATACCATTTAGTAGATAGTTCAGGATATTGACATGGCAAGAACAACATTCACAGAGCCGCCTCAAATCCACAGCAGACTCAAAGCCACCACAAGTCAGCTTGTGCAACCAATTCATAGGCAGCTGAGGTATTCATTGCAGTTGATGTGAAAAGGAAACTATTGTTATATATTCCTAGGCACATAACAACAACAACAACCTATTGAGTAAGGCTCAAAATGCAGAACTCCAGATTCACACAGATTCATACCTTAGCCACCGTCTTGAGGCTGCCTCCTGCTGATATAAAATCAGTTGAAACTTCTGCAGACGAAGAAACATCATATAGGCAGTTGTAACAGAGAGTCTGAACCTTTGTCTGTGTGTGCACAGCTCGGATGGTCTTCTCTTCAACTTGCACCTCACCATCCTCTGGTTGAAGAGGGTGGTGGTTGTCCTCCTCACTGGGCAAATTTCCTTTCCTCTGGGGAAAAAAAAAGAAGTTGTCAAGGTAGAAGAAATTTGTCTGGCTTCTTTCTTTGCTCATCAGGCCCTGTGCAGTATAATCTCTCACAAGAAAAACAGAAGTTGAAAGCAGGATGCACACTACCATCAGTTCCAGTAATCAATTCTTTTTGGCTGGCACATTGTTATAACTGTAGCAAGCAGCTTCTTACAGAATGCAAATGCTGATGATGATGAGTTTGTCTACTTCTTCTTACATAGTACACGGGAGTTCTGGGCTCAGAAAGCTCAAGCTGACTCATAGACCTTCTCAAGCCGCCGCCACCATTTGGTTGTCGATAAGAATGCTTGCTATGGCCAGCAGCAGGCCGGTGCACAGATGACTCTCTGACAGAATGGACACTGCTTTCATTATCCGAACCGTATCGCCTTCTCTCCGACGATGACCGCCTCATCATGTACCTAGGTTCTGCTTCACTCTGTAGCAAACGTTTCCATCACAATCCAATACAGAAAACGGCGGCAGAATAGAAAAAAGAAAAGAAGAAGAAGAATCCGACCTCGGAATCACTAGGCAACTGACGAGCGGAAGACCTGGGGCCAAAGCTGCTACTGATGCCGCCATGACGACGAGTAGTAGTACTCTCCGGTGGTGGTGCAGGGGTGGAGGAGGAATCAGTCAAGTATTGCGAAGACGACAAATCCGCAAAACTCCGCGTCCTTCTGTGCAATCGTTCATTGTGCTTGGCAACTACTTGTTGTTGTTGTTGTTGCTGCTGCTTGTTTGTTGGCGACGTAGGGCGAGATCGAGATGTGGCAGAAGGCATCCGCTTCACAGGACTCGTTGGCCGCGATGCTGCTGATGATGATCGCCGTACCGGACTGGTATTCCTGGAGCGCGGAGTTGCGACCAGGACGTCCACTACTTCAACTCCGCGAATGTTGCAGCTCCTCCTGGTCGTCGACTTGAATGCCGAAACCGCCATTTTGTCCTCCTCCTCCTCCGTTTGTCTGTCTGTCTTCTTTCCTCCTATTTTTTCCCCCAAAAGAAAAAAAGTCCAATGTCATGCACACACACACACACAACAACAACAACAACAACAACGAGAGAGCCAACGCCAAGAGCCGAATCTTGTTGCCCACTTCTTATTACTAACGTCTCAGCTCGCACGCAAAAGAGAAGAGAAGCGCCATCTCTCTCTGTCTCTGTCTCCCTCTCCCTCTCTCTCGCTGGCTGGTTGCCGTCTGCTGCTCCTACTGTGTTCTTACCCGTGTTGGGCGGGTATTTCAAAAACACTGCACAAAGTTATTTTGTACAAATGTTGGCCTGAATGTCAAAGCTTCCAGGGTACCTACCATGGTATTCCAGAATCATAGAACCGTCAGTTCCGGTTCCTTGAATACTCCGCGGTCAGAGAACCGTCAGTTCCGGTTCCTCGAATATTCCGCGGTCAGAGAACCGTCGGCTCCGTCTCTCTGAATGCTCCCGGGGGGGTCAGAGAACCATCGGTTCCAGTTCTTTGAGCATCCCGGAACCAGAGAACCGGTCCGCTTTCAAACCCCCTCCCAGAACCAAGGGTTTTTCACGAAAGGCCTGATAAAGAAAGACCCAGCAGCGGTTCTTTGACTTGGTTGCATTTTTTGAGAACCACGGTTGTCTACCAAACCCACCCAGTTCTTGGAGTGTTTTGAGAACCGGGAAGTAAGCGGGTATATACACGGGTGTGGGTGTTGAAGAAACCACCTAACACAGCACCAAGCCCTCTACGGGTATCAAGGTGGTTGATGACCACGGGTCTCAAACGGTCAAATACCCAGCTCTGATATATATATATACACATACACTGTAGTGGTGCACTGGGCAGCTTCAGCACAAATCTGTCAAATAATTCACTAATTTTCTTTTCTTTTTCAGAATTTTTTTTTTGAAAATTTCAGCATTTCTAAAATAATATAATTTGTGTTGAAGCCATCAGGGTATTACAAGTATATACAGTACCCATGGTTATTAAGAAATCATCTGCCCAGGTTTTGATATCTGGTAACCCAGTTCTCACCCCCCCACCCCCCTTTTCTGAAAAAGTCAAATGCCCACCTAGAGAACCTCCGGTTTTCTCTTGAAACCCGGAGGTTCTTTGAGGCTGTTTGAAAGAATGACAACCAAACAGTTCTTTTTTTAAATCACTCTTATGAAGAATCCACAACAACAAGATCTCAATTGTCTCACAAAAATATGGCAATTCATACATGTTAAATAATAATGGATTAATTTGCAACATTTGCCAAAATACATCCAATATTTTTGAATGTATATCCAACATATGACAAATTTCAAGAAAATTCAAATTTTGCAAGAATAAAAAACTAAATAATTTCATTATGTCAAAAATAGTATTTTAATTTTAATTTTATTTTATTTTATTAGTTTTTTTACATTGACGAATCTGATTCACCTTTGGTTACAATATCTCAGGCCTTTCTGCTACCCACTTACATGAATATAAAAAGACAAATTAGCATGTGCTTTTTCATGTCCATGGATTAAGACAATTTAATAAGGGGTAGGCTTTTTTTTTTAATCTTTTTTTCTTCCACAAAAATAGATGGCCATGAGAAAAAATTTGAAATTTGAAATTTTGCATATTTGTTCTTTGATTAGTTTGGAATGCTTGAAAGTTTATTGGGTTGGAATCATCTTTCTTTCTTTCTTTCTTTCTTTTGGTGTGAAATTTGGCATTTTTTGGGGGGGAAAAAAAATTGTTCTAAATTCAATGATTTTTATCTTTTGAAAAAAATTGCCATATTTTGAAAAGAAATCTTTAAAAGTGTCAAATTTCTATGCATGATTCAAGTAGTTAGCTAGAAATAAATAATGATCTTAAATCCTTTCTTATTTTTTGTAATAGAAAATTTTGGCTAAGTTGGCTTGTTGATGATTGCCACCTTGGCTACATCAAAAAATTGGGATAAATAAATAAATAAATAAAATTGTTGTGGTTGGAATGGTTGATAGTTGGTTGTGTTAGGAAGTCAGTTGGATTGGAATAGTTGATGGTTATGTGAGGTGGAATTTGGGATGGTTGAAACTTGAAAGTTTGGGTTTCTTAATTTTTCAAAGAACTAACAAATGAACAAAGCAAATAGATTGTTCCTTCTAGTTTTTTTTTCTCCCCCCAATTCTTTGATATGAGAATTTTGGAGAATTTTTCCAACAACAATAGCAAATCTAATCAAATTCACACTAGAGAAAGGAAAAACTCCACATTTTTTTGTGGGGAAAAAAACTTCGTTTGTTTCTATTAATTAGTTTGGGTGGGTAAACCCAAAGTTGTTCCCTTCCCCCCCCCCACCCCCAAGGAGCCACTTTGAATGGCCCATTACGCCCTCCCTCAAAACACAAATATAGACGTACTTCCCTTTTGCCCAGTTATTTATGGGATAGGAACATTTAGCTTTGGGCAAAACATATGAAATAAGATGTGATGTTATTGGGAACATCATGGGGAACACAGTGAAAACTTGAGGAACATCATTGAAAACACCAAAATCCAAAAAAATCGAATTCCACACCACTAGCTTCTTCCCTAAAATCAGTCCCATGTGGACTTTGGCCTTTCAAATGTCCATGTGGAAGGGAAAGCTTTTACCAACTCCAATTTTAACCAAGAATGCCTACCACACAAGGGCATATCGTCAAATTAATGAAACTACACCCCCTATCCCACATCCCTAAACAACTTCCAAAATGCAAGTCTCCAACATCACTAAGATCTATCACTAGCCCAATGATGGTGTTCTATGACATTATGTCGACGTTCCTAAATGCTTTGTTGACGTTCCTACATGCTTTATTAATGTTCCTAAATGTTCCATTGATGCTTTTCCATGCTCCATGGACACTCCTTGAAAATTCACAAATATTTGATTATGTTCCACTGACATTTTCAAAATCCCCATTTGGTTTTAAACACTAACCATGGGCCTTACTCCCTTAAGACTTCAAACTCAAAAAACCCTAGGTAAAACCCTATTCATCAACTAAGGCTTCAAAACTCCAAACCCAAGACCCCCAAAACCTTTCTACCTCCAATTGCTCAAGTTTTTGTCCTTCCATTTGAACACCTATTAGAGAAAAAAAAAAATTGTTTTCAAAAGAGCATTTTGGAAAACGTGCATGAAAATTCATTTTCTAATATCATTTCAAAGTTGTCTTCAAATTGTCATCATGTTCGACTAAGATCTTGCATAACCGCAAGCTTAAGTGTTTAGTTTTTTGACCGCCTAGTCATCCCATATTTTAGGATGGCCTTTGGCATTTTCTCCTCAACACTACGCGTTAGATTGGGCCTCCCCCATCCTACAGCTCGTGGTCTTTCTTGATGCATATGTGGCCAGCCCATAGATTCAACAAGAATACACCTACTTGGTTGTGTTCATGGGGGAGAACACACTACCACACATGATACAGTTTGGAATTCTTTTGATTCCATTGCTAAGGATGTTGAATTCCATGTTTTGTGCGAACAAACTCATGTTCTCTTGGTTCCATCTCTCTAATCATCATGGTGATGAATGGATATTGTGCTTACAACAAATGGTATTCACATTTTTGCAAGCATAATCATTGTTGACCCAACTAGTGCAGATCTTGTTTCACAAATTGCTTCTTCTCAGGAAGTGATTGCGACATGATTATAGATTAGGCCAAAGTTATGTCATATTGCGACCGACACCTTGAAAATGATTTCATCCCTTTAGTAGTAAAGATATTTGGATGTTTATACCAATAGGTGGATGACTCTTTCATCAATGTGCCAACATGGCATGGTTGATGAAGGGTTCTAGAGGTCTTTTTCTTTCGATTTTATGTTCATATTATAAACAAACGGTGTTGGTGGCTCTTCAAAAAGTTTAGGTAGCCACTATTTTGCAAAAGGTAATTGTGGCTACAGGAAAGGCCTCTTCTAGGCTTGGTGTCCTTCCAAGTTTTTCACCCACCTCCTTGCATGAATTGTTTCATGCTACCGGTGATGGGTTTAGGTCCCAGGTTTCTTGATTTCTCCTTTTATGGCTCCCCATTGTGCGTTTTGCACTTTTGGGTGTGGTATTTTGTTTGGACTTCAATCCATTCTATTGTCTTTTCTTGTTCCCTTACTGGGTGTTTTTCTTTTATTTATTTATTTGACTTAGTTATACACCTTTTTTCTAGGTCAAGTAGGTACCCTTTTGCAATGTGCCCACCCTTGCATGTCTTCCTCCCGAGCTTTGGATTTAGGGCATTCAATTCATGGAAAAGTTTTTCTCCACCCTTGGCTAACATTTTTACTTTGCTTAAATTCTTTGTCACATTGGGGTTGAAGCACAACACTAAAGAGGCTCAAACTATGGACATGACAGGTAGACCTCATCAATATCATATCTCATTCATGCCCATGTCAACTGCCTTGAATGAATTAAAAATACCTTGGCATAACCCTTTTCTAAAAACATGTTACAATAGTTTTGTTTGTAGATTGCAACTTGGAATCATAAGGAATCATAAGTCTATTTGTTTCAATCTATCATGTCTCATACTTTTGTCTGTTGTGTGTCAATGAATCAAACGCCAACTACTATTATAACATCACATTAAAGTTTTTATAACTCCCACTATGAGCTTCAACAACAAGGAAAACGGGTTTGCCCACAAACAAGGTCTTAATATGAGGCCTTAAGAAAAAATATAAGTTTGGGTTCAAAAGTAATAATTCATGTTTCATTTGAATAAGGTGTTTTGACTAATGTTGGGCAATCTTCATTTTTTGTGATAATTTTTAATTCCAATTTTTACATGTGTTTGTAAAAACCAATCTATTTTTTACCACAAAAAATTTGGTTTTTAAAAAACCAATTAGGGTATCAAGTTTTTTTCGAAAAAATTAATTGATTCTCAAAGATGTCAATTCTCGCAAATGTAAAAAAAATTGGATCTTTTGACCAATTATCACAAATTGGTTATTAAATTCCAATTTTACATAGCTGAAAAACAAAACTTTCAAATATATGGACAAATATTTCCCATGTCATCCTCATAATTTACTTTTTATTTTAAATTTATTTAATTAATTTGTTATCACATCAAGTATATGTTTTGAAATTATTAACATTCTCCAAATCTTCAAGAATATTCAAAATCCCCATTTCTTCCAATTATTTGAAACTACTTCAAAAGTAAAGCAAAAAATAAACTTTATGTTTACATCACTTCCTAGTTTTACTCCTATTGCCAAAGATAATTATGCATTAAATAACAATAGTCCACCCAACGTATATCACCTCCTCCTTACATTACAAGGTCTTCATCAGTATTGACCTATTAACATCGTGCCTTCACCAAACATACTTCTTTGCCAATTAACAATGTTGCAATGTAACTTGGATTTTTGTCTAGTGTGAACAATCTATGTCAACTAAGGTTTAATGTGTGAAGAAGGAGATCCATGTCTCTATCTAAACACCAAAAATTGTTGTAACTTTTGTCTTTCATCATCTAGTGATTTTTTTGCGAATTTGTGGTGGAGTAGTGGAAATGGCACTTGATTGTGATGGTCTAAGATTTTTGGGATGTGTTATAATGTGTTTTTGTTGTTTTCCTTGTTTTTTCATGGAGTGTGGATGTTTTTAAAAATTTGGATGGAACTCTATGTTGGAAGTTGAAGGGATAGAAGGAACAACCTTTGGCAAGATAAAGATCTAAGCCTTTGGGTTTTTTCTTTGGTGTTGTTGTTTGGAAGGGGTAAATGTTGTATCAATGGGAAGAATGCCCATGGTGTGAAATTCTTGGGTAGTCTAACTATGGATCTTCAAAAATGTCCATTGCATAGGAGATTTTGTAGTTAGATGACTAACATTTAAGTAGGTCATGTATAATTTTAATGGAATGAATGGAGCTAATGATAGGCTCTAGGGGATAATGAATGGTTGATTTATTCATGGCATCAAAATTTCAAATTCTATCTACTTGAAATAGTTTAAGAGCTCTAAAAATGTGATACAAATATAGGGAAAGTAAGTACATGTTGATGTGGGAGTTCCAGGTCTAACATTAATGCTCCTTGGAAACCATCTACTATCTTGGGGTTCAATTTTTTGCTTATTGTGCAAGGGGGATAGTTTTTGGGAGGTTGGGGTTACACTTGTAATACTTTTATATGTCAAATGTATGGGATCTCTAAAGGGCAATTGGGACTATATGTCATCAATTGTTAGGGAGACAAGGTCAAATACTCAAATCATAGTTTTTGGGAAATCTTGTGTGGAATTATGAATATTATGTGAAGGGTATATAATTTTGAATGTAATTTCAATGCCATATAAAAAATCAAGATATCATGTGAAAGGAGATCCATAATGATATGATCCATCTCATGCCTATAAGTTTTGAATTTAGTCTCAAGTCATGGAGAATTAACAACTAGATAAAAAATCATAGGAATAAATTAGGTTTAAGAAAATATTGTTGATTAAAGATGACAAACTAGTGTGATTTATTCCTACCTTATATACATGTGTGTATTATGGCCATGAGTTGATAACCATATGTGTTTACATTTGCACCTTTTTTTTAGGATACAATAACCTTAAATTTAATAATTAAAAATTTGTTTGACCTTAATCCCCCCCCCCCAATATTTGAACTTGGATTGTGCTTTTGATGGCACCCAAGCCTCAATATAAAAATATTTTAAAATTAAAACGAAATTTAAAATTTTGGTTTTCGTTAATGTGAAAACCAATGAATAGGGTTTTAGTCCCACTATGACACATAATGTGATACCCATTGGTTTTCACAGTGAAAACTAGATTGAAAACCAAGGAACCTTTTGAGAACCACCCAAAATTGGTATTAATCGATTTATCGTACGTAGGATGAAAACTTATTCCCAAAATCAAAACATATTATTTCTACCCACAATAATTTATGTAATATACCACATGAAACAAAGTGCATCACAATGCACACACTTTTAATTAACTCAAAATGTCTCCTTGTAGGGATGGGCATTCAAACACCATTTTTTATCAAATATCACATGAACATTGAGAACATGTTTTCATATCTTCCCAATTTGTTGAAATTTTGTGTCAATAGGTTTTTCTCAATTGTTTATACATTGCAACATTTTAAATGTTCAAAATGCCTACATTGATTTTTTCATCTTCCACCATCAAAGAGGCATCATTTTTAATAAATTTTGTTTATGGTCATTCATTGACTTTGCAAAGGAAGAATTATATGTCAGGGGAAAATAATAGGGGTGTATTATACAACAATGTGAAATCAAATATATATGGTTCCATTTATGTTTGTGTGGTAAAAATAACTAAAATTTTATAATTAAGGTTTATCATCATCAGGGGGTATAATTTTTCTTCAAAAATATTTGTACTTAAAAGCAAAATAACATATGTGAAACTTGATATATAATGAAATTATCTATGAAATTAAAAAAATTAGGGGGTTTTCATGTTGGATTTAATTGAAACATGGTGCAACTGGCAAGAACACAAGATGAGGCACAATGAAGGAAAATGCCACCAAGTCAAACTTTGAAACCCACCAAGACTAATGGGTGCTAGATATTGATCATGTGTCTTGTGTTTCCTTTGGGAACAATGGTGAAATTCAAAGTTGGTGTCTTTGTGAATCAAGAGGGAGTTGAAGCTTTTAAAAGTGGTGGTTTTGTGAAGATGCATGGTTGGAGGTCTAAATGTCTAATCACCATCACCAAGCTCCTATGTCTTGTTTCTCCAATAGATGAAGAAGAAAGTTTTTGTGCATGCCTAAGCTCTTGTGTTTTCCTTATGCCTTGGTTCTTATGTTTTATTTCTCTAGGAAACAAAGAGGCTCAAAGAAGAAAACTTGATGAAAAAATGAGCATAAGAAGTTGGAAGAAGAAAGTTCAAGGAGGAATTGGTTTTTTAATTTATTTTTTGGGATTCAACGTTTTTCTTTCTATTTTTTGGATTTTAAACATTTTTTTGACAAGCTTTCAAGAAGGAATTGTGTGTGAAGAATTTAAATTGTTTCCTATTTTGGGTTTTCAACAGTTTAAACTAACAAGCTTTGAAGGAGGAATTCGTGTGTGGGGCAAATGTGAAAAGGTTTTCAACAAGCTTTCCAAGGTGGATTTTGGTTTTGTTTTCTCAATTTTCGGGTTTTGGGCATTCAAAATCTTGGTGCCTTCTAATCTATGTCCTTATGTTCGCTTTTGTGTGTGTGTTAAAAAATTTGGTGTCTTTTGGTGTCTATTTTTTTTGTTGTTTTTAAAAATTGTGGGTATGTCTATAATGATGAAGTTCACAAGTGTGTGGCTAGAACAATAATGATGAGGTTTGTAAAGTGTGTAATTGAAGCAATGGCAATCTTTCATGCCCACTTTGGAGTGTTAATCCCATCAAGGGATGATTTTAAAGATAGTTCAAAAGCTTAAAGGGGACATTCTTCTTTGATTTTTTTTTAAATGTGAATAATAATATAAAGTCCCATATATTGGTCGTTGGACGAAAGTTATGATTTAATTAGTTTTATAATAAGGTTATGTTTATTTTGAAAACAATTAATATAAGGTATACATTAATCCATAATTATATATATAACATATGTATATATCATTTTAAAGTATTAGTTGTTAATGGGTTCAATTAATAGGTTAAGAATTCTTAACTTAAACAATCTTGTATTGTTTTCCATTTTTGGGTTAAATATTTCCTTATCTATCTATTATCAATGGAAGATGTGTTTGATTATTGATTATTCCTTTGAAAATAGGTTTCTTCAACATTTTTTTAAGATGATAATTTTACTTTGATTCATATGCATTTGTTTCACTTTCATCTGTCATTCATAACATAGTTATGATATAATATTTAATTTATTGCATAATCAATTAACAATTTCAAATATATTTGTGAATTGTTTCACAAAGTTTGTAGAATAATGATGTTGGGTCACAAGGAATCATCAACATCAACATGATGTGCAAAGTTAACAATGCGATAATAAATTTGTTGACACCCATTATTTGCAATGGGTTGGGAGTAATTTAAGTTTATATTTATCATGTGAGGTGTTAAACATGTTATATTGCAAAATCATAAAAATTGTTCTTAGGTTAGGTTTATGTTTTGTTTTTATTGATCCATTTGTGTATCAAAAATTTAAGGATTAAACTTACATTGGCTAATATTGGTATCTCAAATTTCAAATTGTATGGGAAACTGTTGTCTAATTTTATAAATTCATATGTCTAAATTATAATGGAAACTACATTGGCCACATAATTTGTTAATCTTGCCTATAGTGAAGTGGATTGTTGAAGGCATTGAAATAACTACTCTTGCATGCCCCAACTCAATATGCAAATGATCCATCTTTGAAAGAATAATTTTGACTTCTTTTCCATCTACAAACATAGTAAAATACAAAATTTCAAATGACTACAAGATATTGAAATTGGAAACAATATATAAGGCAGCTAAAATATGTGCATATTAGAAAATTAGATAATAATATGGTGGGGAAAAACAAAATTCCTTCACCTAATACCCCCCCCCAACCCCAAAACCATTGTGACATTAATAATTTAAAATTTTAACACAAGTAATGTCCCCCTTAGGTTCAAAGGAAGGGGTGAGAGCACAAAAGGAGGTCCAAATGTAACCCCAAATAGGGGTTGACTTTACAAATTGGTAATTTTACCATTGGTTGAAGGTTTAAGAAGGTTTCCATTCGAACAATTTCGTGCCCAAACTTTGAAATGTTTTAGACTATAATTATTGGGGATCTAAGATCATTATTAGTTTCAACCTTATAAACAATATCTACTACATGTAACCACACATTTTCTTTACTTGACTTAAATTTGTAATTTCATTTGATTTTGAACATTTCATACACCCCTTTTTATGTTTGAATCATATTTTCCCAATTTAAATGATATCCAAAATTTATTTTGATAATAAGCACACATATTATCATGTTATATTCACCTTGCCTATCATTAATCATGACCTTCCCATGATAGCCATGAGCTTTGTTTCATAATCTTTCAACTTATGGTGGAGAAGTTATTGAATAATGAACAAATTTTTCATTGAAATTCATTTCAATTAAAAAAAACATTATATGAGAATTTTGGCATGCTTTGGGTATCATTGGAAAGCCCTTCATAATTAGGATTTAATGAGGGTGATTTGGAAAATATTAGACTTAAAGTGCGAGAGATATTAAATTTTGAATAGTTTTTGTCATGGAAAATTCAATTAAATTACAAAAATGGTTTTGGAAATGAAAATTAGTTGGGTAATTAGTTCACATTTGGATCAACATCACAAACTACATTAATATTATTGGATCAAAAGATTTTTTATTAACTTTTTATATCATAATTTTGTGTAATTCAATTTGATTTTGATAATTTGTGGTAGGTTATAATTTCATATCATCATATGTGTAATCTAATTCATCATTCATGATGGAATTCATCCTTAAATATTACCTTTCATTCATAATTGGGTTTGAATAAACCATAAACGACTTTCATCAATAATTAATGAAATTCATCCCTCATTGTCCATTTTCATTCATTATAGATTTTTAAAAATAAATTAGAAGCTCATGTTGGATGGTTACCATTATGAAAGCTTATAGAATTAACCCATTGTATTTGAAAATGATATTATCATATGAATCACCCTCAATTACATAGGGTTTGATTGATTTTTAGTATTGTAGAAAGAAATTCATTAAAACCTATATTTCAATTATTTTTAAAAATAACGTACATTAAATGATGTCTTCAATATTTGTCTCACATATTAAGAAATAAATTTGGTTTTATGAGATATTATAATATTAATAGCCTTCTTCCTTTTTTTGGTTTTTTTGTTTTTGATGTTTGATTTTTCTTTTCTTTTTCATCTCCTTTATGTCATTTGATGATGGCCTTAAAATCAATAGATGAACTCTTCAACCACATGACATGGAAAGTTGCATTCAAATTTGAATTCTTTTGCAATTCTTTGAAGCACTACATTATTCACCTTAAAACTTTGGGTTTTCACAACAAATATTCCCTCATAGTTCACGCACAATTGTTTTAATTTCTCATTCAATTCATAATAAAAAAATGTTTTGCCTAAATAGTAGGTTTAGGAAACAACACAAATTATACCATTAACATTGAAATTGCAAACAAACCCCATCCCACATGATATGCACCCCATAAGCCAATGTTAAATATGGAGATCACTAAATATTCTTCTTCTTTGAACATTCCCACGCATTGTTTTGTGAGTTTTAATTTTGGATTTGGTTCATTATACAATTTCAATAGTTTTTTTTTCTTGAGGTGCATTAATTTAAACATCATTTGCAATATGTTTGGGAATGATAAGTGGAACCATATTTTTTTAATTTAGGTGTTATGGACACCATTAACAATGTTTTCTCTAAATTTTGTGAGTCTTCACAAGTTCCACTTCTCCTCCAACTATCACAAGGGTTTTACTTTGCAATGTGGATATGCCTACATTCTCTTTGTTCCTTGATCAAATGCATAAGATTAAATAAATAATTTCAATAAATAATTACCAACCTTCCTTGGTAAGTTAAGGTTTTTAGTCATCACCTTCATTGGAAATACATGTACTTGATCCTGTATATATCTCGCCATAAATCACCCTAGCATTCATATATGTTATAAATTTTGGTGGTATTTATAGATACTGCATGTTCACCTCAATATTTGGTTTTAAAAATGCCTTATTTTGTAATTGCATCATGCATGTTCAATCCATTAAACAATGCTAAATGTTGACCACTTTAACCAAATTGTTAATAATGGAACTTCATAAAGTAAGATGGGAACTTGGGGAGCATTCAAATCCCTGGGAAAGAATTGAAGAACATCATTACCCTTAATATGATGATTAAAATTGTACATTTTCAAAAGTTAAGCTACTAAGTGGTTGGAAATAATTGAACAACATTATTGAATTCATTAAGATGGTAAAATATTAAAGTGGATCAAAGGCAACCAATGACATATTATTTTTAACAGGTGTTTTTAAAATGGGGGATAAAATTTAGGTTTAGAAGAAGCATGTCCATTTAGATATGATAATTTTGTGAACTAAGATGCAAAGTTATTTTTGTAAGGAGATGCATTATGAATGGTTGGTGCCATTTGCTTTAATCCCTAAGATTTTTTAAATAAAAATAATTAATAATTGTATGTGAATGAATGAATAATTTAATGGATAAATCTTATTGTAACTATACATATGTTGGGAAATATGGATTATGTTTTGAAATTAAGTTAGGAACATCTGTCCAATGTTGAAGGTATGTAAAAAGGTTGGCAGGTTTACATTGAGCGTTATACACAAAGTTTGTCCACCAAGTATAAAGATGGTGTTTTAATTCATATTTGTTTGTTGATCATTATGGGTTAGAGGTCATTCATAATCTTAGAACCCTTGTTGTCCTAACAACTTATAAATACTTGCTAATTTGATTGTCTTGTACAAAAAAACTTGGTACCTATGAAATTTGTGTTCACAAGTTTCCATTCTTATTAAACAAGATGTCAAGACCAAGATTTATTCATGAGTGATATTCGATAATTGGAGGAACAACAAACATCTAGCTATGATATTGTTTAAATAGATCGACGAATTGACAATCATAATTGATTTTGACAACATGTGTATACCAACAAGTAAAGTAAGGAAATATTTTTATAACAATGTTGATATATCAATATTATCCATACACAAATTGGTTGGATGTCCATGTTTGAGGTTGCCACAATTTGCTTCACCAACTGACACCCAACTATCCTTTTCTCATTGAATATCCCTTGAAAAACTATGTTAATTTAAAACTTCATTTTTCATGTTTTAAGTGCAATTTAAAAATACCATGATTTGAAGTTTGCACTTAATTATAGTTAGACTAGGAACTTCATGCTTCTCATGACATGTAATGTTTTTTTGGCCTATGTAGAAAAAGGAGGCATGTAAAATGCATGCTGTAAAAAAAATTGCATTTCATCATCTTTATAAGTAGTCTCCCAATTATGTTCCCAAATATGTTTCATCAAAGATTTAATTTTTAAAAACTTTAGCAATTTGTTTTGGAATCTTTGATGATTGTCCTTATATTGGGTTGTTGCAATGTCTCTAGTTTAAATAAGAGGACTCATTCTAAAAAGAGAAAGAGAAAGAAAGAAGGAGTGATTGTGGTTTAAAAAGTTGACCCAAAAATGTTATGAATAACAATTGAAAGTTTCATCTTATGTTTGGCACTACATGCTACTACTAGAAAGCCCACAAGTGTATAAATAAATATATATGGTTATTGTTGCCCCCCATCACACCATGGGTTTAGGTGCTACACTTTAATGGTGTTTTTAGGGCTTTATTTCTTAATGACAAAAAATAGATCTCTAGTGTGTATGTATAAACCTCTATGTATTTCTAATGTATAACACAAACTCACAAACTTCCAATGTGGTGTTTGGCATGTGTCGGTGATCAAACATTTAAGCATTTAAGGTAGGTTGGATCCAAGGGGAGGGTTCCATTGTTTTTGGTGTCCAAAAAAAAACTTGAACCCCTCTTATTGGTGCATCTCAGGCATTAAACATCCTAAAAAACAAAATAGAATTGAGAAAAGTTATGACCCCCCATAGTTACGCTCAATAATTCAAAAAAAAAACCACCGAATCTTATAAAGGCCAATTCCTGAACACCCAAAAAATGCCTTGTATGTTGCTCTATTGTTATTAAGGTTTAAAGATGATTTGTAGAACTTTAGGTGGCATTCTTATAACATTTTAAATTGTTTTAAATGAATAAGAATTAATAAAGTTATGAGGTTTGAAAGTAGGAGGGGTCAAAATGAATAAAAATGAAAAAAAAACATGTTTTGCAATTTGCAAAAACATATTTTCTTTACAACTCTTTTTTGGCCGGTCCCTTGGCTTTGCATTTCAAACATGATTTGGAAAGCTTGAATAGGTGTTCCTATAACATTTTAAATCATTCAAAATGGAGAAGAATTGAAAAAGATCTACCAAAGTGTTTAGTCATAGGCAAGTGATCAATGGTGGGCCAATTTACTTTATATGCACAAAAAAAATAAAGTTATCTATAAAATCACTTTCTCTTTCACCCCTTATCCCCTCTTTCAATGTTTTCCACAAAGTAAATAAATTTTTATTAAGGGCCACTTTGGACAAAGGTCGAAGGTCCAATGAAAATGGAGCATTCCTATTGGTTGAACTTGCCATAAATTGGACCCAAGGCCTTTAGATTAGGATCTAAGACCAAATTGAAGTGGCATTTACATGGCACCATTTTGGAAGGAAATTCAATTGGTCCAAACCAAATAATGGAGCTCAAAGGAAAGCTCATGGTTCGGAGAACCAAGATGTAAGCTAAAGTCCAATGTTGTTTCTTCCATTGTTTTTCATTATTTTTTTAAAAAAAATTCTTTGTTTAAAAAATAATTCACTTGTTTTTGAAGTTGCAATTGTGCAAGAATGGAAGACATTTCATGGATGGAAGAAGACATTGTTGAGTGCACACTCACCATTCCATTTTTTAACACATTTAGTGTTGGCATGATTGGTTTTATAGATCCACACAAAGTTGTTGCTTGAAATGCTCAAAATAAAAGTGTTTCAAAAATGAGGATAAAAAGTTTTGGTCATGGAAGGTTGTTGAAACACTCATTTTCACAAGTGGAAGGAGATTTGGATTTACAAGAAATCCGTAAACTGACTCCCCTTCCCAAAAAGAGAATAACAAAGAAGAAAAAAATTATAATTATAATGAAAGAGGAAGATGAAGAAGGTGAAAAGGCTGAGAAGGTTAGAAAAAATTGGGTAGATGGTGAAGTTCTACATCTAATTGCATTACGCAAAGAAATGGAGCTTGAATTTACCAAAAATGCAAAGAAACAAGGTAAATTCCAACTTATTGAAACCTTATAATTATTTTTAAAAATTTTATTTTTGCTTTATTTTCATAATTGAAACTTGGATGTAATGATAGAATTTTTGAAAGCAAAACATGCAAAAAAATAACAAAAAAATCATATTCAAATTGGGCCAATTGGGTTTTTTTAAGGTTTTAGCCTTTGGGGCCTCTTACCTTTGTCCCCGTTTTCCCCCATCAGAGGTCACCACTTTGGCCACAATGAGATTTAAACCCACATCTCTTTGGAGGGAAGGAGAGGAACTAACCACAAAGCCAATTTTATTTTAAGTCTTTTGAAGTGCTTTATAATTGCTTTATTCATGTAATCAATTTTGATTTTTTTGTTTCAAGGATTACTTTCAGCCCATAAATCAAGGTTTTTTATCTCAATTTTTTTCTCTTTCAGGGGTGGATACATGGGTCAAATTGTACACCCGAATGTTGGTACATTCCTTAGTTTTTCAAAGATTCCAATTGTTTATAAGTGGAAGTTCAATGCAATTTACAAGCAATACAAAGATGACAAAATTACAAATGGGATTTCAGGTAACGATCGTTATGAATGTCCTTTCTATGATGCATTGGATAGTTGGTGGCACCAAAATGGAAATGTGATGAAGCATATAATGCTTGTGCAAATGAAATTGATGAAATTGTGGGCAATCCATAATTTCAAACAAATCTTGATAGTGGTTCTAAGGATGATGCTAATAAAAAACCCTTAGATAGACTAATCACTCTAGATGAAGTTACAAAACAAAACAAGAGGCATAAGATCAATGTCCTTGAACACTTTTCAACCATGGCTGAAAATAACACAACAATGTTACAACAATTTGTAGAAACCAATGTTTTATTAAAAAATATGGATGTCCAAATTGGACATCTCATAGTTTATAAGTTTCATACCATATGAACTTTGAGTCATTCACCATAATCTAACCTAGAATCTGATGTATCTAAGAAGGCAAGATTGTCATTTTTTTTCAAATAAATTTCAAAGAAGTTTTTTGCTAAAAATTCATGAGTTGCCATAACCTCTGTCAACATCTTCATGATCCTTTATTCTTTTGCTTTCTTACTAGGATTGTTTTTAATGGTTGTCACATCTTCATCTTCATCTTGATGTTCTATGTCTTCCATGTCAATCCTATTACCATCCATTATCCTTGGATTTTGTAGCCTCTTCATTTGTTTGATTGCTTTTTCAACCACTTTGAACAAATCAACTCCTTTGATGTTGCCAAAAGTTGAATTTGCTTCTACTTGTGTTTATTTTTGAGCCTACAAAGCCAAGTCCATATTAAAGTCATTCAAATTGACAATGCACATGTTATGCAAACATACGCAAGCCGTCACCAAGTCTAGCATGTGGTGCAATGGAATGTGTATTCTCTTGAGTAAAATTCTAACCTTCCTTTCAACATTCCAAAAGCTTTGTTAACTAACATCCTTGTATTTGATTGGATAAAATTCCAATATTTTTTGTGTTTTTTGATAACCCATTTTTCTCACTTTTGAATAGAAAGTAGAACTATGGTTGGCATTGGATAAACAACATCTCCTATGAACTTGTAAGGTAAAATCTTGTCTTTCATCACTCAACTTCCTAACTTTGTATTTTGGGAAAGAGCCCAATCATGAATACTACTTGCCCACCCATAGTCATAATCCTATAAATTACATTTTGCATTTACAACTCCTTGAATCAATGTGGAATATAAACCTTTTTGATAATAATATGATTTGGGATCTCCCTTAGGTGCAATAATTGGAACATGATTACCATCTATGGCACCTAGGATGTAAGGAATTTCATGTAAACATTCAAAACCAATGGTAATTTCCTTGATTTTGTTTCTAGTCAATTTAGGTATCACCAATAGTTTCAAGTGCTTTTTAATTGCTATAGAAAAATTTCTCATTGTAATTGATGCCGTACTTTTTGCAATGCCATAAACCTCTCCACACATTTGTAATGAGTTTTCACTACCTAATCTTGCAAGAGCCATTGTTATCATAACTTCCATAGGAATGCTTTTTCTCATGTTTGTATTTTTCGTTCGAAACTTGGACCTACAACATTAATCAAAACACGAAATGTGTCAAAGCTTAACCTTGTGCATTGTCATAACATCTTCTTTGAAAAGCTCTCCATATATATCCAATTACCTTCGCATATCTCCATATGCTCCGAACTTTTGGTGGCATGTTCAGAGACTTTGAACAAAACAACGCATTCATCATACTCCAATGTTGTGTAATAGTTACTAATTGTAACAAGACCACTTGTGCAATGGCCATAGTAAAAACTAGGACCACCAATATCTTGTGCCTATGCTCATCCATTGTGTTATTGTAGTAGAAAACAATTTTTTTATAGAGAAAGCAAGAAACAAAAAGAGAAAAAACATGAAAAAAAATGAGAGAAAGAGAAAAAAACAAAGAATAATCTAAACCCCTCACATATGAATCTCACTTTTTTTAATACAAATTGGACCTTCAAATTGGACCCTATGCCTTTACACACTCGTTGTACCTTTAAAAAAAAATTAATGTGAAGAAGGGTCCAATTTGTTCCAATTTGCTTCAAATTGATCCCTGGAATTTTGGACCTTGGACCCTCGTCTAAAGTGGCCCTAAATCTCAGTATGAAATGCTGAAACTCAGCATTTAATGCACAAGGTTCGAGAGTAATTGTAGTAATTGTACAGGTAGGATCAGTGAAAATATATGTAGCGGCAGTGGAGGCGCTCAGGAAAAAGGAAAGAGGGGATGAAATTCAATTTACCACCAAAATTGGTGGAAAAACTAGTTTGGGTCCCAGTTATTTTGTTTTGCAAAATTTCATTCCCAGTTACACATTTGATGCCTTATTATGCCGAAACTGGCCGTTGTCGCCCCCTAATCGCCTGACTTTACGGATAACTTTAATCAATCAAGTCCATTTTATCTCTCCTGGAAATTTCTTGTGTTAGGAGGGTATTTGATTTGTAATAACCGTGCTGGTTTCAGGTTTTTGAAAAAAAAACCAAATAAAAAAACCATCAATTCTGGGTATTTGAAACCTTGGGAATCAAACAACCATCATCCCCGGGTATTTAAAACCTCAGGAATCAAACAACCATCATCCCCGGGTATTTGAAACCTTGGGAATCAAACAACCATCACCCTCGGGTATTTGAAACCTCGGGAATCAAAGAACCATCAGCTTGGAGTATTTGAAACCTTGGGAATTCAAGAACCATCGGTTCCAGGTATTTGACACCTTGGGAATCAAAGAACCATCGGTTCTGGGTATTTGAAACCTTCGAAATCCAAGAACTGGCGGTCCCAGTTATTTCAAAGGACTCAAAGGAACCGGTGGGTTTCACGAAAGAACCAACAAAGAACTAGTGGTTTTTTGGGCAGTTTTTTTTCTAGTCTTTGTTCAAAACGAGAACCACGGTTATAACTCAGAACAGGGTATTCGATATTTGGATAATGTGGTTATATATCAGAAACTGGGCATTTTATTTTTTGGGGCGAAAACCTGGCGAGAAGGAATGTGCAAAAAAGTAGAAATGATAATTCTTGGAAAAAAAGGGTCCAAGTTGCCACATTATGAGGGGAAAAAACATAAATCTCAATTGCCATATTTTGAGACTAGGTTCTAACAAGTTGTGAAATTATTAAAATTTTCTACTTCCCCCTCTAACCTAAAATTTATTAAAATTTGGCAATTTGGCTAAGTCCTCTTGTACATGATGGCCAACCCACCTACTTCACAAATTTATAAATAATTAAATAATTAAAAAAAAACAAACACACACACACACACACACACACACACACAAACTAGTCAGTAGTTCTCAGAAGTTTGCATGATAAGCTACTGAAAAGGGATTGCCAATGAGATCCAGTTCAGCTTTGAATATTTTTTCTCCTGCCAAAACAACATCTCCACTCATGCTGGGACTAATTAATTAATTAATTAAAATTTAATTAAAAATAAAAAAAAGAAAAAGAAAAAGAAAAAGATGGTAAGGCCCTTCACCCCAAAAGAAACATGCCAGAAAGTTCAGCCTTACACACGACAATGTGTACCCTGGACCTGACTGACAATCAGACAAGAGCTTTAGAGCTCAAGCGCTCAAGAGCTCAAGGTTATGACAATTCCAACAGAGCTCTCAGCTTGTTAGGTATACTGTAGGTAATAAGTTCACCCTAGTTAAATAGCAGGTTCCACAAGATTTTTTTTTTAAGAATTAAAAAATAAAAAATAATTATACATATCTATATATAATTTAGACATGATGAAATTTTCAAAAAATTCATTTTTCTCTCAAATAATTTTTAAATATATATATATCATGTAAGTTAAGTTATCTAAAAAACTGGTTACACAAACAAAGTTGGATTATTTGATTAGGTCATGGTTTGAAATTTTTTAAATGGCTCCATACTAACTACCTATCAGATGTAGGGTAGTGTGTGGGGTGCCTCCCAAGTGTCTGCCAAAAGGGGTTTCTTAAGCTTGTGGATGTTGTTGTTGCTGATCCAGGATTTGAACTGGTCATCATGTGATCTGATTTGAACTTTCTGTTGTTACTGTTTTGGCTTTTTAAGGTAAAGGAGAGGGTCAGAGTGAACCAGCACCCACCAGCAAAGCATCCACTGGATGATCCTTATGACTCAGTTGTGGATGAACCTCAACTGAGTTAATATCTGGTTTCATCTTGGTAACCCATTCTGTAAGAGGTAGGTCCTATATATATACACCTATCTACCTCTCTCTCTCTCTCTCTCTATATATATATATATAGGTAGATAGGTAGGAAAATAGGTAACTAACAGGTAAGTAGATGGTGTTCGCATAGGTAGTAAGGGCTGGTTTTACTATCTACCTACTAGCAACCCACCTTGCAAGTTGCTAGTAGGTAGGCTTTAAAATAAAAGAAAAAGCAACTGAGCTTAACCACCATGGTTAGCTAGGGAACTGGAACCCAACAGAGTTCTGTTTCCTGACTACTTTCCATCCATCCTTCACGGAGTTCTGGTGGGTGCTGGTTCACTCTGGTCAGGAGGAAAGCAGGTTTTGTTATGTGAAGTGAACCATGAAGGGCTTGAAGGGCTTGTATTCAAGAGAACCACCTTCTAGACTTGTGACAATAATGATTCAATCAGGACATCAAATTGACAGTTGATTGTTATGTTCTTCTGAATAAGGAATGAGAAATAGCACTCATCTCAACAACAAATGAGTAGGCGAGGCAACACATTTGGGATTACATTACATGCTGACTCAAATTTGTTTCATGCAAATCATATGGGCAATAAGAACTCTCCAAATCAGATGGGGATGAATCTCAGGTTCCGTATTAATAACCCCCTGTGATTACAGATAATGGGACAAGCCATTTCAATACATCCTTTCATTACAGATAGGGGGCAATATCACAAGTTCCAAGACAAAGATCACAGACCTGGGAACAGAATGACTGTTTTTCTGATGGTCCTGTGCCACAATAACAGAAAGAGAAATGAACAAACCTTGGCCAAAGAGACCACATGCAGAGCTGGTAGTAATCTTATCCGACAATTCATTCACCATTTGTATGCTACAAGCTCAACATGAAATCCCAAGGCATTTATACAAATGTAGTTGTGCAACTCATGGTTGCAAGTTGAGTTTGCATAATATACCTGAGACCAGCCAATACCCATTACCGCCATAACATACAGAGTCATGGTACAACCTGCATAGTTCCCCACTAAACTTGCAATGAGCTGGTGAGGTTACACTGCAATTCATTTCAGCTTACCCCTGTACAAGCAATCATCTAAGCCTAAGGCACAGAGAGGCCTACATAGAGAATAGTGGTTGGAGTCTACTGCACCCTGAACATATCCTTAAAAGAACATGCTCACTGATCATCCATGAAATGCCCATTCTTGAATGGTGATACATGCATTCAGCTCATAATATGTGAAGGATGACTCTTCACCCACACCCAATTGGCCTCCATAATCTCAGAGTCATAGCCCTGCAAACTTGAACATGGTAGGCAAGGAACAGAACATCTCAGCAACAAATAATGGCTTAGGGATGGATGCTAACTTGCACTCCCTCCACACACCACAAGACCAGCAAAATCAAAAGCAAAGTGGAAGACCCAATGGTAATGCATGTGCATAGTAGACACTCCACACATGAAGTGGAATTGCAAAACGATGATTTCGAAGACAGAGTAAGTCATAACCCTTGTTGCGGTACAACTGATGCTGATGGATGGACTCCACTTCATTCTTGGAAGCAGCATGACATGTGGAGAATGGTTGTGACGAAGGCCCCTGAAGAATGTGCATTCAAGTGCACAACACAAAGGTGGGCAAAAGAATGATTCTACATGCTGAAGGTGCTGCAGGTGGCATATAGTTGCAACATCTTCCAACCCAAAGCAGAAAACACTCCACACCAGCAAGTCATTTCACATCATAGGCATCATTTCAATGCTGTTGTGAATGAAGAATCTGCAGATGTGCTGGAACCTCACAAATTGGTACTGCATTCAACACTGGAAACAGGTCATGTCATGCCTCTACATGACATCCCTGCACTCTCCTTCTCTCCAAAATGCAGCCCCTCTTTCTCCTCACCCCATGATTATCATTCATCTTTTCTCTGTAAATTGCTTCAGCATAGTACTTTAAGACACAACCCTTGACAGAGAAAAGCACTTGAGATGCTGGGCATCACCGATAACCCCTGCATGAACAAAGACCATTTTCAAAGTAATGAATGTGAGTGGCATCCCTTGTAACGATTGTTCTCCCAACTAACTTTCCAATGAACTTGGTGGGAGTGTGGCAATCACCACATACCCACAGATTCTTGAAAATCCAGAGTGGAGTACTGGGAGGCATGCTAATGAGTCCAAATGCAATGGCTAATGAGTCTCACTGTGGTGACACAAATGAGCAACCTTTTCTTCGTCCTCTACATCATGTAATACAAATTCAGTATCTGGTACATATCTTGACTCCTCCATTAGATAGAACAATCATTCTAGTTCCGCATGAATACCATTTATCTGAGGATGTTCTTGGTCACCTACTGTAAATGAATACACTTGTTTATTCACTTCAATCCAGGTGCGCCCGGGCTGTTTCTTAACATGTCTTTCCAGCCTCAGTTGTTTGATTTTTGCACTACTATGCTGCTTGCTAGCAGCAGCATAAATGTTTGACAGCAGGACATAGCCCGAAGAATTTCTAGCTTCCGATTCAAGAACCTGTTTTGCAAATACCTTCTCCCATCTCTGTGTTACCATGAACTCTGCAAGCACTGAGCAAGGCCATCCACACAGAAGAGTTTGGCTTACAAGACATGTCTCAATCAAATCCTCTGCCTTTTGCAGATAGCCAGCACAGCCAAGAAGATCAACCATGCAGGCGTAGTGCTCCACAGTTGCAGATGTACCACAAACTAAACCCATGGATTCAAAGTAGTGAAGTCCTCCATCAACTAGGCCAACATGGCTGTAAGCTGACAGAAGTGAAACAAAAGTGACCATGTCCAGCCCTACAGCTTCTTGACACTTCTGTCCAAAATGCTCAAGAGTTTCCTTTGCATGGCCATGTATGGCATACCCTGCAAGCATAGTATTGTGTGCGGTCATCTTGTTGAACACTATCCTTGCATCCTCTATACTCCCACATTCGGCATACATGTCAACGAGGGCTACTACCTACAAAGAGATCAGACTCACAATTGCTTTGCACAATCTGACCATGAATATGTCTGCCTTCTTCAAGTGCAGCTATACTGGCACAGGCATTGAGAACTGCCAAGAAGGTGACATGGTCTGGCTCCACTCCCTTTTGTTGCATTTCTTGATACAGTTCTAATGCCTCCTGCCCTTTTCCACATGTGACATAGCTTGAAATCATAGCATTCCAGGATATGACATCATGTGTAGACATCCTGTTGAACACTCTCTGAGCATCCTCTATGCTCCCACATTTGGCATACATGTCAATGATGCTATTACCCACACAGAGATCAAGCTTGCAGCCATTCTGAACAATCTGCTTGTGAACACACCTGCCCTCTTCAAGTGCTGCTACACTGGCACAGCCATTGAGAATCCCCACAAAAGTCATAGAATCTGGCTCCACTCCATCCTGGTGCATCTGTTGAGACAGTTCCAATGCCTTCTGCCCTTGCCCACATCTCACATACCCCACAATCATGGCACTCCAACAGACCACATTGTGTACAGGGGTCTCATTGAACACTTTCCATGCATCCTCTATGCTCCCACATTTGGCATACATGTCAATGAGACTACTAACCACGAATACATAAGACTTAAATCCACTATGAACAAACACTATGGGCGAGAACGGCCAGTTTGGGGCATCAAATGCGTAACTGGGAATGAAATTCTACAAAACAAAGTAACTGGGACTCAATATAGTCTCTTCACCAATTTTGGTGGTAAATTGAGTTTCATCCCCTCTTTCCTTTTTTCCTGAGCGCCGCCACTGCTGCTACATATATTTTCACTGCTCCTACCTGGACAACTACTATAATTACTCTCGAACCTTGTGCATTAATTGCTGAATTTCAGCCTTTCATATTGAGATTTAATAAAATTTCCTTACTTTTCTGATATCTCTGAAGGAGGAGAACAAGGGGTGAAAGCAGAGGGGATAGGAGGGTGACTTTACGGGATAACTTTATTATAGTGATTTTATTTTTTGTGGCGAATTTTCATGACTTGCTTACCCTAGAAAATAACAAGAGAATATTTATCTTACAAAATTTCCAATTATTAAAAGGGAAAATCCACCATTTTTTCAAACTATTTTGAAAAAACTTCATTTAATTATTGCAACATGGCTTTTAGTCTTGAGGCAATTTGTCATCCATTTTCAATGACACTGTGTTAAAGGGTCAAGAAAACACTGTTAGGATTTTTATTTTATTTTGTATACAAGTATTTTTATCAATTTTTTTATTACTCAAATTTAGTACTGAAAATTGATTATCAAAAGTGACCACAGAAATCTTTTATTTATTTTCAGTATCTAAATTTTAGTGATAATATGAAAACTATTAGTTAGGATTTCTAATTCATAGATAAGATTTTGTTTTTGCCAGTTAAAATATTTATAAAAAATTTGTTATTCTCAATGTAATCATTATTTTGGACTTAGGCTTTCATCACACTACTTGGTTGTATTTGAGTCAACTTGAGCATGTTTGATAGAGCTGGTTGTTCATAATTTTTTACCTGATTCTTTTGAAGTTACATTTGTTTTGCAAGCTTGAAAGTGTTAATGTTCAATTGTTCTAGTTTATTACCAACTCCAATTTAACTCTTCATTAAAATTTGGTAATTTATTTGTACTACTATTTGTATAATTGTCTTTAATAATTATTTGTCACCACAAAGTTACACAAGTGTGTTTTCATTTTTTATTTCAATATTTTTTTTGTCTCCGAACCTAGGATATTATTGGGCGGTCTTCACACTTTAAATAATACCTAATACCTTTAATAAGTTCTATTTGGGCATTAGTGTGATGTCATGCGTGACTTTGCACACTATGTAGGTTGTGTTCTTCACAATCAACACTTGTTTTGTTAAAAACAAAATAAAATTATATGTTTTGTTGTTCCTTGTTGAGCTTCAACACATGACATCAAGGAAGGAGTATCCAATACCCCATTTATAACCTACTTTCAAGCATTTGTAATAAGAGGGTCTACTATTGAAATTAATTAATTAACTAATTTAAAAAAAAAATTGGCAAGACATTAGTCACACCCTATGGTAGAATCATGCAAGGTGTTGCATTAATGTCTAAACAAAATTCATTAAGGGATATTTAACATATTACATTTTCATTGGTTGGCGTACATTTTTTTACAAAGTGTCATTAATTAGTATTGAATTTGTGCTACAATTTTTAAAATGGGGAAAAAAAAAACATTGCATGACATAGGTATGTTAATTGGTTCCCCCATTCCCATCCATCTATCTATGAGTTTGTTTATTTGCCATGTTGAGACCTCTCAAACCATGGTGCCTCTTGGGAGACTTTTTGGTGTTGTTAGAAAGCCTTCTATGAGTAGGGGGTGCATTGAATAACTTTCATAATGTTTCAACTTATCATGAAAAACTTGAAAACTTTTGAATATTGAATAATGGTTTCATT
>Ga0209611_10000707_pt1 | contig 52024 bp, 37 predicted proteins | sample S1TSphgellanicum_3_FD_187693 | JGI IMG/M metagenome (GOLD analysis project Ga0209611, IMG submission 187693) | Host-associated microbial communities from peat moss isolated from Minnesota, USA - S1T2_Fc - Sphagnum magellanicum MG (SPAdes) (version 2) | ecosystem: Host-associated > Plants > Peat... | reverse complement strand
AAAAAAAAAAAAAAAAAAAACACAAAAAAAAACAACCCAAAAAAAAAAAAAAAGGGAGGGAGCTTACCTTCAAGCTCTCTCTCGCTCTACCCTCTCATTTTGAGCTCCCGCTTCAGCCCTCCTGCTTCTACCTTTCCATTTCAAGTGCTTTTTCATGCCTGCCACTTATGCCTTTTTACCTCTGGCTCCTAGCTCTACCCTCCCTCTTCTGCCCTGTCGCCTCAAGCTTTCCTGAGTTCTAACGATGGAATGAACGCAAAATGAGATGAGGTACGTAGGTAGGAGGGGGGAGGTAGGTAAGAGGGAAAAACTTTGGGGTAAAGAAGAGGCTGAAAGAACTAAAAACCTTGGGCAAGGGAGGATGTGTTTTGGTTGATCCCCAAAACAGCTTGAACGGCCTCATCCTGAACTGGTGCATTGGTGGCTGCTAGTTCACTCTAGCCCAAGTTCATAATCCTAAGTTATTGTAGGTGACAAAAATAAAGAAAAACTTCTTTTAGCAAATACCGTAGTTCAATTTTTCAATTTGTTTGGTCTCACAAAAGTGATGACTTTTTTTCTTCCAATGGAAAGACATGTTTTCCCAATTTTTTTCTCAAAATTAACTTCACAATTTAACAGCAAAAAAATTTGACATAAAAAAATATCATCAATTTGCAACAACATTGCACACATCATTCCCTACATGTATGCTTGATTATATTGAGTCATAAATGTATAATTGGGCTACACATCAATTCACACAACTAGTGGCAATCAACGTTTTTCTTCTTATGTTTCCATATATGGTATAATTCAATAGTTCATCATTATTTATGCCAATTTGAAATTTAATTTGAATTAGTATAAATGTCATGGACAGTGAAAAGACACATGTTAATTGTTTTTTTTCATGTCCATGTTGCTTGGTGGGGGAAAGGAGAGAGGTAATTATTAGGAAAGTTAATAAAAAAAGAGTTATTATTAGGAAAAGAGTGAAGTAGTTAGGTTTGAAAACGAAGCAAGTATGAATTGTTTTTAAATCTATTTAGGGATGACCATATTATAGGAATTATTTTTGGAATTGTCAAAAAAATGACCATATCATAAGAATTGTTTTTAGAATTGCTCAAGGATGACCATACAATTGATCTCAAAAAGTTCTATATTTTCAAAATTTCTCATCACTAAAATTTGAGACATTTCAAACATTCAAGATTCATTCTTCCTCTCAATGAAAAATGTACGAAGCTTATCAAGGGAACATATTCTCAGAATTGCAACCCAAGTTTCCTTCAAAACCCAACCATATTGGTGGATGATTCTGATTTGGAAGAGGGTGTAAATGCAAGAAATATAGGCAAGTGTAGAAAAAAGGATTGTAAACCCTAAACCTTTTCCTGGGTGGTCCATTTCAACAATTCATTCAGTCACATTTCGTTGCTAAAAAGACATGATTACATATTCTCATTCATGGCCTCTCAAATATTGACGGACTTTTGTTTGCAGCATACAAATTGAGAAGCATACCAACCAAACGTTGTTAACACCAAGTTAACATTTCTTAATTATGCAAGTATACAGACAATTGATGAAAAAATACTATAAGAAAGACTGAAGATTTTGAATAGTTTAGGGCTTAACGTGTACTTCAATTAGTGACCTTATACATACAATGTGATTAGTGATCATAATGTCTTTCATTTGGAAAAACTTGCTCACATTTAATGTCATCTCATTGATGTAATTTTTGAGTCATGCTGTCATGCAGGGTTGTTATGATGTAAGAATGCAGCAGTTGTTGTAACTTATCAGATGATCACAACAGCATGACCAACAAGACATAATTTCTAATTTGTTGGTGCTAATTCATCAGTCATATTCTTGTCTTTGTCACCAAGTGTTCTTGTGACATCTTTGTGACCCATTTTACAACAATCGACCCAATTCCTGAGATGTGGTTGTGGACAATTTTTAAAAGCAGTTGATTTACTGTTATGGTCATCTCACATTTAAACCCTGAGCAACTTCCAGCATCCCATTGACAAAAAATGTTAACAAGACCCCAAAATGTTCTGCAATTGGCAACAGAAAGTGATTAGTCACCATGGAAAATATCAACATTGAGAGACCACCAGTGCTGGGAAAACAAACATCCAACCAACAATTGCGTGAAATACAATCACAACTTCACATGGATGAGTTTTACACCTCCAAGCACTCCTGACAACATCTTATGGATACCTGCAGTGACTGCAGAGGATTCTCCTGAGCTTGTTAGCAGACCTTCCACAGAGAAGAGTAGACAGATGTTTCAGTGAAACTAGTGCCCTCTTGTTCATTACAGCTTGAAATGACGTACAATTTACCAAAGACCACTGAGCAGCCACATGAGTCACAAATCCTGAATACTTACATCACAGGTGGAACAGGGAAACCTAAAAAGTAACATGGTAACAATCTTGCCATACAATTTCTCTTGCCTATATTTCAAAAGAAGAGGCTCGTGTCCAAAACTTAATTAATCTATGATGTCAAAGGCCTTGCACTGAGTACTGGGAATGCATCCTGCTTGCTTAGCACCACCACTTTACTTTTGTGTGAAAAATAGCCCTTGATAAAATTTCTGTGGATGAGAATTGCCATGATACACTCAACCTGCATAACAAATTTCATTTTGGTCAGAAAAGGCTGCAGAACAGCAAGCTTATCAGTTATATCTCCTTTTGGTTAAGAACAAACTACAACAAGGTGCTGGAACCCATATCAGCTGCAAGGCCATCACACAGCTGACTTAACCATGTTGCAATACAAACCTCTTCAACTAGATCAATGGTTTCTGACACTAAGTTGCAAAATGAAGTGAGAATGAGTCATTGCCTCGTCAATATCCATGTCGATATTCAGCCACCTTAGAGCCTTTAAGACACTATCCATTTTCACTTGATGTGCCCTGCCCGGATCCTTTTGTTTCTGTAGTATGTATCTGAAACATGATGCATTTGTTCAAAGTCACATGGAATTGCCAAGGAGAGATCCTCTAATGACTTTGCTAATGTTACCTACCAGGTACTTATCTATGAGGTTGCAAAGAAAATTCCACAATAACACTTTGCAAGTACCTGTTGTGTCAGTTTCAGCAAAACCGAAACTAACATGAGTTTGCCAATATCACCTAATAGACACTCTGCAAATGTGATATAGGCAGAAAAATTGCACTTACATCTTTTTCATAAGTCTTCGACAAACTTGGAGCTCCAGCTTCTCCAGCACCAAATACACTCCTGACCGCAAAAATCTTCAAAACACAAGCAATGAGAAAAATTCAACACTGTTACCCAGATCAAAGGACTTCCAACCTGATTGCAAACTGAGTAAAATGATTAGGATTGTCAGACAGATAAGACACATTCAAATCATTCTTCCTACTCAATCTAAGAACATAACTCAGAGGAGTTCCTAGTGAAAGGTGAAATGTGAGCAAATATGGTGTCTAACTCACTGGTCCTCGTGTGTTTGAAGAGCATGCCGCAGTAACCTGATGTCTCCCATGCGGAGGGCTTGCACCACTTCCTTATACTGATCAAAAGGACATCCACAATGAAGAAACCCTGATTATGATAATGTGAGGTTACAACTTGGGATATAAATGTGTGCTGAATGCAACCTAAAGGGGAAGTCCTCTACCATACTGTTTGGTTAGCATGCTAGCTGCCAGACACAATCTCATAACTGCTGATCAACTCCATAAATATACCTCAAGCAGATTGTACCGTTGAAGCAATGAATATTTTGGCAAGGTGCCTAGTGACAGCTTCACTGGAATCAAGTACTTGAGTACCATTCTGCAAAACATTAAAAGTTGAGCTTAACCTTCTAATAACACAGCCTTCCTTGTTCCCAGTGCTGCCAATACAATCATGCAGCTACCTAAAAACTGGACTGTGTCTCTCTATCCCTCATACAGACTCTACAGCAAGCAAAGCTGTACAAACACACTTTCTCTCATCCATAGATGGGTGCTCATGACAATCAATTGTATCAAGGTAAACCCCACTGTTCCTCAAAGGCATGGCTGTTCAAGGTCTCTGATTGAAGACAGTGAGGGTCAAGATCAGACCTGATATTGGATGCTTTTGCAGGGTTGCAATGAGAAAGGGCATACACTAATTTCTGGTCTGCCTGCAAAAGGATCAGTTGACTTATGGTCTGTTGCCAAATTGTAGGTCTTGCAACTAAAGTATCCAAAATACACTACCTGAACCAGCTACAAGCTCTTCAACTATTCAAAATCAGCAATAGCATCTCAAATGAGAAAATAACCATGACCACACCCTTGGCAGCTATAATCCACAGCATATTGGGAGGAGATGATATACAAGAACAAAATTGTCATTGAAGACCTCCAAGCGGCCTGTGTAGTACATGTATGTTACCTGCATCACCTCTGGCCACAATTCAGTCCTAGAGCCAATTGACAACAGAACCCCTTCAGTGATTTAGGTATGACCTACCTCCTGCTGTTTATCCCAAATTTAATAGACAAAATAAGAAGCACCTAAGATATATCTAAGACACCATAGAGAACACTCCACAGCAATGCTTTGAAGATAACCAATCCATCAGTCCAGCAAAGCCAAAATAGACATGATGATAATGAGTGTGATCACAACCTTACAAGTGCCATCCATAATATCACACAAAATGACACCATGAACTCTAGATGAACACTCCTGCTTGATTTGCAAGTGCACCTCACTAATCTGCAGCTAAGAGGAAGACAATTGCAGGTATCTTACCCGATCACGAGTAGGGAACTCCTCAAAGTCAAAAACACGTGCAGTCTCTATACTTCGAATTACACTTCTGCACAAATGGACTGTCCCTAGCTGCCATTACCCAAATGAGAATCTCTTAGAGCTCTACAAGAGTGAAGTGCAAGGACTAAAAGACTGTGCACACTTCACCAAACTGTGAATGGCAATAATGACATCATCCAAACCCCTACCCAGTTCTAGCACAGGTTCAAACACTTCTAACTCCAAAGTTAACACAAGACAGATGTAATGTTGAGCCAGGGAAATAGTACCTTAAAGTACACCTTGAAGAGTTGGCAAGTCACATACAAGGCACCCACCCTCTTTGGACCTTTTCCCTGCACAGAAATAACAAAAAATGAAAACTTGCTTGATTTCTTCATGCAATCCTCTACAAGAGAGCCATTCTCCCAAGAACAATCATGGCTACATTTTGAATACTAATCCAATGTCAGAACAGTAGCTAAAGAATTTATGTCTTCACTCAATCTTGCAGTTCTTCATCAATATCCACCATTTCCTGATAGGGTCCATGCAGATTACAGGAAGCAGCCAGAACTTTAGCAGGTTATGATTGTTGAAACCTACAACACTTCCATGCAGAGATAACTGGCTGGAGGTACATTGTGAAAATATTCTACTAGTATAGCACACCAACAATTAAAGTCAGTGTCCTTATTCTAAGCAGATCACATATCTCCACCCCTTGCAGATCAAGGTGGCAACTTCAAAGATTGTGTCATTTTCTCAGTTTCTAATCACCACAGCAACAAGATGAACAATTGGCAGACTGAACTCACTGCAAGTGCTCCAAACACTTTCATCAAAAAGGAACCAGCTCCCTTGAGCTTGTCTGGCATCTTGCCATTCTCAGTAATCTCCTTGTCAGCCTGCAGGCCATGAAGGCGATAACCATAATGAACACACCTCAAAACCTTGTCTGAATTAGAAAAGGAAAATACAAGAGACCAAGCATTACAGTATCCTCATGGCTTCAACCCAAACAATAGAAAGCTCTTTTTTGGCACTCGCATGCCTTCCTTACCCTCACAAATACTAAGAGTGCCCCTATCCTATGCCCACAAGCTTTATCCAGTAGTCATTAGATGACCACCAGATGAAGAGCCAGGGGAGATGATAATACACATATCTTTTTGTGAATACTCAAACTGATGGTCTGCATGCTGCTCAGAGCCTGCAGCCAAAACTGCCTTTGCAGGTGGAAAGTTCGCCACAAGGAACTACAAGTATCAGTTTGTTGGCATGCTAGATCTCTAAGACCAACAGAACAGCCATGATTATCAATTGAAGTTGCTCTCTTTTCCTTAGAAATGTAAAAGGTGGCACAATCATAAGGATGGCTAAAACAACTCCCATCTATGAAGAACCAGTGCATGCAAGTTAACCCACCAATTCAGCCACTGTCCGTAGGTCATACACAACAGTGTGCAGAGCTTGCATAGCCCATGCTGACTCCCAATTCCGAAACTCCTGCAAGAAAGCACTGTGGTGCCACAGCATTAAGGAAAAATAAAAAGTGTCATCATTCAAAATAAAAAAACCTTGTGCCTCTCTTTGCTTCCATGAAAAAAGCTTAGAAGACTCCTAATTCTATCTCAAAAATTGCTACAGAGATTTCAAAGAAGAACCAGATGGAGCTGTGCAACCACAAGTGACAAGAAGCTTGCTGGATCGTGCAGGCAGACAGTACAAGTATTATGATACAAGTCAGGAGCAGTAATCTCAAGAGAGGGCAATAGAATCAACAAAAATCTACAGATAGAAAATTTCCAAAGGATACTTGGCAGATTTTTCAAGGGCGTTGAAGGCATCAACATAGTGACGGTGAGAAAAGCAAAGCATGCATCGCATATGCTGCAGCATCATGTCTCCCAGAGGTGCAACTTTCTCCACCTGCCTCACCACCCTGCTTGCATCCTGGCCCTACCATAGTCACTGAATGTCAAGCTCTGGCCCTGGATGCACTGAAAGCTCCTCTACTTCCGGTGTAAAACAGCTGCCATGGGACCAAGCCTCTACTGCATAGGTCAACTTCCGATAATTGAGAAGTAGCAAAAGAATCTCATCATCCTGCTGAGGAAAAGAGCGGCATAGACACTTCCTGAAGAGAATTCTGGAGCTCAAGATTCTAAGCTCTCAACTCACAACAGAGCATGGACATGCGACTCTGGTTCAAGAAACAGCTATGCACTCACACGATAGCTCATGAAGGCGTGCAATGCTATGCTGCTCCCGAATTATAGTACAGCTATATATCTTCTCGATATATACAAGCTATCCTGGCGTTTGTTCCAGCCATATTTTGCCAAAGAGTTCTCCTGGGAAGAGTTGTGCAGAAGCAGAGACGTTCCCTGAGGAGGCAGATGAGACCGACCTTAGTAATATCGAGAGCGGAGGCCACAGAGCCACAGTAAGAACCTCCAGAGACGGCCAGCAACTCAGCAAGCGCCGCTCCATCTTGCGAGCTCAAAGCGTCCACCACGCGCGAGATGTAGTCGCCCAATCTCCTGCTCCCGTCTGTGTTGTTGCCATACGCCATCGCACTCTCGCTAACACATCTCCCCTCTTCTCCGTCTTCTCCCTCGCTCTACCTCCTGGAGCATTAGGGTTTGAAGATCCCAATCTCCGTTTCCAACAAATTAGGGTTTGGTGCTCTCCATCCGTTCCGTGCTCCAACGAAGAGTCTACAAAGAGAACCGGCAAAACCCTAGGGGCTTTTGGGGGACAATTCATCAAACCCTAACCCTAATGGCGGCGCCCCTCCCTCCTCATGCGTTGCTCACACTATTTTCGATTGCAAGCATTGCAATTTTTCTCCTGACACGGAAGTTGGTTTCTACGGTTGGTGGTAACAGAAGTCCCGACGATTTGAGCACCAATAGATTGCGGATTGCTCAAAATGTTATGTCCTTGGCGGCATGAACCTGACTGTTTTAGATCGTCTCACTTCTTTTGGCGGCTGTTGTGCATGTGTGACGGGATTGGATATAAAGTGGGATTGCTCGTGTCTGTTCTTCTTTGGCATGATTTTTTACTATGTGCAGAAGGTGTGTTCGATAGGCGATCGAGGAACTCACGTTTGTCGTGCACTGATTATTGTGGCCAGTATATTATTGATATCAGGGAGATTATTGCCTACGCTGTGGAGAAACCCAAATACACATGCGAGTGTGCCAGGTAAGAAAAGTTGATGGTTGCGGTTTGAGCCGCTCTCTTTGGGACTTTTGTCTAGGGACGCTGTGGTTTCTGTTTCTGATGGCTTTTGTGCATGCATTGTCCGTTTTCGTGATATCATGAGAGGATATACGCACATTTTGTCATGACTGGAGATTCACCTCCTACCATTGACTCCTCCAAAAAATGCAATATTGAATCTGACGCTACATCTCTATTTTACGCAGTCCCAGTTTTCGTTGGCATGAGCCCCAGGGAGAGCACTAACATGTTGAGCAAAACATCCTTAAAACTTGCACTGCACTAAACTGAAATTTGTTGTTTAGCAACCACAAGATGCCTTGTGATGTATTGTAATGAAAAGAACAGGTACAGAAAGATCTTCACAACCCCATGGGTTCTGTAGACAACAAGAAAATGAAATAAGATGATCAATGGCATGGTCTTCTCAATAGACAAGATTTATACAACCTAGAACTCTGATTCCTAAGGCACAATTTGTGATTAAATCACTCCGAGTTTACTGTCATGAGCTCATTTGTGGTTCCATTACACAAGAATTTCAAATGGAACCCAATAACATCCATTCTGACCATAAGATCCCAATTCTGCCAACAACATAGAGATGTAAACATTCAATATAGCAAAATTAGACCTTCATCTATACCCCATAATTTCTACCCCTTTAAAGCAACCACTCGCACAACCTCTTTGTTGAATGATGAAAGACAAAAAGGTGATAGACTCATTTGGCACTACAAATGGAGACAACCCGCTCATGAAACACATGGCCAACCAAGCGTCTTAGCCCTAAATCCATGTCATAGATGTAATGTCTCCTTTAGAAATTAGATTGAAGCCCTCAATCTTCACCATTCAAAGTGTAACATGCAATAACTAGAAATCCCTTCAAGGTCTATCCCAAAGTTGTTCTTCCTTCCCTTTAATCACACAAATCCTTCCACCATCATTGTATTCTTTTATATTTGTAACTTTTTTCTCAAGCTCTTTTTGTAGCCCTATCTTTTGAGACCTCCAATTTTGCTTGTACCTTCCTCATGCAAGATGACACATTTGTCACCCCAAACCCTAATCACTTTCAAGAAGAAGAAGAAATCCAAGCAATGCCATAGAGAATTTAGATGTCACCCAAAAACTTGACCCAATGCTCAAAGTTTTAACATCCAGAAATAATTTCCTTAAAATTTAGCATTTCAAAATTCAAACAAGTAATTTCTACAAAAGTTGATTGTTCAAAAATAATTTATGATGCTGACCCAAAATGCATACCAAAGTGGGGCACCAATGTTTTTTTTTTAGTGAAATTTCATTTTTATATATAATTGATGGTAGTAATACTATAATATAATACATAATGATATTTATAAATAAATATTCATATTATGATAGTTAATATTGTGCATAATACTAATAAATATTTATATACATTAATGCTAATATAAATAATCTTTATAATTGCATATTAGTTATATGAAATCATTTTAATTATAAAATATAATTTTATTAATGAATAATGGCTGATAATAATGTTAATATTGATAATAACATATATATATATATATATATAAATTTAAACTAGGTATGTTATTTAACCTAGGTTATTATAATCTTTTGAAGGTTTTGAAATATTGTAATAGCTTTTCAAATTTGGCACTTGGGTGCCAAAAAATTATTTTTCCACAAAATGTTTTGGTGTTCTTAAAATCCTCAACTTTGAATGATTTGTAAACTACTTTAGAAAAGCAAATCACCCCATTGTGAATTAACTAAAAGCTAATTATGAAAAAATAGGGAAATGCCCAAGCTTACAAACATACCTTGCAATTCATGCATCCACCAATGTGAATTGTCATTTGGCCAAAAACTAGATTACCAAAATAGTTGAAAGCATGACTTGCAATGATGCAACATCACCCATGGGTAGAATTATGCTCGATGACATCACAATTTTAGTTGATCTTTCAATTGAAAGTCAATTACAAAAATTATCACTATAAACTAGTTGTAAAAGGTGGTCCTTTAGTTGAGGACCATCTTCAATTGTTGACCAATTTTGTTGGCAATTCAACTTATTTAACAAATTTGATTTTTGATTTAAAAATTTTAAATTTTATTATGGAAATCTAGTTGGAAATGACATGTAATTGAAGATGTTCTAGTTAAAAAAAGGGTTTTTCTTCTAGTGTATATAATTTTCATGTCAATTCTAATGGTTGCCTTCCATTTCTTCAATCTTGTTGTTTCATAAAGTTGTGATTCATGAACAAGAGGATTCAATTTTTTTGCAATGGCATCAAATGAAAATGCAGTAGACTCATTACTTAGAAATTGATTATTTTTGTTCCCCCATTTTCCTATGGAACCTAAAGACTATGAACTACCCCTTACATGTTGGCAATATCATAGATCAAAGTTTCCAAATGTGGGATTTGTGGCTTGCTAGATTTTTGGTATCCTTGGATCTCCAATTGAAAACAAACATATTTTTAGCATAGTTGGAATGTTCATTAACCTATGAAGATGCAAGTTCGGAGTTGATAATCTAGACAAACTTGTGATGATCTTGAAGAACTAGCCAAATGATGCAAAGGTGGGTTGTGCTCAAAAATGGAAATACATTGATGACTTCGTAACCAAAGAAGCTAATATCATTGAAGACAATTTGTTTGTGTAGGATTTACTAGACAATGTTGATGTTAAGGAACTAAATTCAATTTAGGTTTCCACAAATTATTTCAACTAGGTTCTATTTTTCATACCATGGATTCAAGTTCCATTTTCAATTATACATTTGTTGTGATCACGAATTTGATGGTTCATTTTTCAAATGTTGGTTTAATGAAAAGACATGTTGATACTTACCTTTTTCTATGTTTGATTTGGGTTGCAAGTTGTTTTTTAGCATTGGATGTTCATGCATATGACCAAAACAATCTTAACTAATTTTTTTAAATAAAGTTTTTTTTGTTGTTTGTTTTGTGATTAATAGGGAAAAAATTGCATGAAATTGCAGTTTAAGTGAAGCAATTATTAACAAGGATTTATTGATGTGATCTATTAAACATGTGATTGTGGGAACATGTGGGGTCTTAAATTTTAAAGTAGACATACATGTTCAGAATGTGCATCACAAAATAATCCAAAAGGTTGAATACCTTCTCCAAGAGCCATTATTAGCAATTTGTCATTGTTGTCAATAACATGTTCACGACTTAAAATATTTTGCACTAATGTGTCTATGCATTTTTCATCCATTACTTCTTCAAACATGTATGGTTTTTTTATTTCTAAATTTGCATCAATTGTGTATTTTTAAAATTCTATAGTTTTCATTTCATTACACCAAAATGTGTCATAATTCATTTGGGTTTCACTAGATTTTGATTGAATTTGGACATTTTTACCATGGTGAAACTAGTCAACCCCTTAGTGAATGGGGACCAGTTGTTATGGATAGTGAATTGGTCCACTAATACCTAGTGAAACAAAGTTATTTTCAAGTGAAATACAAATTTACCAAATCATTTTACTTGTTAGTTAATTAACTAAGCAACATGAAAATTAATTAAATTAAAATTATTTAATATTTAATTTACTATTTAATATTATTGATAATTTCATGATTTTCAGCTTATGAATTATTGACACATGTCATTACCTATGTTAAGTAAAAAACCTAGCCTAAATACATAGGTCATGTAATCAACTTAAGTAAACACCTACTCTAAATAACTACATAGGAGAATATTTGGTCAATTTACCACTATTGAATACAAACACACCATTTGTGAAGTTTGATCTTTTGACCTTTAAGATGGAGGCAAACACCCTCACCATCAAACCACCGCACTTATTATGATAATGTGTTACACTGCATTTTATTTATTAAATACTTCATTTTAAACGTTACAAAAACATAAACTTTAAAAATTCATATTTTTTAAAGATTTTGTCCAAATGAAATGCTTAAAATTTAAATTAATTTTTTTTTCAATAGTGTACATAATTACATTTATTTCCTTTTGAAAGTGTAAAATCATTTGAACATTTTTTTTTAAATATCATTATTCACTAACATTTCAATGACCATCCCTTTGGAATTTTTTTTTTAATAAAGGGATAAATTTTTTGCTAATATAATAATATTACCTATGTTAGGTTACTTTCAATTATTTTAAGGCTACTTGTCATTATTCTAAATTATTTTAGCTTACATTATTTATGACTATTTATGGTTATTTTCAATTTTTTTGCTATTTTTAGTTATTTCACCTTAGGTTACTTTTAATTATTTTAAGTTGTTTTTGGTTATTTATTTTTTATTGTAATACCTAAAAACAATTAAAATTTATAGGAGTTACATTTGATTGTGTGATTTTATGTTTTGCAATATGAAATTGTTATGTGTAAGGTTTTAGGGTTAGGATTTTTTTATTACAAAATAATGATTTAATTTTTTATATTTTTTGGTTTAGGTCCGGAACTTGAAATCGACTAAGCCTTTTAGCCACTAGCACCCCCTTGTCCATTTAATATGGCTAAAAAAAACAAAAAAATGGATGAATGTTGGGTTGAAATGGAGGTGTAAAGTTGGCACTTGCATTGTCACATATTGTGCCAAATGGTTGTTGACCAAACATTTGACAACAAACATTTGAAGGAGGTGCATAATGACAAAAAAGAACCAAACATGAGAGGCTTTCAACTTCTGAACGAAGTATTCGACATCAAGACCATGCTAAAATGAACGTTCACATCTTGGGAAATGCCATGGCCGTGTAAAGGCAGAATGATCAAAAGGTTGCTAGTCACATTTGTGCTAAAGCCCGACATGAGTGGGATAAATTGGTAATTGTTGCAAAGTAATGTCCACCATTACCAAAACCAATTTTGTTCAAATTAACTTTAAAGTAATTGTTGTAGGTGTTGGGTCTTAATGCTTGGGGTGTGGGAAGCATGCTTCGAAATGTAACATCACGAATGGAAAAATATGAAGATTTACAAGAGATTATTTGATCCACTCATTCGGTAGATGCATGACAATTGAAGATGACATGGGATGTCAAAAATTAGGATTGAGAGTCCATTAAAGCAAGTCGGACACAAAAGTTGACAGATAATTAGATTTCCATGAATCTAAAATGATTCATGGAAGGTAAGAAAAAATAATAATCAATGTTTATTGTTTTTTTATAATTTTGTTTCGTCCACGGTGTTTTAGGGTTTAATTTGATGGTTTTTGGGTGTTTATAACGTTTAGGGCACAATAAACGAAAAGTTTGTTGCAAATGCAATTCAAATTGAAATGCAATGCCGCCATCTGTACATTGTTTATCATGTAGCAAGGGTTGCAAATGCAATAGTTACTTACTAAGTTAAACACGATATTGTAGATAATGATGTGATTTAGGGTTTCAATTTTATATGGTTAGCTAGATTTTTTTAGCCCTCTCATTTTTTGGACTACCTACTTTTTGAACTTTGGTCCTTTGATATATTATAGAAAATCTTTTTTTTTCATTGGGATCTTTTAACATTTTTTGATCCACCCATATTTGTACATCTTTTATTAATATAATTTTTTTTTTAGTCACACTTGTTTGATGGGTATATGGTTAATTATATATGTCTCCTTTTTCATCTTCTTAGTATTTTAGATGTAAGAATCAAAATTTAAATAGGCCTATATGAATAGGTAACATTAATTTGTTTAGAACTGACAAAGATCAAAATGAACATTGTGCAATATCTACATCCTTTTATTAGAATTTCCATAAAGCCATTTCAAATATGTAATATCCACATATAGGTCTCATAAGTAGTTGCTGGTTTTTTTTACATCCATTGTAATATTTGCATATGGGTCTAATAGTTGATTTTTTAACATCCATTATAGTACTCGCATATAGTTCCATAAATAATTGTTGATCTTTAACATCTTTTGCAATACTTGCATATAGTTCATATGACATGATAATTTAGTCTAAGTATCAACAAATAATGTCATAATTAAGAAATTACTAAAAAAGTATTTCAGATAATGTAAATGATTAATTATCATATTCAAATAATCATTTATTTCTTAATATTAATTAACTGATTATTTGGTTGAACTTTAATTATTCAAAAAATTAAAATTTAGATCTAAAAATCAAATCAATAATTTGATATTTAATTTATTATCTTAATTATATTTTTTATGTTGATATGTTATTCAAATAATTATTTTAAATAATTATTCATGATAATTAATTGTCATAAAATTAATTTAGGTATATAAAGAGACATATTTTGGGTATTCAAACCACTTATTTTGAAGTGGCCTTGCATGTGGGTATTGCATTTAAGGTTGATTCTTCACCTAAAGTTATTTAAATCACCTATGGATTATTTCAAAACGAACTTGCATGCAAGTATTGCATACAAGCTTTGGTTTTCATTCAAAGGCCACCCAAACTACATACTCGTTATTTTGAAATGACCTTACATGTGGGTATTGCATTTAGGGTTGGATTTGCACTTAAGGTTACTTAAATCACCTATGGGTTCTATTGAAACAAATTTGAATATGGGTATTGCATTTAAGGCTAAGTATTCATATAATTTTACAATATTTACACACGTATTTATTTTTATCAACTAGAAATTTGGCCTTAATTTTTTGAATAATTAAATAAAATTTGTAACAAAACACAAAAGAAAGTATGTATTTTACCATTTGGTAATATTTTCAAGTTAAGTTCTTTCACTTTCTTTTAAAAATTATAAAATGACATTGCATTGTTTTACATATGCTTAAGCCCTAAAAATTCTGACCAAAATGCACCTTAGATTTATTTTAATTATTATACTTGTAAAAAATGTTAATTATTTTATATGTCCCAAAATCTAAACCTAAACCATAATTTTAACATTAAGTAGTAAATTTTACATTAAACCTTAACCCCTTGTATCATCAATGTGATCAATTTTGCACTATGTTCATTTCTATATATGTTAAATCATACTATAAGATGAATAAATAATTTTGAAAACATGAATTTCATGATGTATTGAAGGGGAATCAAATATTTAGAAAACATTTTTATATTTCATGGTTAATGAATTATCACAGTACGATACAAGTATTGCATTTAAACAAAAGTGGGTTAGGAAATATTAAACTTTAACAACTATGAAACATATGGAAACAAAAGATATTCACAATTATGTTATAGAAATAAACAAGTGATAAAATCAAAACCAATATAATGAGCAAAGTCGAGAGTATAAACCTTAAACCCCAATATATATGAACCAAATTCCTAAACATTAAATCATAAGGCATAACCTTAAAAATCCAAATGATATTTTTCCATAAGCCTTATTACAACCTTAACAATACAAACCTTAACAAAAAAAGTCCTAATGATATATGCCCTAAACCCAAAAAATTATACAAAGTATACAAATTATATAATGCAAAATAAAAAATAAAAAAAACATAAGAAACAATTTCGAAACCAAATTTTAAAACTTTTAAACCATAAAAATTTACTAATTAAAAAAAAACTTAATCTTAAAAAACAATCAAATAAAATTTGGAAAAAAACCAAAAGAAAAGATATTTTTTTACTTTTGTGTGATCTCTCCAAGCTAATTTTTTCCACTCTTTTTGAAAAAGATATACAATGAAATTATATTACTTCACATATGTTTACACCCTAAAATTTCCCCCCCAAATTTAACCTAATTTAGGTTAATTATTATAGATTTGTGAAAAACTTGCTAAATAATTTATGTGTCCTAACCTTAAACCTAAACCATAATCCAATAATACATACTTATAATAATTACATGAAAAGATGTATTATAATGTCCATTCCATAAATAATTAGTTAAACAAAATTTAGTAAAATATGCATTAACTAAACCAAAATGGTTGTAATTATGACATTTTTTTTCCATTTTAAATTGTTTGTAATACCTACATATGGTTACCTATGTTCATCATCCATGAACTAAGGCGAACATTGATAAATTGATAGGTAGGATTGGGGGGGTCGGTGGGGTGGGAAAAGTGAATAGGTAATTAGTTAAGTATTTGGCTATGTAAAAAACATAGGTAGGTAGGTGAACATAGTGGTATGTAGGAAGGTGGGTGCATAGGTAGGTAATTGGGTTAGTAGGCAAATAGGTTACTAAGGTAGGTAAGCATGTAGGTAGGCAAGTTAATAGGTAGAAAGAAAGACACAATAATAAGGTAATTAAGTAGATAGGCAAGTTAGTACATAGGAAACAAGTTATGTTATCAAGGTGACTAGGTTTTTATAATACTTATGTCAATAGGGTGGTTGTGTATATAAGGTTGTCAAATAGTAATGTAGCTAGGTCTGTAGGGTATGTAGTTAACATGGTAGCTAGGTTAGTAGGGTAGATAGTTAGTATAGTAATTAAGTCAGTAGGATAACTAGTTATTAAGGTAGCTATGTCAATAGGGGATAATTAGTAAAGTACCAAGGTTAGTATAATATTTATGAAAGTAGGAAGGTGAATAGGGTAATTATGTGTGAGGTCAGGTCTAGGGAAAAAACAACCAAGAACAAACCAAAAAAATAAAATTAATGGTTAACAATGAAAAGAAATGGATTGTGATGAACCCCATCTAATCCCGAATGAAAAAACACAGCCCATCTAATGGATAGAATGGCCAACTGGTGCATTGGTGGCTATTGGTTCATTCTCGCCATGAACTTGGTATAAAGGCAAGCTAATCATTAGTTTTGAAAAACATAAGAAATCATGATTAAAATCCAACTTGCCTTCTTAAAATTTTCCATGATTACATGATTTTTTTAATATATTTCCCATTTTCATCTTATCTGAACATTAGTCCCAAAAATAATCAATGTAATAATATACCAAACATTGTCCTCAAACTCTAGCGTCCTTCATAAACACAAAGTTTATATTAAAAGCTTGAGATTAAACACAAGTAGGAAGTTCCCTTGAAAGGACTATGATCCACAATAACAATCAACAATAACTTGTTTAGGTGTATGGAATCCATTTGTTTAGCTATTTTGCTACGTTCATTTATCTTGTTTTTAAAGTTTGTTTTGCCAAATTGTTATATCCACATTGCTATTTGGCTAAATTTGATTATTTGCCAAGTTGATTTTATTGTTGTGACGTGTAAAGTCGTGATGTACAGTGTCGTAAGGGTGTAAATCCATAATAAATTCTATTAAACAAAAAGACTAAAACTAGTCAAAGGTAAAAACTAATCAACCAAAAAGAGATGCATGGACATATATATATAATGCACAAGAGGTGGTTGAAATGAAATTCTCATGTATTCCCCCCCCCCGCCCCCTAGACCTGAGCCAAGAAAAGCGTGGCATGGTTTGAGTAAAAATCAAGGTGTTGCAGGAAAACATGATGAACAATACCAACTGCCGGTGGGAACTTGAATGAGCTCCGACTTGAGGCAGAAGAGATGGTATCCACCATTATAGTTGTCGTAAAGTAACATTTGATCAGCATCGTCTGTCCTCTGACATACCTGACATGGATAATCAAGTGGAGGAATCCAAGTCGATGTGATGATGGTAGGATCCAAGTTCGGCAGGTGGTAGGGCGCACAGTTTTTGGAATGATCCCAAATTGTGCATTCATTAGCTCCTTGCAACTCTAACACACCTGAAGGCTTGATTACCTTAATCCTTAAGATAGTGCAACTAGAAGAAGTGTCTAAAGTATTGTTAGGTTGCCATTAGAGATACAAAAAGTCACCAACATTAAATTATCTCACTTTAGGTTTGTAATTGCCACCTCGTGTGTGTGCATACCATAAGGTGTCTCGATGTTATGCAATGGACAAGTTTTCCATGGCCATGGGCATAACCTTCTTGAACAAAACAACCTTCTCTACGATGACCTTAACCTACGTGGATGGAGGGTCCAAGTCCACAACTTGGTCCATTTGAACAGCAATGGAAGAGGGTGGAATGGGATGTCTCCCAAAAAGTAGAAAGTAAGGAGAGAAATGAAACAAAGAGGCATGTTTGGACATCCTGTAACCCATGGCGATGTAAGGGAGGGCCAGGTCCCAATCCTTTTTGTTCCTAATGAGGCAAATATTATAAAGTCCTTTTTTGCATGTCTGAACCATCCTCTCTACAAGGCCATCAGCTTGGGGATGATCTTTTGGAGTCCGACAATGGTCAATGAGGGCATGGTCAAATAGGTCTTGGAATTCTCCCCTGAATTCTGATTTTTGATCAATAAGGCACTCAACACAAGCCCCAAACCTACTTAGAACTTGTTGTAAGAAAGCCTGGTTAGTGTTGTGTGATGATTTGTTTGGCAACGCAATAAGCTTGACCCATTTTGAAAAAGGCTCAATCACAATCATGATGTAAACATTACCCCTAGAGGTTTGTGGTAATTCTCCAGCTAAATCACATGACCAGCGATAGAACATGCCCTGAATAGGGAGTGGAGAAGGAAATTTTCATTCTATCACATTGTTCACACCTAGCAATGATGTTTCGAACTAAGCATACATACCTCTCCAATGGTAAAGAGGAACGAGGAGGTTATAAGTATGTTTAATTCCAAAGTGTCCAAGCTCCAAATGTACATTTTGAATAAGACCAAGTCGTTCATGTGGTGGAGGAACCACTCTGTTGCCTTGTGGTAAGCATCAAATGAGTGTTTATCCCTCGATGAGTAGCATTTGGACCACTGTTGTATGCGATCCTAATGACTTGATGTAATTGGGGAGGGTATTCCCCATGCTAAAGAAACCTCAGAGTGTCTAAATCCTCCCATGTATCCACAATGGGATGTTCAACCAGGTTACATTATAGTAGTGCAAGATAACTAAATACATTAGATACATGTATTGTTTGAATCTTGTCGAAGTTTTGTTTGGCTTCCGAGAAATCTTCAGAGGTAGTGAGGGGTCTTTGCGAAATGGTATTTGCATTCTGATGTGTAATACCAGGTCGATGAATAATCTTGAATTCATACTATTAAAATATAAGTGCCCAATGAGCTAACGTACTAGTAAGCTTATCATTGGTCATCAACCATTTGATAGGTTGGTGGTCAATATACAAAGTGAAATTAGTGCCATAAAGATAGGGCTTGAAATGTATGACGGCCCATACAATAGCAAGGCACTCCCCTTTATATGAAGAGTAGTTGCTTCGGGATGCATAGGCAATAACATATTCCTTGCCTTCCTCATCAAGTTGGCTAATAATAGCTTTAATACCAAGAGCACTCCAGTTAGTGTGTAGAATGAAGACCTTGTTGAAATCAAATTTTTTTAAAATGAGGAATTTTGAAAGCTTTTCCTTGAGTGTGTTGAAAGCTTCTTAAACTTCATCACTCCATGTCCAAGCAACATCCTTCTTTAATAATGCATAGAAAGGATGAACAATAGTATTAAAGTCTTGGATGTAAATTTTGTAGTAATTACATAGTCTAATGAAGCTCTTCAAAGTGTGAACATCAATAGGATTGGGCATTTCCAAAATGGCTATTACTTTGGCCCAATGAGCCATAATACCATTTGGCAAAATTCTGTGTCCAAGGTAGACTACTGAGGTGACAACAAACTCACATTTTTTAGGGTGGATCTTCATATTGATTTCATGGAACCTCTTGAATAACTCTTCAAGATGAGCCAAGTGCTGTAAAAGTCCCTTGCTATCCATTAGGATGTCATCTATGTAGCACTTCAGGAAATCTACCCTTTTGAAAACCTAGTCCATGGTTCGTTGAAAGAATATAGGTGCATTCTTTAATCCAAAAGGCATCACAAGCCATTTCCACAACTTGTTGCTTCCATGGAATGCCGTTTTCTTGCAATCCTTCGTAGCGAACATAATTGGGTTGAAGCCTTGCCTTAGATCCAGAATTGTGAAAATGTTTGAGTCTCCAATGCTATCAAACAGTTTTTCAGGGATGGGCATGGGGTACCTATCTTGAGGTGTAACTAGGTTCAAAGGCGTATATTCCCTGCACATCCTTTTCTTAGTCCATAATCTAGCTGAATCTTTCTTTGCTAGCGTTATTGTAGCGGTTACGAAATTAGAACTTAATGGCTGAATGAGATTAGCCTCATGGAACTTTTTACATCATGGAATTCCCACTCATGCTTGCTCAACTTATGCCTCCTCCAATAAACGTGTCTCATTTGTAAGGTCTATAGAGAACTACATGGTCTTATACCTACCTAAGTTTTTCATTGAAAATGTGAACACATTCTCATATTTAATTAGCAAATCTGTGACCTAGTCTCTCTCCTTTTTGGTGAGTTGGTTCCCCATAACGAAAGGGTGGTTGGAAACACATGGAATGGAGTTGGAAAATGTGTTTGAAGAACCTGGTGTATTGGGTTCTCCACTATCCAACTATGTAGATTCGTAGAAGGTTGTAATTCTTTCTCTAGAAGTTGATGTACCTCTAGGTGTATTCGAAACAACTTGAATCAAATTACATGGTACCTCCTCCCCCCCAATACTAAGAGTGAAATGTAGAGTGTTGAAGATAGGCAAGTGTATTTGGTCGGGGTGCCATGTGTTGCATTGCCAGAATTGCAAGCTGATTGAATCAGTGTTTGTGTTGTGTACATTTGAAAGAGTACATAGGTTACCAACAACCATGTAAAGGAGTTCAGGTCCATGCCTCTCCCCAATAGAACGTTATGCTCTAATCTAGTCACCTAGGTGGACTAGTAGTGCCAGTTTGGAACCCCATAGCCCTTTTTTCTTTCTTCTGAGCTTGGTTCATCCCAAGTGGCTGAAGCATGACGATACATCAAACTTGGTCCATCTCCTTGAAAAGCGTGTGCTATTGGGAAGGAGACAAAGGTGGGTTAAACATTTCTTAATTTTCCTATTGTGTTCGTAAGAAACCAAGGAGGTTTCTCTTGCCTCATAACTGGTTAATAAGAGTTCTAATCATCCAATATGTGAAATACTTGTAGGTTGGGGTTTTTGAAGGTGTATCTTAAAGCCAACTGCAAAATTGAGAGTGGTGCAAGGTTGGTCCACTAGTTGTGTAACTGGTGTGCATAGGAACCATATTGTGCCACATCAAGTGGCTTTCCAAGGTAATGCTTGACTAACGTGTAGTGTTCCTAGACTTTCTCCCTATGGTCAAGTTGAGAAGGGGTGTTCTCAATTACATAATCAAGTGTAGGAGAAATGGATTGAGCTTAGGTGATCAATCGTACCATGTCCATGAAGAGATTAGATCTTGTGTCATTCAAGCCTTCTCCAAATTTAGTTGTTCAAAATCCTTGACATTCCCAACCTAAAATGATGAGGTCCACGGGGCCAAGTAATTACATATGCTTTTTCTAAATTGGTTGTATGTTAGAGGGCAAAAACATGAAGTTGGCCTTCCATGTGATTGTTGTAAATTATTGTGGAAATCTAGCTATGAGCTCCCTCATTTGCGATGCCACAACTTGCTTTGCAATAGGATTAATGTCTACGTAGAAATACCTCCAAACCACCATCCTTGACTGTAGTAGGGCTTGGAGACTTATACCAATACCACCAAAGAGTTTTAGTAATGTAATCCCCCCCTCAGGCGGTGTCTAGGTGATTAGTTGACGAAATAATGGTTTAATCGGTTCGCCATGGCTCTCCATGTTCTCAAAATTAGACAAAGTTTTGACCAAGGGCTTGTGGGCTGCTTTGAACCTTTGTAAAATCTTTGGTCCGTGTTGAATGTCCATAGGAACCACCCTCAAGCTTTCAGTAGCTTGGGCGTAAGCTATCTCCTCCTCATCGCCCTCTATCCACTCCTGGTTAGTTTGTTGGATGTAGGAATGGTGTGTGCTTCCTTGAGCATACAGTGGTGAGCCATAGGACTATGGTTCCCATGTAAATTAAGGGGTAAGTATCCCAGGTGGTGGCCATCAGTCTCCTAATCCACTCGGTAGTATGCATGCTCACATTAGTTGTCAATTGTGAATTTTAGTGGAAACAAGCCCTCTTGCCCAATGAACACATCGTAAATAGTGCATTAATGATTAAACATCTAACCTGTAGGCAAGGCTCTTAATCTGTACTTTCATTGAAGTTAAGTGTAATCAAATCCGAGTTCTCCCCAAGTACCTCCTCTACGCTCCCACTAACAGTGCGAATTTGCCACATAAATTTTCGTAGTTTGGAATCGAACATGCCCATCTTCTTGGCAAATTGAACTCTAAGATCACTGGTTGGGCACTTGTATCAAGAAGTACCACTCTGGGTGTATGTCCTCCCACTTGGATTGTTGATTCGGTATCATCAACAATGGCAACTCTGGTGGCGATGAAAATTCTTTCACTAAGCACCACCTTCTGAAATGAGTGAAAGATTTTGTGGAAAGAATGGCTTTCCACAACGCCTTTGCTGAATAACAAATCCATAAGTGAGTGATTTTAACTCCCTTCTGATATGTGAATGTAGATCATAAGTAGGAAAACTTAGTAGTTTAGCCATGCTAGAACTAGTGACCAAATTATGAACGCCATTTACAACACATGAGCCTATCGAGTGTTTTTCCAAGGTGTTGGATGGGACCCCTGTAGCATGTGGATCAGGGATTGGTAGAGGACTTGATGTAGTGTTCATGTTATCTTCTAGTACTGTAATTATGTCGCTTGTGCTTAGTTTCAAATCTTGAAAACAAAACAACGGTGTATTCATAAGCTTTTGCGCCACTTCACACATTTGAAGTTAGCATTCCGTAAGCTGATTAGTGGAAAATTATGTGTTTTCCTAATGTCATGTATTCTTGGGACACAAGATTTTGATGTTTTAGCAACTTATTGTGTAGTAGTCTCTTCCCCCCTCACCAACAAGGTGCGTTCTATTTTTGTGTTGAGAGGATGAAAAGATTGTGGCATGACTGCTCGAGCTCCTTTAGCCCTGGTAATAAGACTTGAATAAGATGCGAGTCCATCAGTCTGAATTACTTGCTTAGTGGTAAAAACTCTGGGTGCCACACTAGCCTCTTGTGTTACAAAGTAGGAAGGGTAAAAAGAAGTGGCAAATTCTGGTGTGAAACTAGAATTGTGTGCATTGGAAAAAACATACTCCCTAACCATGGCATCGTGTGAGAGGCCATAGAATGACTTAGGAGGTCCCTCCCGTGATCTTGAACCTTGTACAGGTTGGGCATGATTAGTTGGTTGGGAAGACTTGTTTTTCAGATTAACAAGTTAGGCCCTTAATGATTCGAATTCATTTTGCAAAGTTTATATTTGAATGGCATGGGCTTGAAGCACCTCCCTTTTGTCAGCATTGTGCTTCTTCTTCTTAGCATTTTTACTGGAATTACTTTGGTGGGGAAAACTTAAGTGGAAGGCTAAGGTGCTTTGGCTTTTGGTTAAAGGGTAGCAGAAAATGTTGGTAGATTTTGCCATGGTAATTAGAGTTGCTTCCATTCCAAGAACTTGGCAAAACAAACAGCTTTCTGATGTCCCTCTTTCCCACAGTAATCACAAAAGAGATCCTTGGAAGGAATGTTACACTCATTAGCTTTATGGGCAGGATTGCCATAGTAGTTGCAAGAAGGTAGGATGGGTGTAGTTGAGTGCACTACTTCAACTTTTGAAGAAAAATGTGATGATTTGGTTGGTGTAGCTGGTGGAGGATGAGGCCTTGAATGTGATGGAGGCCTCATAGTATTGGCCTCATAGTGTGCATGAATTAGTTTTAGTTTTTCAGAAATGTTGTACACATCCAACAAAGTGTATGAGTTTCCAAATTCTGCAAAAAACCTGTTGCAAAACCTATGCATGGAGTGTCAAAATACCTTCCAACAAACAAAAATACCGATGGGCAACTTCCAAGTTTCTGATGCTTTGAGTATTCTTTTTAAGCTTGAAAACCCTCTTGTAGAGCATCTTGAGGGTTTCATCCTTCTGCTGAGAGAAGGTGGCAAACTACAGAATTTTTTCAAAACTTTTGATCAGAAATTCCAACTCAAAAATTCGAAAAAATTCCCCCACTGGATTAGCAAAAGTTAATGCATCGATGGTGGGAAGAATGTTTATGGAACGACAATGAGTTGTTGAGGAGAAAGATTTATTAAAGTAAGTACCGGGTCTGAATTATTAGGCATAACCCCATGTTATGCAATAGTAGCTTGTAGTGCAGCTTGAGAGGTAATGGCGATGGCTGTGGCATAAGTTGGATTCGGGATCTGAGTGACGCCCAAAATCCTTAGAAAATGTTGCTCGTAGACATCCAATGCCTCATAGTGCACATAACGGGCCAATTGTTTGAATGCAAACTCTTCAATGTAATTAACGCCATACTTGAATTCTAATTCATAAACCATAGTTGAGAAAGTTGCCTTGAATTTTTTCAAAGAAATGGTACTTGGCTTTCTGCTGAATTTCTCAATTCTCCTAAAGGAACTGCTAACCTCCATGGTGTATATGGGTGTAGAAGTAATGACTTGCAACGGAATATATGATGATATAGAGCACTAGCTACAAAATTTTAACATAATCATGTAATTAAATGTAACCGTAATGGAAATTGAAATGTGAAATGTTTAAGAGATTATACCTTAAACAACTTTAAGTTTTTGTAATCACCAGTGCTAAATGACGAGTAGAGGAAGAAAGAATTATATATTTATGTATTAGTAAAATTATGTAAATGTATGTATTAATACAAAAATAACATAAATATACATATTTACTAAATAGGTAGATGTATGTATTAATACAAAAGTATGTAGATGTACGTATTTATTATTATTATCATTATTATAAAAAAAATGTTGGTGGACAGAATGGAACCGAACGGACGAAAGTCTGACGGACGAAAGTTCATGGATGGAAGTTTAACGGATGGAAGTCGGAGGCCACAACACTCTAGAGCACCCATGAGCTCTGTGGCAATGGTTGATGACAATGCGGTGTTACAAGAGTTGTAGCTTGTGTCGTTGCAACTCGTGGCGACATTATAACTCACGGCACTATTCGACAGCAATGGCAGGTAGCGCTGCAAAATTTTTTGTTTGTTTTTACTAGACGTTGCACCTAACTTCTCAAGTCTTCGATCTACACGAAAGAGAGAGAGAGAAAAAAAAAAAACCTCTCCAAGATATGTCATTCCCTCATTTAGTTTTGTTCTTCCCAGTTCTTCCTCTGTTGGTTAACAGAGGTGTAACAACACAAGCTCCCTCCAACAATACCAGCAACAACTATAACATTAGCAACAACACTGGCAAAAGAAATTCAAACCAAAAGAAATATGTTGCTTTTAACATTAAGCAATGGAGAATAGTTTTTTTTAGAATTGAATTGCAAAAAAGGAAAAAACATGTAATGTATGTAGACGGTGGTCATGCAATAGCCGCCATGAGCATCTACAAAACTAATTTGACTATGGAGGAAACTTTCCTAACAAAGGAATTTTAGAAAAACTAAAAAAAGAAGGGAAGGGCTTGATCTTTTATATAACTGCCAACAAGTTGAAACCCTAAGCACCTAATATGTATAGTCATTTAAGAACATACATTAACCCTAAAAGGCATGATGGGCATGCCTGTAACTAGCCATCATGTATGAAGCCATGTACGGGCATGACATTATTTATTTGCCAAATTGTGAAGTCCACATTACCAAATTGTCAAGTTCATGTTGTCACATTTTCATGGCCCTTTTCACACATTGCCAACTCTACATTAAATGTTATTTGGCTCTTAAGCATGTGGACTACTTGAATGCGTTTCAAGTTGCCCACCAAATCAACAATTATATGATGCTTTTGTCTCAGCAATTATGTTGAATGTGCAACATTCCAAAAATAGATTGCGGTTGTGATTGAAGGTTGATATTATCAAGGAATGGATATGTGCAACAAGGTCAAACTTGGTGCCAAGGTGCAAAAGTAAGCTCTCTTTCTTTCAATTCACTTCAATGGTATTTCCAAAATTTGATCATGGAGTTACAAAAGTTTTTAAAAAAAAATGTCAACATTGAATTAAAGTCTAAAGAGCCCTTTTATGGGCTGCTAGCCAATATTACCATTTTGATTAGAAATCTAATTTTCTAAAAGATTTTGTGTTAAGTTATCATGCTTCTAACTTTTTTTAACATTCTGTAAACACCAATTGTCACATAATTAGTCGCATCATAATTGATGTTAGTTAACATTTTATGTGTGAGTCTTACAAAATTTGAAAAAATTGTAACATTGAGTTATAGATGATTTCGCATTAGGTGTGAATCCCATTTTAGACTCCATGTTTTTTTTCAAAAAATTATGATGTTGTTGAAGTGATGATCATCCATAAATATATTTAACCAAATTTGGCAATATTCAAAACATGCACGAAGACTCTCTCAAGCACCTTTTCACATTGTAGGTAATAGTGGTGATTTTTTAATGGCAATTTTATTTTTCCACAGAAAAAAACTTTTAAAAAGTAGGAAATTTTGTGACAAAATCAAAGCTTTGTGACATGAAATCAATAAAGGAAATCTCAGGGCCAAAACAAAATAAAAAGAAAGCCTTACACCTTATTTCTAATAATGGCAAGCAAGCAAAATTCATATTAAGAAGACCTGTCCTGATATTTGGTAAATTAAATTGCTTATTATATATTTATCTTAAAATGAATTTTCAAATTTCTTGCCTTGTAACGCTCTAGGTAGGGCCTTGGTTTGGTGTTCAGGTTTTGCTCATATTCTTATGCGAGTGAAAAAAATCTATATATTTTTGCTACGCCCTTTGTACCTTTTTGCTTTATGGTATCATATTTTTTTGGGATGATCATAAACTATTCTTAAAAAAAGAAAAAGAAAGAGACATATTTAATGATTATTAAACAAAACACTCTGAGAAGAATCAAGATCCAATTTTGTGTTATTTCATGATGAACATAATTTATCAAAAAAATTTCGATTCTCACATGAATACGCCATAATAACAAGATATTTAACAAAATCAAAGTAGAAACATTTGCTATAAGAATGGTCAGAACTAAAAAAGTGGTAGTCATTCTTTGAAGAAGCCAATGTTCTAAGGTTTCTCTATGAGCTTTCATTGCTTCTCACCTTTTTCTTTTGAGAATAAGACAAAACCAACCTTTTTTGTCTGGCCTTTTCTTATAAAACTGTATATGATAGTTGCCCTTAGTAAAGGAGGGGTGTTTGACAATATTCATGCTTTTTCTCCCTGAAATTTGGATTTCTTCTCTGTGTCTGTGTTTGAAAGCAGGTGGTGGGAAATCTGTTTGGCACAGTCGGTTGGCAATTTTGCTTGTGGAGCCGCTTTTGAGTTTGATTTTAATAGAGAATCCACATGGTGCCCTTCTGGCTCGTGACTACACAGTAGATTGTCTTCTTTGCAATTGATATTATTCTCACATTTTTTGTTGCATATCTGGACAAGAGAATGTTTGTGTTGTTTTACAATTTGAAGAAAATTGCATTCTGGTAAGCGGTCATTCACTGGAAGCAGCTAAAACTTTGATTGTCAGATCGAACTGTGGGATGGACTGAATCTGAGTGGAGTTTTTACATTGAATACATCTACAGAGTCCCTAGGGCCCAGACTGTCCTGTGAATTCATCACTATATTTTCTGTATAGGAGAAGGGTCTGAAAATAGACCCTTCTGGATTTGACACCCGTTCCCTCGGCCTCAGGCCGGGATCTCAAATCCAGAAGGGTCTATGAGGCCGAGGATCTCAAATCCAGAAGGGTCTATTTTCAGACCCTTCCCTTACGTAAAGAGCAGAGGTGATTTTTTTTTGCTGCTGCTTCTGTGTCTAGATAAAGACAAAAACTGATAAAATGTGAAAAATCATGCAAATATGCAAAAGATAGATTACTGAGTTTGAAAACTTCCACATTTCGAAAGGTACAATTTTTAAATGACTGCAAAATTCAGGCAAGTAAGTAATCGTCCTAAAAATACACTAAGAAAAATCTACCGGGTCCTTACGTGGGCAAAGCGCCCAACCAACATGGAGCCAGGAAATATGTCAACCTCCATGGGCTGGCTGAATACACAACAATTTCCCACAACGATACAGCATGCATGCAAATATTAAGTTTCAGATATCGTGAATGGCAACGTCATGGTCACTATTTGCGAGGCCTCTCCCAGCCGACCATTCTTTTGAAGCTTCTTCTGTTGTCAATGTGTAATCTACCTACAAGGTGTTGGAACTGGAAGGGAAGTGTCAGTTATGCAAGCAATTTGGTTTTGTGTTCTCTTCGGTTCCACTTCCACGTGTCCAAATTTGGAATTGCAATCACACAACACTTACAGTGAGTGGGAGGATACAGGATGGACCAAAGCTTCTCACTTTCCTCTATATTTCGTGTTCTCTGCATATCCATTGAAAGCTCGTTTCTTTCTTGTTTTCCTCTTTGCTTTTGCTAAATTGTTTTTAGTGTAGTTCAAGAAGGTAGTGGTTTGCACCCCTAGTCAAAAAAAATTGCTCAGAGCTTTTTAGACTGGGCAATTGTGTAGAGACAAATCTGTTTTGACCTTCATGGTTATACCTTAGGCTTGATAGGAATGGCATCCACAGGCCGTGAGTATTAGGTGGATTTGTTGATAGTCATGTGTGTTTCGATTAGGTGGGAGAGACCAGCCATTTGAGAAGTTGAAGATGTCTTCTCAGTTGCTCGTCTCGATGGACACAGTGTTGTTGTTATCGTTGTTTTTCTTGTTCTCTACGAAAACCGCATTTGGAGTTGTGCGTGGTGGAGCAGGAGATTGCTAATTGTCGGGAAAGAAAGAGAAAGGGTCGCCGGCCTTCTTCACCAGCTCTGGATATGGCGTTTGTGCCGTTCAGCAGGAAGATGGTGAGGACGGCAGCATCATCGGAGCCAGCAGCTCAAGCGGAAAGCCTTCCGTTCATGAGCTTGGTTGATGCTTCTTCCAAGCAACACGAGGACGGTGAACCAGAGCAAATGATGCGTGAGCTTTCCATCAGGGATCAAGAGCAAGGGGAGGATTTCAACCAAAACAACGTACAACAAGTGTTGGAACATAACATTGCTCTTCGTCGCAATTTTGATGATGTACGTGTGATCCTTCTTGCTGCATTTCCCTAAGCTTCAACCTACTTTGCATTTCTTGAGCTTCAACATGGCCAGGGTAATTTTGTTCATCACATAAATGCCAATGGCTACTATGCTTGTTCTCGTTCTTCAAGATACACAAGCATTGGATTTGATTGCCCTTGGAAGAATTCCCCTGTCTCCACCAAGTCTATGACAATTTCTTCTCCAGGAAGAGATTCTGAAAGATCTTTTGTCTGTCTGTCTGTTTGTTTGTGTCTGGAGTGTGGCAGTTGAAGCATCTGCATTTACAGCTCACAGAGTCAAATGCACAACTTCAGGATGCCTTCTTGCGGCTCCAAGAAGAGAAGGTACTAGGCAGCAATACCTTAGGCAATACCAAAACCCATTTGCACCTCATTTGTTTACAAACATCTCCCCAACATTATAATTCTTTTGTTCAATTTCTCTTGTCTTTGAAGGCAGGACTGTTCTGTTCTATTTCTGATTTCAAGCTCGTTGATACCCTTTTTATTGGATTTTTTTTTGTTCCAAGTTCAATGGTTGTGACCATTTTCTGATTTCAAGCTATTAGGCCATTATAGGGTAAGCTCCTTCGTATAGCCCTTTGAAGGCAATCAAATTTCCTGCTTTGTGGTGTGATATTGTTTCCATGTCATGCTTGAAATTCATGTAATTACAGTTATACATTACCATAGAATGTGCACCCTAATATTGCTTTGTATTCACGAGGTTGATCACAAAAACTGTTGATTCTGTCATCTTATGGGCTACGGATTTGGTCATGACCTAGGAAGCATTTGAGAAAGCAGCCAGTCAGGCTGGTGAACTAAAGCAAGACAGGGTGCAGCTGCTTGCAAGCATGGAAGAACTTGTAAATTTCTTTTCATGTTCCTCAATCACTAGTACTTCAATCTCTTCGTCTCTCTGTATTGGTGTAGTCTTGTCATTACCACACATGATTTTTCCTGGGAATGACCTCGAGTTCCTTTGCCTGATGTTCTGACACGAAACAAATCTTTGAGCTTAATATCCTAGGTCTTGAGAATTGACATGCAGCTTGTGTTCCTTCTCTTTACACTGAAAAATCTATCTTTACACATGGATGAGATCTCTGACCATGAAGGTGTGATGCTTTCTGGAAGTGTAGAAGAGGAAACAACAGGAGGAGGTCCATTCCATAAAGAGTGAACGTGATCAAGCCATGGGTAGGTCACAATATTAATAATGTCTATCACTTGTTTTCTATAACAGTTACACAACAGTCCATTGGCAGTTCTGCCTCAAAATCAGAGATGTTCTGTAATTCTGTAGCAAGGAAGAGAGAAACTGCTAAGTCCAAGGCGTGATCAAATATCTGAGTGCCTTTGAAAGAGCCAGTGTATGATAATGCAAACAGGAAGGAAGAACCATCAGAACCCACTTTCAAAGTACAGATGTTGAATTGAACTAGCACTTTGAAATGGTGGATAATATGGTTAAGATTTGTAATTGTTCTCTTCTTCTCATAGTCATGAACAAGTTAGTAGCTCAAAACTCATATGCATGTCAGTCTTCTTTTCAAGAAATGTGGGCCTGAAACAGCTAAAGCAGGAGAGATGGTGCTACGAATCCAGAATTTGGAAAAGAAAACATTGACACACAAGACTGAGAACAAGGAACTTTCACATAAGATTGAAGTCATGAGGTATTAACCTTCATCCACTTGATCTCAACTGAGAACAACTACAGGAACTTCAACAGAATTGAAGTTGTGTATATTCAGGCTCAATAGGTTCAATCTACTCTATAGATTGAAGATGTTGTGTCTGTGTCTCTAAAGGATGGAAAAGGAGCAATCTTTGGTCGTCAAGCATTGTGCTGAGATGGACTTTGCACGAGCACTGGCAGCGACAAAGGCTGAAGATGAAGCATGCCGACAACAAGCTGCGGACTTTGCTCATAAGGTGGTCCTCTTTCTCTCTGTCTCCTTCTAGTTGACTTATTAGTTCAGCCAGCATTCTTAGGATATGAGGATTTCTGCCAAGCCACAAATTTATCTTTCGGTTGTTTCAGCTGTCAAACTTATATTTCATTGCCATCCCCGTTGCTTTTACCCTTTCCTGTACCCCTGTATTTGTGTCTTGTGCTCAGTTGTATTCCTCCCCTGAGCTTCTTTGGGTATTTTTTAGTCAAATATTTTGTTCCCTAACTACGATTCTAACAACTAAGAAATGCGAGCCCTTGGTTTTCTTTGTGACAATGGGTAGTGTAAGCATTTGGAGTTGGATTTAAAGAAGGCATTGGAGGCTGCTGAATGTGCCCATCAGCAGCTAATAACTACAACACACAACAAAGATGCAGCCATTTCTGAACTTGAACAGGCCTTGAGAAAACTGGAGTGAGTAATTTTTCTAATCTACTCTGGTGCTTTAGCTTTTGAGAAGTTCAGCTTTGTAAGTAGTTTATTCTAAATTGTATAACATGTTGGAAATTAGAACTTCATGGACTGGAGTTTGTAATCTAATATTCCTTAAGCTAAGTACCCATAATGGTGTCATATTGTCTATTCCAGTACTGGACAAGTCTGTTGTAGTGTTTGAATTAATCACAATAAATCACACATAACAGGGAGAAGCTGTATAATGTGGAGGAGAACCACAAAACAATAGAGAAGGATTGGGAAAGAGAACAGAAGAAATTACAGCATGTTATTGAAGACAAAGAAAGGTATGTTGTGCTGTTGGGACTAGGATCCTGATCAAGATGTGAGGATAATATGTAAACTGCTTATGATTGCAACTAATATGCTAGGGTTTCATTGGGATTCTTTCAGTTTACATCATGTCCCTTATAAGCAGTTGGTTGATAACTGTTGTTGAAGCCCACAAAAACTACAGTCATCATTACCATATCAGCATGTCTTCTTCTTTCCTTTGGTTATGTTTGTAACATTAGTGAAGAATTGAAAATCTTGTCATGGTTTAAAAATTAATTGAAACTACCTTCAAGAAAGAACTCAATCTCAGGCTCTTTTCTTTGGCATCTCTACAGCATAGCTCATAAGTATAGTTGAGAATACAGGAATGAACTACAAATGCTGCGGGCAAAAGAGGAAGCAGAAATACAGTTAAGAGAAGAATGTGAGCAATGCATTAAGCAAATCAAGCATGAGAAGGAGGAGAGTGAGTGGCAGTGGAAAGAAGAATCAGAGTGTCATGTCAAAGAAGCTCTTATGGAGGCCAGGATTGAGGAAGAACGACAGCGGGACTTGCGGCGAACTTTAGAAGGGGAGGCAGCTGACTTGCGGGCAATGCTTACAGCAGTGGAGCAAGCTAGCACTGATGCAGAGGCTCGGCACACAGAATCAGAAAATCAGTTAACCAAGGTTCTTCTCTGCATTCTTACAAAGTCCTTGCATTTCAAATGCAAGGTAAATTTGATTCTTTCAGAGAGTGGGTACCTGCACATTCCTGTCTGTTTTCTTCAAAGGTCTTCAATTATGAGAGGCCCGCATTCATCAGCAATCTCTATGAGTATATGCAATAGATGGGAGTTCAGAAGCCAAACATTGCAATGGTTTGCATGCACAGGAGTGTGAACTGCTACAAAATGAACTCAGTGAATCCAAAGACAAATTGAAAGAGGCGACTAGTGCTTTGTTAGGACTACAGAAAGAGTATTTGGATCTGATGACAGAGGTTGAGGGCCTCCATGCACAGCTAAATGATGCACTGAACAGGAACCATGAAACTTTCTCTGACTTGGCTATGTCCAGGTAACATCTACTGGCATAGTGAAAATCATGTTTGAATATTCTATCATCTCTAGTCTTCTTCAAAATAGCAGAGCATTTTCAACCTCTAGAATAGTAGATATATGGACCCATAGAGTAATAAGCTAGAAGACCCATAAAAATTGCTTATGATTTCTAACAGTGTCAAACTATTTCAGACCTTGAGCGCATCTGCAATAACCTGAAGGGAATTGCCAACAGAAATATGCAAAATGAGTGTGAGAAGCAGCTGGAGCAATTGAAAAATACAGTTCATGAGCTTAGAAGTCAGCAGGAGAAGGACCACATTGATGAGGGAAATCGCCTTGAGGATGCCAAGGTTATTACATCTATCTCTTCTTAAACCAAGCCATATTGTTTTCACTGCAATATTCCTCAAGAGCTCTAGAGGATTCTCATTTTATAGCTACTTGGAATTGTCATGGTTTATGTACTAAGGTTGCATCCCAGAGACAGAGTGATCATATGGAAACTGCTCTCCACCTACTTTTGGAGTCTGGATCCATTGGCATAATTGCTGTATGAAGTTTCTATTATAAGGAGAAAATGAACAATTGCTGCACAATCCACTTCCCATTTAGCAATTGAGTCCATGATTGCAATGTTTGACTTTACTTTGTGATGGGGAGGGAAGCAGAGGAGGTGGGAAGCTGAAAAAGGAGAGCTCAAGTCCAAAGAATTGATTGCTGCTGATGAGCAGAGGAAAAAGCTATCACACAAGAACCATTATTTGAAAAGGGTTGAGTGGGTGTACCCTGATCTTCAGATCCCTTGTTTTCAATTCCAGTCTATGTAACTGTCAACCTAGGCAAATTGTGGTCAATAAAACTTGTGGAAATGCGTGTCCAGCCCACCCATTATTAGAGTGGAAGATGATGATATTGATAGAAGTGCCTTTGTATGTTCAGAAACAATTTTGCAACTAAAAGCTTTTTCTGTGAATGATTACAGAAATTGAAGGAAAGGAACAAACTGTTGGCAACGATGACAGTTGAACATAACCAGCTGTTGGTTCGCCTTCGGGAGATGGAAACTCATCTCAGCATCGCACAAACCACAAAACTGGTAGGCTACCTCTAACTTCACTCACGATATAAGAAAATTGCCACAAACACTAGTCAGTCACAAATAAGATGTTTTTAGGCAAGAGAAGAAGGCTGAAGGCAACAGGCAGAATGAAATGGTCTGGACTTTGTAAGCACCAACATATATACATACAGATAGTTGATGATGAAAAAGTCAGATTGCTTACATATCAGCTGAAAATTTAGCAAAGATAAGTGCATTATACCTATTATGTGCCTTCTTCGCCAGGTGTATGCATCAAATCCGTCCACCAGGATAACACCAAGGTATTCCAAGACATTTGTGGGTGGAAATTTGAGTGCTGCATGGTTAAAGTCAGAGGTGACAGAGCTGGAAAGGCGACAGTCTCAATATAGACCATTCCACAAACATGAGGCAAAAAGCCCTGCTGATACTGAACACCTGAAGGTTCCTGTGATAGATAGAGAGACCACAGCCCCAACATGGAAGTAGTCCTGATGTTAACTAGTGTCAGAACAGACAATGAATGAGTGGCATGGCTGTGCCTTGAACCAGAAGCACCACTTGAGACCATGAGCTCACGGATGCTTGTTCCACAGAATTGGAACTTAAGAATCGCAACAACAATGAGATGGGATTGATGGTCCTAGTCCAGTTCTATGAGCTTCAAAGGTTTCCTTCTATTTTGGTTGTTTAGAGTAGTACCACATCCATAAGGATCAAAGCCCAAGAGAGCTACTTGCTTATCAGTTCCAAAGAGGACACAAAGTTTTGAAGTTTTGCATCAATTCCAATGTGGCACTTCATGTGGTAGAAAGAAACACTTGCAAATTTGATGAAAATTTTGCTTGCAAGAACCATTTGGGGTTTGAGGAATTTCTTTTTCACTGCCATATTCCAAGACAACTCTCTGGACAAGATCATTTTAATTCAGCTTCGAGCATTCAAGATTGTAATTATGAACAGATCCATAACTTCTAGCCATTAAGTCTGTTTGGTGAAGCCAAACTTATACAGACAAGAAACACAAACTTGAGCCAAATGCTTAGTGCATTTGTTTCACAAGTTTGTTTACATGATACACATATGATAGTACTTTGGAAATGTTTTCCTTTCAGGAAACTGCCTTCGATCATCACAACAAACCACACATGACCAATCATCAGCTAAGCAAATTACTTAGCATAAAGGTCACATGATTAGCTTGGAGGTGAGAGAGAGTTCATCCAAAGCATGGAGTAAGCAGGCTATTGCATCCACTAATTGCAACAAAGTTGCTCTTAGTTTAACCCTAACATGCCAATGTGGGCATACTTGGGCTCTTTGTTTTAGAGGGCTAAATCTTTTTTGGGTGTGGGCAGAATTAGGAGGTTCATGAAGCGAAAAGAATAGTGTTGATGTAGTAACACTTGCTGCAATCTAAGTTGCAATCAAACCCTCTGCATGTGTCATGTGGAGAAAATTGTTTAAGGACCAATTGCTTGAGCTCATGCCAAATGGGTCCTATTTGAGTCTTGTGAGGTGCATATCCTCCATGAATTCCATTATGGATGTCAGCAACCACCTGATCTCAACATGCCTCAGAAAACCATGCGTCCTACAATGTAGCTGCAGGCCATGTTCGTGGATTTCCACCGAATGGCACAATCCTAGGAAGGGCTGGTTTTGGTTTTGCACGGTTTTGCCCAGACTGGAAAGGGGTGGTTTTGGTTTTGCATGGTTTTGCCCAGACTGGAAAGGGGTGGTTTTGGTTTTGCCAGGTTTTGCCAATACTCGAAAGGTTTACTAGGTCCTGGTTTTGCAAGGTTTTGCCAATATTGGGAGGGTGTCCGGGTTTGCTTTTGCCAGGTTTTGCCAATACCTGTAAGGCACGCCAAGTTTTGGTTTTGCTAAGTTTTTCCAGGATTTGCGAATACTCGAAAGTTATGCTGAGTTTTGGTTTTGCAAGGTTTTGTCAATGCTGGGAATGGGTGGTTTTGGTTTTGGAATGTTTGCCAATACTCAGAACGTGTGCCAGGTTTTGGCTTTGTGAGGTTTCACCAATATTGGGATGGTGTGCCATGTTGTGGTTCTACCAGGTTTTGCCAATATTGGGAAGGTGTGCCATGTTGTGGTTCTACCAGGTTTTGCCAATATTGGGAAGGGGTGTCATGTTCTGATTTCGCCAAGTTTTTCCATGACCCAAAAGGCATGCCAGTTTTTGTTTTGTCAGTTTTTGCCAATACTCAGAAGGAAAAATAAGTTTGTTTTTCAAATTCGTGAGGTAGATGGGTTAACAACCATCCAAAAGAGGGCTTAGCCAAATTTGGCTATAGGTTAGATAGGAAAGTAGAAAAGTTTAGGAACCCTACTACATGCTGGCAAAATGCTATAAACTATTGTCTAAATATGGCAACATGAGCCCAAAAAAACCTTATTACCATTTGTGACATTTTTTTGGTCACTAGAATGTGAAATTTTCCCCCCACAAAATCATCATTGGAAGGTGAACGAAGTTTTGGTTTTATCTGGTTTTGCCAATTGCTTGGAAGCCAAACCGAGTTTTGGTTTTGCCACGTTTTGCCATCATTGGGAAGGGGTGGTTTTGGTTTTGGTAGGTCTAGCCAATACTAGAAAGGTGTGCTGGGTTTTGATTTTCCAGGTTTTGCCAAACCTGAGAAGGTGAAGATTTTGCCAGGTTTTGACAATACTGGGAAGGGGTGATTTTGGTTTTGCCAAGTTTTGCCACAACCAGAAAGGCATACCAAGTTTTGGTTTTGCTGGGTTTTGCAAATAGTGGAAAGGTGTGCCAAGTTTTGGTTTTGTGAGGTTTTGCCAATATTGGGAAGGTGTGCTAGGTTTTGGTTTTGCTAACATCTAGAAGGTATGCATGTTTTGGTTTTGCTAGGTTTTACTAGCACCCAGAATGCATGCCAAGTTTTGGTTCTGCCAAATTTTCCCAAAAATGGGAAGGGGTGGTTTTGGTTTTGCCCATATTGGGAAGGGCATACCAAGTTTTGCCAATACCCTGAAGGCTTGATTTTGCTTTTGACATGTTTTACCAATAGTAGGAAAGGGTGAGTTTTTTTTTGCCAGCTTTTGCCAATAGCTCGAAAGGCGTGCCAAGTTTCGGTTTTGCCAGGTTTTGGGGTTTTTGGTGTAACATGGTGTACCCACAAGAGGTCCAATACTTAGAAGATGTGCCAAGTTTGGTTTTGCCAGGTTTTAACAATAGAGACATGAGACTCTCTAGTGACCGCTTCCGTGCCAGAATCTGCCACCGAGGGCCGTTCTGTAATATGGAATTGGTTCCAGCTTGTGACCCTCTGTGCATCAGCAGTTTAATCATCAAAGTAGCATTTATTTTCACATTAATAAAGACTTCTTTCTCACCGACTTTGGTTTGTGTTAAGTATTGGAGCTTGGATGAGTGATCTGTTTCTGCGACCCTCCATCCGAAATGCATAATTCCAATTACCGAACATCATCACAAGTGCAATCACGCTGAATATTAAGAACTTTTTTTGGATCCATTTCCCAAACATCATCACATGTGCAAACATTGCTAATTTTGTAATTAGCAAGTTGAATTAACTCACATTTCATCTCTTACAATGACAATAATTCAAGCAACCATCATGACTAGGGGGTATCTTGTTGAAACTTTGCATAACCCTGTTTCACAGAACTACACATAAGTTTAAATCTCCTTATTGAATTCAAGGGGTATATGCCATACTTCTTTATGTGGAGCTTGTTGTTCTATGATTTAGGATGTTAAGGAGTGTTCAAAAGATTCCCAAAGTACATGTCAGGTTGGAGAAAAGACTCTTAATGGAATATAACTTGAGTATTGAAATGATTGTTAGCACTCACTTTCCACATTTAACTTATGTTTTAACAAATAAGTATTTTTCCTTTCTTTTAATTTTCAGGCCTTTCCATTGTAGATTTCATTTGCCTTCATGTGGTGGACAACAGAGGCCCTTGTAAAGTGTACTCAAAGAATTTATGAACAAGTTGGTGTTTTTTAAGCTGTAGTGATTGCACCGCAGTGTTCTTTTGAACAATTTTGCTATGTAACTAAGGTGGTGATCATCCATAAAACGTTTAGCCAAATTTGGCTATAAATAAATTATAAAAGCAAAACAAATCTAAGCATCCAAAAATCTGAGCATCTTTTGATATTATTAGCCACCTCCCATCACCAGACATTACTAGGTTATAAGGGTGGATTGTGCTTTTTTGTACTTGCCCAGATTTACACCCATAACTGAACACAAAAGGCATCATCCACACATTATTATGCACATTTTAGGTTTTTTTTTGGTTAATTTTAGTTATTCCACCTTAGGTTATTTTAGATTATCCTACTAGTTGGATGTTGAAATTTTTCTAAACATAATATCTTTGAACCAAGGGTCCTATCATAAGCATATTTGTAATGTCATGCATGTTTAGTAACTGACTTGGTCCTACACTATTCAAATGTTTGATTTAGGCCTAAAATCATTCGATACAAAAATAAATTGGAATTTGGTGAGAAATGAAAAATTCCCACTCCTGAAATTGGGATTCTACTAATTATTGGTTAGCATTGAAAATTTCACGTTTTTGGAGAATTTGACCGAGGTACCATGTTTCATCAATGGTAAAATTTCTAGATGGATGTTAATTTGAGCTTGTTAATTGAAATTTGAACTTTTTGATTTTTGAGCTATTGATTCTTTAATTTTGTTGCAATTATAATTGCACTAATCCATTCACTAGTTGCTCCATTCCTTGATTAAAAAGGAAAACAATCCTTTTTATCCCTCAGTAGCACCCATGATTCATTCAAGTTTGAAAATATAATATGTGAAATTAAGGGGGCTTCCTAACTAGGTATTGTCAAGGAAAATATTTATGACTTTGCAAAACTTTTGAAGGACAAAATAACCCAAAAAATCACTGTAAACTTTTTGAACGTCTGCATATACATTTCAACAAGAAGGAGAGGAATTGTCGCATTCACAATATTGCTCTATAGATTGACCAAAATGGAAGAAAAAAAGAATGTTGTGAAACTTTCAAGTTTGGTCTTTGGACATCTAGGAAAGTTGATGCAAGGTTTTAATGACAAGTCTTTTGGTCTGTTGTTAGAGATCCCTACATTATCAGAGTACCGAATTTTGGTTTGTTTTGGAAGTTTGAATTCATCAAAGACCTTTAAAGCTTTATTAAGAATCACAACATAGATTAGGGAAATGTACAAAGGAGTAAAATAAAGGAAATGGGAGAAGTGATAGAGCATCAAGTTGCCTCAAAGTTGTTGAGAAAATCTCTACATGTCCATAACTGACCACCTGTGGAAGGTCGGCCATATTTATATGTCAAAAACCAATGGCTTGCAATAGATCGGCCATGGTGATGGGAGGTGTGTTTTGAAGGGGTGGAAGTTAGGGAATAGCTAAGCCAATGGCTATCGCCCAACTTAAGATGGAAGGTACACATGTTGAACATTCTCTTGCAGGGCATCTTTGACGAAGGATAATGTGAAAATTAAAGTGCCTAAGAGAACCCCCAAGACTTTAATTCCTTTGGATGGGGTGGTAAACTAAGATGGGGTGTTGAAGTTTGGTGGCAGGTTAGAATGACCATGTACTGCATTTCAGAGGTTAGATAGAAAGGCCTATCGCACAAAGTTTAGTTTAAAAATGTTCATAGATAGACAATACAATTGAAGGGGGGCCTATGATGTGGGTGTCATCTACAATGAATGGAAATAAACAAGATGGAAAATGACTAGCTATAGAATATAAAACCCTAAAATGGGCTAAAATGAATGATGCCCCCCCCAAAGGATCACCTTGACGAGTCCCCATGATAAATGGGATGATTGTGACATCACCTTCATGATTATGATGACTGTAAAACAAAGGAAATTTGAATGCATAGCATGTACGAACAAAGGGGATGAGTTGTGTGATGTCACCACCTGTTGCATAAAGTTCTTAAAATATGACCCCTTTTGACACTAAATTGAAGGCGTTTATGACATCTAGTTGAAAAACAACTTAGTTGGTGTGAAGGTCCAGGGTGAACCTGATGTCATGGATTATTATTTCACAACCACTTTTAGTTATGATTCCAAATTGGTGTGGGGAAAAATGTGTTATAAAAGTTTCACATAATTGAAAAAATAAAGTGCGACTTATGAGTCGATATAATGTTTCCCTCATTACAATGGGATGAACTCTTCTTGAAGATTTGGTCAAGGCTAAACAACAGGCTATTCCAAGGATGCGTGCAATTTTGGGTGGAATGTGACCCTGTGCAATATGAAAACAAAATTAAAATTTCAAAAACCATCCCAAAAAGACCACTTGCCATTAAATGCAACATACGTTGGATTACTGATTTGAAGGAATTGAAAGAAAGTTTGAGGTCTTGGTTTAACACACAATTTTTGAGGAAAAATGGGAAGTAAGCATTTAATTTGGAATATAATGTGGTAAAAGCTGAGGTGGTGTTAGAAGATGTGAGTGTGGGAGAAAATGGTGCCAAAGCATGAATTGTTGAAAGTATTCCCTTGCATGGCCAAGGGCTAAACTATAGAATAAACGTTTGTGAGTTAAAGGATCTTGTTGGGGAAAAGGGATGGAGTTTGAATTGGGTAATAAAACTTGGGTTCGTAAAAAAACCTTTTCCTGCAAGTTTTCTTAGTCGTTTGTTAGAAAATGTTTAAATCAAATTTGCATTTCCTTATGCCTTGTCGCCCTACCACGAAGCGACAAAACAAGACACCATTGGGGTAATAGGAAGAGCAAGTGTCAAGCTACCACATTATAAGGGTCATGCGTTAGCTTATCCAATGGAAAAAGAAATGCCACTTCTACATCACACCATAAAATAATGGGGATGCGGTTATACAAACAAGGACGACAAATATTTAAGTGAAAGGATCCAAAGACATCTAATGTTGAAATTCAAGTCCAAATTAATGTAAGTGGAGTGGGCATAAGGGAAGGTATTGGGTTAGGATGATCATAAGGGTTTGGATTAGATGAATTAGATGTTTAACAGGAACGTTGATGACGAATTAACCTTCGACTAGTAATTTGGCACCCATAGGTGGGGCACAAGACTTTAGGTGAAGGTTAAAGGCATGTTGAAGAGATGGGGGTAGGTTGGGGGGTATGGTCATGGTCAATTGTAAGGATCAATAGAATGGGAAGGGGAAAATGTCTTAGCTATGCATGATCGGAGGGGTTTGGGAAGGTGTATTGTTGGGACCCCTCATTCACATGAAGGGTTAGGGGCTAGTAGGGGCATTAGTAGGTGGTGTATGATTTGTTAGAATTGGAAGGGTAACTAGTGGGTGGTTTGTGATTTGTATATGGGATGAGGTGGAAAATAGGTTAGTGGTGATGCAAAATAAGGTGAATGGGTGATGGGAACTATGAGGTTCGATCAGATGTGATGAGTTGGGGGACATGGGACATTTGGTGCCCATGAAGTAAGAGGTTTATTATGAACACGTGCCCCACTTTCTAACACTATTACAAATCATGGTCTTTTTCATGGTCTTTTTTACTAGGGAAATTGGTCAAAAAAGACCCAAAAATGACATTGGTCACCTTGACCAAGGTGCCATTTTGGACAAGTCGATTTCAACATTGTGCATTTTGATTAGTGACTTTTTTATTAACTATACCTTGTCGTTTTGATTAACATAGTGACTAACAAAATGATTAATTATTCAACTGGTAGACAATGGACCATTTAATTCGGTCAATTTTATACTTAAATTAAAATTATTTTCTAAATTATTATTTAAAAAATTAATAAATAGGTAGGTAGGTAGGTCATAAATAAGTCTAGGTAGGTAAAAAAAAATTAAATAGGTAGGTGCTACCTTAGTCTAGCTTAACTTAGCCTGACCTAACCAAATTTAGCCAATTTAACTTAACTTCACCGAACTATTTTAATTTAACCTACCTACCGTAGCTTTTTAAACATGCACATAGGTTGTACGTATAAGGAATTGAACCCTAAACCTTTACAATAATAAATCAAATCCTTACTAATGGATGTTTTACTTTTTTTTTTATTTCATATGTTTATTTCACATCATTAAACATAATGGCAAAACCTAGGTGAACTGCTAGCTAAACTTAATGACTTAAAGTAATGGCTAAACATAGTGGCTAAACTTAATGATTTAAAATAGTGGCTAAACCCAATGGCTAAATTTAATGATTTAAAATAATGGTTAAACCCAATGATTTTGGTTGAACCTAGTAACTTAAAGTTGATGGCTAAACATAATGATTAAAACTAATGATTTAAAATAATGAGTAACCATAATGACTAAATCTATTGACTAAAAGTAATGATTAAACATAATGGTTAAACTTAGTGACTTAAAGTAATGGCTACACATAATGGTTAAACCTAGTGATTTAATATAATTACTAAACATAATATTTCAACCTAGTGATTTAAAGTAATAGCTAAATTTAATGACTTAAAATAATAGCTAAACATAATGGCTAAACCTAGTGATTAAACTTAAACGTGATTTAAAGTAGTGGTTAAACTTAGTGACTTTGGTTAAACTTAGTGGTTCAAAGTTATTAGCTAAATTTAATCACTTAATGTTAATAATTAAACATAATGGTTAAACCTAATTATCCAAAATAATGGTTAAACATAATGGCCAAACCTAATGATTTAAAGTAATGGCTAAACATAATGGCCAAACCTAATGATTTAAAGTAATGGCTAAACATAATGGCCAAACCTAATGATTTAAAATAATGGCTAAATTTAGTGATTTAAAATAATGGTTTAATTTAATGTCTAAATTTAATGATTTAAAATAATGGCTAAATTTAATGTTTAAATTAATGACTTAAAATAATAACTAAACATAATGGCTAAACTTAGTGACTTAAAGTTAATGACTAAATATAATGGTTAAAAATAATGACTTAAAATATTGGCTAAACATAATGGCTAAATTTAATGACTTGAAATAATGGCTATATAGAATGGTTATACATAATGGTTGGACCTAGTGATTTAAAATAATGGTTAAACTTAATGATTTAAAGTAATGGCTAAACTTATTGACTTATAGTAATTAATGACTAAACTTAATGGCGAAATTTAACGATTGAAAATAATGGCTAAACTTAGTGGTTAAACTTAATAACTTAAAATAATGGTTAAACTTAGTGGTTAAATTTAGTGATTTAAAATAATGGCTAAATTTAGTGATTTAAAGTAATGGTTAAACATAATGGTTAAACTTAGTGACTTAAAAAATAGATGTTAAACTTAGTGACTCAAGAAATAGTGGCTAAATTTAATGGCTAAATCTAATGGCTAAACTTAGTGATTTAAAATAATGGTTAAACATAATGGTTAAGGTTAATTATTAAATTTGATGATTTAAAGTAATGGCTAAACCTTGGTTAAATTTGATTATGAAATTTAGTGGCTAAACCTAGTTGGTAAACTTAGTGGCTAAATTTCATGGCTAAACATAGTGGCTAAACATAAGTTATACCTTATGGTTAAACTTAAGTTATATCTCATGGTCAAATTTAATGGTTCAACTTAGGCTAAACCTAGTGCCAAATCTAATGGTTAAACGTAATGGTTAAATTTAAATTAAACATAATGGTAGATTTTTGGCAAATCTGATGGTTTAATCTAATTGCTATACATAGTGGCTAAATTTAATGGTTACACATCATAATTAAAATTAATTAGATAAGTGATTGGGTATGATGCACCCCCAAGCTTAAATGTGAGTCCAAACTGAAAATAGCGGAAGAGCAAGGAGTCGGGGCACGTTCCTTGGCTCGTAGCACTTTGAAGGGGTAGAGGGGCATGCTAGAGTTTAGAGATGGGACTAGGAAGAGTGACAAGCATTAACTATTCACACGAACCTGCACAAAATCAGCACAAGGTGGTGAGTGCATAGTTAGAGCACTTTTGGTGCTAAAACAAACCACAGGCAATTCGGATTCACAAGACTCACCCTGGCCCGAACTTGGGGGAAGCCACCACCTTCCCCCTTATAGTATACTATGTGCCTTTCCACGAGGCCCATGTCCAAATGGCTTTTTATCTAGGGATTTCCAAGTGGAAGTCCCAAAATTACCAAAGTTGAGATTCTCGCGACTTTGGGGCCCCATAACTTTGTGTGCAGACCTCCGATTGAGATGAGGTCTCAAATAAAGTTGTAGCCCTCATCGAGAGCTTTTTTAATGGTATGTCACGCGCCACCTACACGCCACTTGCACACAAGGAAATCGAATCAATTCTTGAGTTTTAGTGGTCGGGAGTCAAATTGCCAATTTCACTCCCGACCCTTCTTTTGGCCATAACTTGTGTTTCAGATGTCCAAATAGGTCATGCAAGCCCATTTTAGACATTTACGTATTAATACTTTTCCAATGGTATAAAAAACTCCTCGAGCCATTGGGTTTTGACCTTTGTAATCACTTTCTGAACATTCGGGAGTCCACTGGGATTCCAACTCACAAAGTGGAAGTTTCTTTGGGAGTGTGAGGGTTCATTCCTTCACACTTTCTTTCACTCTCGAGCTTCCCTCTTGCTTTGCAACCTTGCAAACCCTTGCCTTGGTCGTGAGCCCAAGGTTAGCGTTGCGACAAGATAGGTAGGTAAAAAATATGTAGGTAGGTGGGTAGGTATGTAGGTAGGTACGTGAGAAGGTATGAATAGATAGGTAGGTAAGTAAATAACTAGCTAAATAAATAGGTGGATGTGTAAGTAGGAAATATATATATAGGGTAGTAGACCATGTCATATTTGACTAAAGATCATTGGCAATTTTGATTAAATGTTCAACGTGATCAAAGATCATTGAACATTTTCACTAATTAGACAATACTAAACGAAATAAAAGAAAAAATGTAAAAAACTTTCCAACGAGTCCTTTGTTATGGCATTATGCCAAGGCTAAACTTTAACTTCTTATAAGCCTATGTGTCACAATCACTAGGCTATTGGATTCAACAAAACCTATACATTCTAATACCAAAATATTAGATTAGGTCTTATTTGCACAAATGCATTTAGGTCCCACGTTTTAAAGATTGCCTATTTCAACATAGTTTTAAACCTATAGAGCCAACCACATAAGATTCGATAAATCAAATGGAAAAAGGTAATGAACTATTACAAACAAGCAAGTCTTATTTCAAAATATAACTGAATTTTAATTTTGCCATAACCTTTGACAACATCATCCTTTCTCTACTAGGTTTGACACAACCTATATACTTAAAAAAAACTATTGTGCACGAATTAAGGGCCCATAAACTTCTAATCTTTTATTCTTTGGATTACCTTTTAATGTAACACCCAACTTCAAGAACAAAAAAACAATTGAGATTAAATCTTTTGTTTTAAAATAAAAACCATCTTTAAAAACATATTATTGGTGAATGAATGGCCATCAAGTATTGACATGTTCACACTTACAACACATTTTTATTTATATTTCTTTATTTGTATTTTGATCTTTTTCTTTTTCTATTTCCTTAAAACTATGACAAAAACCAAGAAAAACCAAGATTGAGGCGAAGTCTCTTTGTGTGTAGTAGAAATTATCTATTATGCTTAGTTTGAATATAATGACTAGATTCTTGGTGATAAAAAACTTTCTAATCTTGATGAAAGCATTAAAAAAAAATTAAAAAAAACTGGTTTGTAGAAATAAACATTAATTAAACTTGTAATCATGAAAGTTCAAGTTTCAATCAATGACACACATTCAACAAAGGGAGGAGGTAGGGTTTTGTACTTGCCTATTTAGATTATTATCTTGCAAAGGTTGTTTACTTTCAATTGTTGAATGAAGCTTGTAATGCTAAGGAGCTCATTAAAACGTTTCCATAAGCTCCACTTGGAAACCATCTAAGCTAATATGCATTGAAGGAAAAAACAAAAATAAATGCAACCATATGATAAATCAAACCTCTCCAATCTTCACTTGTAAATCTCTCTTGAAGCAAATTGAAACCATTGGTATCACTATTTGAATGATCTATTATGTCTAGATCCATTGCCAAAATCGCACAAACAACATTCCCATTTGCAACTTTCTTGAAGCTCAAAACAAGTAATTTAGGTTAATACTAGATGATATGCAATAATTGACTTGGATCGTTGGTTAAATGTCACATGACAATCTAATACAAAGTTTCAATTTTCATCAATCGTATACTACTTGACTAGTAAGGTCTCCCTTGGATATTACTAAACCCCATACTAGGCAGGTTCTTACATAGGTCATTTATTTATAACTGGACTTATACTCTTGTTGATAACTGGCCTTAAAGTCAATATCTGGCTAACAATGTGAGAGACCTCTTCTAGGTTGGGTGTTTTTTCAACTTTTCCACCCATGTCCTTGTCAGATTTGCTTCATGTGACCGGTGAGAGTTTTAAGTCCTAGGTTGCTATTTTGAGCTCTTGGGTGGGGGGGGGGGCGGCGGATGCGGGTTCCTCATTTCTCTCTTTTGTGCCTCCCCTTAGTGTCAAATGCTTTCGGGTGCTATATTTTGGTAGGACGCTGGTCCTCTTCTTTTGCACCTCCCTTTCTCATTCGGAGTGGGTTTCTGTTCTTTAATTAAGTTTCGCTGGGTTTCAAAGACCCAAATGACAAACTAGTAGGTTTCTTTGAGACTGCGCGTCCCTGGGAAGCCAAAAGTACCGGAAGCTGCCTTTGAACAAAATATCCAATCGATCCACCGTGTGGAACATAAAAGTCATCTAGGAATCTGCAGCAACTGTCTTGGAGCTGATCGATTGATGAATGCTGGAACTGCACAAGGCCGAATCACGGGATGCGAATCAAACAAGCTGGCATTCAGCGGGCTAGCTCTTCGTGTACCAAGAGGATGTCCATTCGCATATGTTGCAAGTCTCGCTATCGACGAGGTGCACGAATCTTGGATGGGACTCAACTGACTCAGCAACAAGGCACGCGGGGGGAATGAAGGACGTTGCGACGTCGACGGAAATACAACGGCGGGACTTGTTCCAGTTTCTAAATATACGTCAGTTGGAGAAAACTCAAAGCTTTCTTTATAAATACATTCTGCAGAAGACCAGCAGTAGCAGCATTTCTTGAGTTAATTTTATCGCGACCCGCATTTCTTGGCAAATTTTTTGTGGAGATCTATGTTTGCAAGGTGGATTCAATATTTCGAGAACTTTTCTTGCACACGGATCGATCTCTCTAATTTTTGGTTTTTTCTGTGTCAGCCCATGTGAGAGACTAACAATCCAAAAAGAAGGTCAAAGAAAAAGCGATTTTGAAGTTGGGTTTTTGTTTCGGTTTTGTTACAAGAGGATGGGTCCCTGGCAGTCTCCAAGGGTGCAACTTGATTGCAGGTGATCATGACTGATGGATATCTTCAATTGGCCCATCACCAAAAAGAAATCAAGCTTTGGATAGTTCCAAAATAGAAATGTTGTAATCTCCTCCTTTGGACTGATGATATAGGTTGTAAGATTAAAACTTTGGGCTTGAACGATGTGAGATAAATGTGAGGATATATTGGGAAAATGTTGGGGAATACATTGCAAACTTGGGGAACATGTTAAGAACCCATTGAAAACTTGATGGGAACACATTGAGACAACAAAAATCCGACACTCTCATGCTCCCCCAAATAAACTATTGTGTTCTTCTCATTTGCTAAAAGAAGATTTTCTTCATTTTGGTAACATACATTAATGTCATGGTTTGCTTGAGTGGAAAGTTTTTTTATAAGGTATTGCACTCTTTTAGTATTTTCAAATGTTAGAAAAAATTTGCACATTTTCATAAACCTTCCCACTTAAACATATGAATTGCACAATTTTTTATGTGTCAAGATTTTCAAACATTAAAACCATATGACATGAAGTATTATTGTATTCACTTTGGGTTCAAATATATGAAAATTATTGATATTTTATGAAAAGAAGTCATATTTTGTCTTGTACTTTGAAAATATGGGGCTCTTTTATAAACCATATGACTGTAATTTTAAGAGGATTGATTTCAAACGAAAAAAAAATATAGAACACTAAAATATATCATATTAAATACATTAAGAGTTGATTCCCCCAGTCACACGAAAATCAAAGTATTTTATTATATGGACAAAAAATATAAAATTTCAGCACACCCTTATCATTCTCCTAAGGGTTCATCAATATATGTAATTGGGCCAATATGGTAGTCAAAAGATGCATATTGTGTATACATGTCAAACTATAATATATTTTTCATAAAAAATAAATATATTATAACAATTATATACATGTAAGAAATATTTCCTTTGTGAAATAATATTTGATGCTACTAAAATATTAATTATATTCATATGCATGAAAATATTTTAACATTTTTGTGATGTGCTTGTTCCATATTACATATTGTAAGTTTAAATTTTTATTATCATTGCTTTATATGATATTTTGTTCCAAAAATTGCTGCGGGACAATATCTTTTGCCCTCTCAAGCACAAGTCACCCATTAACTTAGGACTACAAACCTGATGTAAAGGCAAGTTAATCATGCTGTCACGCTAGTTTTGAAAAAACACAATAAATTATGACTAAAATACCAACTTGCCTTCTTCAAAATTTCCAAAACTGCATGATTTTTGGAGTATATTCCCATTTTCATCTTGTTTGAGGAGTGGTTCCCACAAAGAATCAACGTCGTAATATACCAGACATTGTCCTCAAAGTCCAGCGTCCTTCAAAGACCCAGAGTTTATTATAAATGCCTAAGATTAGACACAAGCAGGAAGTTCCCTTGAAACAACTATGATCCATTCCACCCAATACCAATCAACAGAAACCTGTTCACGCATATGGAATATCCTTTGCTTAGCTATTTTGCAAAGTTCACTAGTCCTGTTTATGAAGGTCTACCTTGCCAAATCGCAACATCCACATTGTTATTTGGCTAAATTTGGCTATTTCGCCAAGTTGACTTTACCTCTTTGCCAAAACTCCAAATTATCAAGTCCATGTTGCCACATTGCCATGACCCCATTCCCATATCGCCAACTCTACATTAATTGCTATCTGGCTCTTTGGCTATTTTGAATTTGCTAACTCCACTTCACCCTATGGACTGACTGAATTAGTTTCAAGCTGCCCACCAAATTAAAAATTCCTGGTCTGTTCAGGCCTGAATTTTTTCCAGTCTGCCAAAACTTCTGCCACAAAAGAAAACACACTACATACTGCCCCTGATTTTTATTTTTTTGCACAGCCTGCCTAGAGCTGCCCACCCTTTCCTTCCTCTCTCTCTCTCTCACTCTTTTGACCAAGTGGCTCAAGTTGAAGCTTGAGAGAAGCCCTTTCAAAATTCACACTGCCCTCTAAACTACTTTTGAACATATTGACAGCAAATTGACAAGTTTTGAGTTCAAATTTCATGCTTTCTTTGTATCCATTTGTATTAATAGTGGGGATTTGAAGACATCCAAATGGAATCATGGAAGTCCATCCATGAAAATTCATGAAATCTTAGGATGAAAATTTAGAGGATAGTTTAAATTTTAAGGGCCCCTCTTCACAAAATCTATCAAGTCAGAACAAAAAGAAAAAGGAAAAGTTAAAAGGGAAAGGGGGGTGGTGAAGGGGATGGAGAGCCTTTGGCAGCAGGTGGAAAAAAAAATAAAATCATGGGTAGTCTGATTTTTTGTGGCCGAAGCTTCAGCAGATTGGAAAAAAATTCAGGGGCCGTTGTACAGCTCTAACAATTAAAAAATTTGTGGGCAGCTTGAAGTTCATTCAAGCAGTCCACATGGTGAAGTAGACTTGGCAATTTTGGCAAAATAGCCAAAAATGGCAATGTGGAGTTGGTGACTTGGGAATGAGGAGGTGGCAATGTGGACTTAGCAATATAGCAAAGTGGAGTTGGCAAACACTAAAAGTCAACAATGTGGCAAAATAGCCAAATGGCAAATTGGACTCGGGGATTGGGCAAAGTGGCCTTAAAGAATAGAACAAGTGAACTTGGGCAAAATAGCCGAGCAAACAAACGGTACTCCATATTAATATAGTGAGACCAGTTCAAAGCTCCTTTCATACCAGTTGTAGAGCACAGGAAGCACACTTCTACAAAGTCAACTAGGCTAGGAGCAACCATGGGGCATATAATCACATGGGAGCCACGGGACTAATCTCTAAATTAGTGCTAATAACCTCCCTAATTATAACAATAGCTCATTCCTGGTAACATAGGTTCTTATTAATAGGTAGTAGGACTTCCTAATTAGCTCCTGATAATACTTACTCCTATTTACCATAAATAAACCTTACCAATTTTTGGTCTCTTTCCAAATGTCAAGCGACGCGTTTCCAGCAGGAAAACCTAATGTAGCTGGAAAACCTTCAAAAATACCATGCAGGCGCCGCGCAAACACTTCACAATGACACGCTCCAAAGTTTGTATGTACTGTTCTAACAGGACATAAAATTAATATGTTATGAGCACTTAAAAAAAAGTATATATTTTTATTTTATTTTAAATTTCAGTTTTGTCGTTTCGAAAGTTTGGCGATTTTTCCAAAAAAATTCATTTTTTTTTCTAATTAAAAATTAAAAATGAAAATTTCTAAAAATTTCAAAAAAGATTTCGAAAATGTTTTGTCGCCAAGTGACGAAAATTTGCCAAATTAATTTCCACTGGTTATGAGGAAACGTATAACAGGTTTTTAGCATCTTGTAAATTTTTTTCTAGATAAGAAACATATCTATATATATATATATATATAAATTTTATTGAAAATAATAATACTGGAATTGTAATTTAAATTGAAAAATAAACAGAAGTAATGTAATATCATGGCATGATGCCCCTAGTATATTTTACACCTTAAATTTATAGTTGATCAAGTTTGATCAACTGCAACAATTAAAGAAAACTAAAAGTAGTCATCAATAATATTAACAAACTTATATTTTGCATAGGTGGAAAATCAACAATTATTCTAATATTGTAAATTGTGCTTTGTTTTCAATTTTGTGATGTAACCAAACTAGCAATCATCCACAAAAATATTTAGACCAAATATGAAAGAAAGTTTTAAAAATCCTTTTATATCTTGGCTACCTGTTGGAACTTGTGGTAGAAATTATCTGGCAAGCTAAATTATTATTTTTCAGAATGTGGCAAATTACTGCCATTTTTCCATACAGAAATCCTTTGGATGAATTACGGAAAATTTCCCCAAAAAAAAAAATTAGTCAAATCTGCACCAGAAAAAAAAAGAAAATTCTTAAAAACTCCCAGTCTTTTGTTGGAAAAAACGGCAAAATTTATTCGAATCACTGGTTAGAAATTAGAATAAAAGTAAATTAGAATCCCTCGGATAAATATATTATCCTACAGATTACTAATAATGAAGCAAACTCCTAGTGGCTGATTAAGTGTTGTTCTGCTCGAACAAAAATGGAAAATCGTGTGACCGTCTTCTGCGAGACGATTGCAACATTTACGCTCCCCACAAGACTGCACGTGTTTGCTACGTTTTGACCGTCTGCACAACACGCTGCACCTCTTCCGACTTGTACAGCTCTCACGGCGCGCTCACTGCAGCTGCTGCCATCTTCACATCCATATATATACAGCCACTAGCTTTCTTTCTTTTGCATCGAGCTTACACACCACATTCTGCACTCATCATTAACATATTGCATACTCATTTGGAGCTTTAGCGTACAGGAATCGCAACGCTTAACTTGTGTTCCAAACTTATGCTCTTAATAACTGCAGAGGAGCTAGCTGCTGGGCATTCTATCTAATTTGTTATAAGGGTTTTTGTTTCTAGCTCGACCAAGGTTGTGAGGTTTTATAATTATTATTTAATATTTTAAGTCTTTAACAAACACTAGCAGCTAGTGGATAGTATACAGTAAATTTGTTAGACGTGCAAAGTCTCAATATTAATATTGCACTAGAGGAGATTGGCGATTAGTTTACGACTATTTTGCAATGGAGTTCATGGGGGGGAAGCTCGCCTTCTTCGTCTGTTTGGCATTGCTCGTGGGACTAGTCCAGATGGCTAGTGGGGCGTGTCCCATACATGGACCTGCAGGTCGTCGAGTTCTCAGCTCCGTG